>ERZ894191.1550-NODE-1550-length-12506-cov-6.890451_pt1 | contig 12506 bp, 8 predicted proteins | sample MGYA00380282_ERZ894191 | MGnify/ENA primary metagenome ERZ894191 (study PRJEB32331, sample SAMN06328485) | human gut metagenome | biome: human gut microbiome; feature: stool | host: Homo sapiens | collected 2013-02-21 ...
CTCATTTTCTTTTCCTTCATATAAATAATACAATTCAGAACCTAAAAACACTTAGCTTACTTGCACAAAAATAAGACTATAATGATCCAAAGAGGATCTAGACGACTGCGTAAGTACTTCAGTGCCTTGTACATATGTGCTTCTATCGTGCGTAGTGAAACCCCGAGGACATCGGCTATCTCTTTGTTTTTCATATCATGCAGATAGCTGAGTTTGAAAACTTCTTTGCACTTGTCCGGAAGTTCGTTGATTGCATCGTAGATTTCTTTCCGTAGTTCCCGGTCTTCAATCCTCCGGATCACTTCGTTGTTGTCCGGTTGATAGAATTCGGCACGCCTTTGGTTGATTTCTTCCATGGCGGCGCAGTAGCCGTCTTCCACATTGCGATGTTTCAGGACGTTGAGAGCACGGGTGTAAACGGCACGATAGAGAAAGGCTTGGATCTGATCTCCTATCTCTATGGTGTCTTTCCGCTTCCATAATTCTACAAATACATCCTGCACTACGTCCTCCGCTTCTTCCTCACCCACCAGACGGGTGGCGTAGAAAATCAGGTTGGGATAGTATCTGCGGAACAGTGCTTTATAAGTAATATCGAAGTTTTCGTTCATGCTCTCGGTCAGTTAAGTTTGGTTTTATTTATGGATTCTTTTCTTCGAATATGACGCCTATTGCTTTAGGGGTGTTACTCATTTCGAATTCCACAGTAGCTCCGCTCATGATCTGTTCATGGGTGAGATAAGTCTTATCGTAAGGTTGGCCGTCCACTTTGATTGACTGGATATAGATATTTTCTTTGTTTACGTTCGGAGCGAGTACTGTAAAAGTCTTGCCATTGGCGAGATGCAGCTTGATTTCCGGAAATAGGGGAGTGCCTATTTCATATCTTCCGCTGACCGGATTTACAGGATAGAATCCCATAGCACTGAATACGTACCATGCCGACATCTGTCCGCAGTCTTCATTGCCGCAAAGGCCGGCCGGTTCGTTCTTGTAGAGCTCATTCATTACTTTTGCCACGTAATATTGAGTCCGGTCATTGAATCCTATCGAATTGAACAGGTAGATAACGTGGTGGCTCGGTTCGTTGCCGTGCGCGTATTGACCGATCATTCCTGTGCTGAAAAGTGGGAGCTCGTCATCTTCGGACGGATGATAGGTAAACATACTATCCAGCTTTTCCGCAAACCGGTTTTTGCCTCCTACGAGATTGACCAGTCCGTCAACATCATGCTGTACAGACCAGAAATATTGCCATCCGTTGCTTTCGCAAATATGCGGAGTATAGTCGTCTGCTTTGAAATCTTTGATAAAGACGCCTTTGTCATCACGCGGTTGCATGAATGAAGTGGCCGGGTTATAGACATTCTTGTAGTTTTGCGAACGTTTATAGAATTCGTCTGCAATATCTTTCTTGCCCATTTTCTGTGCCATTTCGGCGATGCAGTAGTCATCGAAAGCATATTCCAGTGTTTTGGATAACGACCAGTTTTCTGCGTTATAGCTATCCGTCACGTTATAAGGTATATATCCTAATTTTTTGTAAAGCCCGATGCCCCGGTAATTGTCCAGGTTGGCAGTTGCTACGCAGGCAGCCAGTGCCTTTTCCGCATCAAAGTCTCCGATTCCTTTCAGATAAGCGTCTGCAATCACCGGAACAGCGTGGTAACCGATCATCATGTCCGTTTCGCTGCCGTAGAAGTTCCATACCGGCAGACGTCCGTTCTGTTCGTAGAAAGCGATGAAGGATTTCACCATATCGTTGACACGCTCCGGTTCGGTGTAGGTAAAAAGCGGGTGAGCGGCACGGTACGTGTCCCATAAGGAGAAAGTGCTGTAATTTACCCAACCGTCGGCTTGGTGTACTTTCTTGTCGGGACCGTAATAAGCTCCATCCACATCACTATAAATTGTCGGGGCGATCATTGAATGATAGATAGCTGTGTAGAAGTTCACTTTATCATCTTCGTTGTCACTTTTTACTTCAATCTTTCCGAGTTGGCGGTTCCAGTTAGCTTTGGTTGCAGCCAGATATTTGTCGAAGTTGTTTTCGGGGACTTCAGCTTGCAGGTTCTTGGCAGCTCCTTCCATGCTGACGCCGGAAATGGCTGTGCTGACAAGTATCTGCTCGCCTTCTTGAGTGTTGAAGTCGAAGCGTGCGATAGTAGCTGTGCCGATACGTTTGTTCTCTTTGACGATAGCCATTGTATCCAGTTCTATTTTCTCGAAAGGCTTGGAGAAGCGGGTACGGAAGTAGATGTGCTGATCTCGTGCCCAGCCGTCAGAGAAACGGTAACCTTGGATAGTGACGGAGTCTATCACCTCAATGTGAGAGTCGTTGGTAAAGTCCCAATTCATCGCTTTCTTCAAGTTCAGGAAGATAGCGGATTGAGCTTCGGGAAAGGTATACCGTTGGATACCGCAGCGTTCGGTTGCCGTCAATTCGACGTTGATATTATAATCGGTCAGGCGTACCTGATAATAGCCTGCATAGGCGCTTTCGTCATCGTGGGAGAACTTGGAGTGAATGCCCAGTGGAGCTTCTGCTTCTTTGTAAGGCAGCGTGACAGGCATAAAAGAGATATCATACAGATCTCCAGCTCCGGTACCGGAGAGGTGCGTGTGGCTGAATCCGGCAATCGTACTGTCCGGGTAAAAATATCCGGAGATGCGGTCCCAGCCGGGGAGTCCGTTATCCGGACTAAGTTGTACCATTCCAAATGGCGCTTGTGCGCCCGGATAAGTGTTTCCGGTGAAGTCTGTTCCTATAAATGGATTTACATAAGATGTGTAATCTATTTCATGTTTCTCTTGTGTAGGGGTACAAGAAATCAGCATGCAGATTAACAGCAGGCATAGACAAGTGGGTGTTCTCATCGTTCTTTGGGTATTAGTGATTATTTATTTTATTTATTTGAAGGATAAGAAAAATAATTAATCTGCGTGCAAAGGTAGAAAAAAACTGTGACAACCCTATATTATATACGCAATATTTTTAAAGTGAGGAAGATAGACTTTATAATTGTGTTTGTGCTTCCCGATATCGGAGATGTCCCTCACTGGCGTCGGAGACCGAGCCCTTGGTATCTTGATTCAAACCTTCTCTGCGTCCGGATTTGGATATAAAAATAGAGTGTGTCTCACAGTAATTCCTACCTTAAGACACACTCTATTTATTTTATTTACTTACTCTTAGATTCCTGCAAGTTCGAGTACTTTTTCAACTGCTGCCGGTAACCCGTCAGCGTTTTTGCCTCCGGCTGTTGCAAAGTGAGGCTGGCCGCCGCCGCCACCTTGAATCAGTTTGGCAGCTTCTTTCACCAGATTACCTGCTTTCAGACCACCGGCTACGAGGTTATCGCTAATCATAACTGTCAACATCGGTTTGCCTGCATCCGTACTTCCGGCTACGAAGAATAAGTTTTCTGTAATTTCGCCACGAAGCTGGAAAGCAATATTCTTCACCACTTCTGCGGGTAGAGGAGCACAGAACTTGATTACTTTGATGCCATGAATTTCCTGTATATTCTTCAACAGTCTTTCTTTCAAGGCCGCTTCTTTTTCTTTCATGAAATCTTCCACTTGTTTCTTCAAACCGGCATTCTCTTCAAGATATTTGCGGATAGCAATTCCCAAGTCAGGAGTGTTGTTGAAGAGTGCCTTCAGATCGCTGAGCGTATCCTGGATAGTATCCAACATTTCTTCTACACGTGCACCTGTGTAAGCTTCGATACGACGGACACCGGCAGCAACGGAACTTTCTGAGACAATCTTCACCATGCCGATGTTTCCTGTTGCGGCTACGTGTGTACCTCCACAAAACTCAATAGAAGAACCGAATTGAATCACACGTACTCTGTCACCGTATTTTTCGCCGAAAAGAGCGATAGCACCCAGCTCTTTTGCTTCTTCGATAGGAATGTTACGATATTCCTTCAAAGGAATATTGGCACGGATTCTTGCATTAACGATGTGTTCCACCTGGCGGATTTCTTCGTCTGTCACCTTCTGGAAGTGAGAGAAGTCGAAACGCAGTGAGTCCGGAGTGACCAATGAACCCTTTTGTTCGATGTGTTCGCCCAATACTTCGCGGAGAGCAGCGTCCAGCAAGTGAGTGGCCGAGTGGTTGGCTGCACAGGCAGCGCGTTTGTCGGTATTTACACAAGCCATGAACGGAGCTTCCGGGTGTTCCGGTAACTTTTTGGTAATATGTATCGGAAGATTGTTTTCTTTCTTGGTGTCGATTACTTCAATCGTTTCAAATTCGCTGACCAATACACCCGTGTCACCTACCTGGCCACCACTTTCTGCATAGAACGGAGTGTAGTCCAATACGATTTGATACAAAGTCTGGTTCTTTTGTTTGATCTGGCGATAACGGAGGATAGAGGCTTCATATTCGGTATAATCGTAACCTACAAATTCCGTTGTTCCTTCTTTCAGTGTAATCCAGTCGCCTGTCTCGATAGCGGCAGCGTTACGTGCACGCTGTTTCTGCTGTTGCATTTCCGCGTTGAATTCTTCGAGGTTTACAGTCATTCCGTTTTCGCGGAGAATCAGCTCTGTTAGGTCGAGCGGGAAACCGAATGTATCATATAAGGTGAAGGCATCTTTGCCGCTGATCTCTATTTTTCCGGCAGCCTTGGTATCTTCCATTGTCTTGTCCAACAGACGGATTCCGGTTTCCAGTGTGCGGAGGAATGCTTCTTCTTCTTCTTTGATAACTTTCTCGATCAGGGTTTTCTGTGCTATCAATTCAGGATAAGCGTCTCCCATGTTATCAATCAATACCGGAAGCAACTTGTACATGAATGCTTGTTTTTGTCCGAGGAAAGTATATCCGTAACGAACAGCACGGCGGAGGATACGGCGAATTACATAACCCGCTTTTGCGTTAGAGGGCAATTGGCCGTCTGTGATAGAGAAAGCGATGGTGCGGATATGGTCGGCAATCACGCGCATAGCGATATCCTGCTGTTTGTCTTTTCCGTATTCTGTGCCTGACATGACAGCAATCGCTTTCAGCATCGGTTGGAATACGTCCGTATCATAGTTGGACGTTTTGCCTTGCAGTGCCATACAGAGACGCTCAAATCCCATACCGGTGTCAATTACTTTTGCCGGAAGCGGTTCGAGGCTACTGTCTGCTTTGCGGTTATATTGCATAAATACAAGGTTCCAGATTTCAATTACCTGCGGGTGATCGTGGTTGACTAGATCACGACCGGAGATTTTTGCACGTTCTTCAGCAGGACGGAGGTCGATATGAATTTCGGAACAGGGTCCGCAAGGTCCTGTATCACCCATTTCCCAGAAGTTATCGTGTTTGTTGCCATTGATGATATGATCTTTCGGTAGGAATTGCTCCCAGTAAGAAGCGGCTTCGTCGTCACGGCTCAGTCCTTCTTCGGGGCTTCCTTCAAATACAGTGGCATAGAGATGTTCCGGATTCAGTTTCAGTACTTCTACCAGGTATTCCCATGCCCAGTTGATTGCTTCTTTTTTGAAGTAATCACCGAAGGACCAGTTGCCGAGCATTTCAAACATGGTGTGGTGGTACGTATCGTGTCCGACTTCTTCCAGGTCATTGTGCTTTCCGCTTACGCGCAGACATTTCTGAGAGTCCGCGACTCTTTGGTATTTCGCCGGGTGGTTACCCAAAATAATATCTTTAAACTGGTTCATACCCGCGTTGGTAAACATCAGGGTAGGGTCGTCTTTTATCACCATGGGAGCCGACGGAACGATGTGGTGTCCTTTCGACTCAAAGAAATTCTTGAATGAATCTCTGATTTCTTTTGCAGTCAACATATCTTCTATATATCTATCGTTGAGGTTAATATTCTCAAAAAACTGTGCAAAGATAGCTTGTTTTTATTACTTTTGCCGTATTAACAAGCGAAATATTTCCAAAAAGATGCGCAAAGTATACTACATCTATAATCCACAGACCCAGACTTATGATCGAATTTACCCTACCGTACGGCAGCGTGCGCTTAGTATCCTGCGTCGGCTTTTCTATGGAATGGGGTTGGGAGCAGGTTGCTTTATTGTATTGCTTTTGATTTTTGGTTCTCCGTCGGAGAAGGAATTAAGAATTGAAAACAGCCGTCTTTTGGCGCAGTACAATGTGCTTTCCCGGCGTTTGGATGACGCTATGGGGGTGCTTCAGGATATTCAGCAACGTGACGATAATCTGTATCGGGTGATTTTACAGGCAGATCCTGTTTCTCCGGCTATTCGTCAGGCTGGTTATGGCGGGACGAACCGTTACGAAGAACTGATGGATTTGGCGAATGCCAAGCTGGTGGTGAACACGACTCAAAAATTGGACGTGCTTTCCAAAAGGCTTTATATCCAGTCGAAATCTTTCGATGATGTGATTGATATGTGTAAGAACCATGATGAGATGCTGAAATGTATTCCGGCCATACAGCCTATTTCGAATAAAGATCTTCGTCAGACAGCATCCGGTTATGGTACACGTATCGACCCTATTTATGGTACGACAAAGTTCCATGCAGGCATGGACTTCTCTGCTCATCCGGGAACGGATGTTTATGCTACCGGAAACGGAACAGTGGTGAAAGTGGGATGGGAAACCGGATACGGTAATACTATTGAGATAGATCATGGTTTCGGGTATCTTACTCGGTATGCTCACTTGCAGGGATTTAATACGAAAGTCGGAAAGAAAGTGGTACGTGGTGAGATTATCGGAAAAGTGGGTAGTACAGGAAAAAGTACCGGTCCGCATCTGCATTATGAAGTGCACGTGAAAGGGCAGGTAGTGAATCCGGTCAATTATTATTTCATGGATTTGAGTGCCGAAGATTATGAAAAGATGATTCAGTTGGCAGCCAATCATGGTAAAGTATTCGATTAAAATCTTAAAACAGGAGTGTTATGCTTAATACAGACAAAGAATTGAAGCTATATTATTCAATAGGGGAGGTTGCCGACATGTTCGGAGTCAATCCGTCATTGCTCCGTTTTTGGGAAAAGGAATTTCCGCAAATCTCTCCTAAGACAGCGGGAAGAGGAATACGTCAGTACCGCAAAGAAGACGTAGAAACGATCGGTCTTATCTATCATTTGGTAAAAGAAAAGGGCATGACACTTCCCGGTGCCCGGCAACGTTTGAAGGATAATAAAGAAGCTACGGTTCGTAATTATGAGATTGTAAATAAGCTGAAAGCGATAAAAGAAGAGCTTTTGGCTATTAAACGCGAATTGGATGGACGGGAGTAGAATAACGTTGATCGATAACGAATGTGATTAACAAGAAACTTCATAAACAGTAGGCCAGTAGTAAACGATAAACGGTAAACGATGAACGGTGAACAATTTGCATGATACTGCAACTTATTCACCGTTCATCGTTTTCTTATTTACCGTTTGAAAGCTATTCTTCTACACGGCTCACCTGTTTGATATTCTGTATTTTCTTCAGATTGTTGCAGATGGTTTTTACATCATCCACATCATGTACCCATAACTGAATTTTTCCTTCAAAGATACCATCTTCGGTTTCGATGGTTAGCTTACGGATATTTACATTGAGCTGCCTGGAGATAACCTGGGTGACTTCATTCAAAAGTCCCATATTGTCTATACCTTTTATATATATATATACCAGGAAAGATAATTCTTTGTGTGTATCCCATTCTGTTGCTAATATACGGTTGCCATAACTGCTCTTCAGTTTGGCGGCAACAGGGCATTGGCGTTTGTGGATAATGATCCGGTCGTTTTCATCCACATATCCCAATACGTCATCACCGGGAATAGGATGGCAACATTCGGCCATGATGTATTTCTTCTGCAAACTTTCTTCCGTCAGCTTGAGTACTTGCTTCGGATTGATCTTTTCTTTTTCTTGCGGCTCTTTTTCTTCCTGCTTCTCTTTATTGTTGCCGAAAGAGAAAGTCAGATATTTCTTCCAGTTACTGGTTTGCTTTTCTTTCAGTTCATTCTTGTCCGCTTCTCCCAAAACGATTGCTTTACTGCCAATGGCAGCCAGCAGTTCTTCCTCATTCTTGGCATTATGCAGTTTGCGTAGCTTTTCGATAGCAGCTTCTTCCGGACGGACTTCCTCCTTTTTCAGAAACTCACTAAGGATTTCTTCTCCTATCTTCTGGTTTGCTTTACGCTCTTTGCGGAGAATGGCTGCTATCTTGGCGCGGGCACGGGCAGTGGTTGCAAAAACTTCCCATTGCGGTTGTACGCGTTGCGATTTTGAAGTAAGGATTTCAACTTGGTCACCACTTTGCAATTTGTGGCTCAACGGCACTAATTTATGATTGACTTTGGCGCCAATACAATGGCTACCAATATCCGTGTGCAGGGAAAATGCAAAGTCGAGAGCCGTAGAGTTCTGCGGCATGGTCTTCAGTTCGCCTTTAGGAGTGAACACGAATATTTCAGAAGCAAATAAATTTAGCTTAATGGTATCCAGAAAGTCAATGGCATCCGGTTGCGGATCATCTAATATCTCCTTAATCGTTCTTAACCATTTTTCCAATTCACCTTCATCCTCGCTGCCTCCTCCTTCTTTGTATTTCCAGTGGGCTGCGAAACCTTGTTCGGCAACGTCATTCATCCGTTCACTACGAATCTGGACTTCAATCCATTGTCCGTTGTTACCCATCAGAGTGACGTGCAATGCCTGATAACCATTAGCTTTAGGATGGCTAACCCAATCGCGCAAACGGTCCGGGTGGGGTTTGTATATCTTGGAGATAGAAACGTAGATATCGAAACAGTCATTGAGCTCTTCTTCCTCATTGCGTGGTTCGAAGATGATTCGAACAGCCAGCAAGTCAAATATTTCTTCGAAAGGAACATGTTTGGTCTGCATCTTGTTCCAGATGGAATAGATTGATTTTACACGGGCAAGTATCCGGTATTTCAATCCCATCTTATCCAGTTGGGTACGAATCGGGGCCGTGAAGTCGTTGAAAACCTTGTCACGTTCAGCGGCAGTAGCATTCAACTTCTCCTCTATTTCCGCATATTCTTCGGGATGTTCATATTTGAAGCTTAGATTCTCAAGCTCCGTTTTTATCTTATAAAGCCCCAAGCGGTTGGCAAGTGGAGCATAGATGTAAAGCGTTTCGCCTGCAATCTTATATTGCTTGTTGGGTAACATGGAACCAAGGGTACGCATGTTGTGCAAGCGGTCTGCTATCTTGATAAGAATGACCCGGATGTCGTTCGACATGGTGAGCAGTAACTTCTTGAAGTTCTCTGCCTGTGCCGAAGCGCGGTCACCGAAGATTCCACCGGATATTTTAGTCAGTCCGTCCACAATCTGGGCGATCTTCGGACCAAAGATATTCTCGATGTCTTCCACTGTGTAATCAGTGTCCTCTACCACATCATGCAACAAGGCTGCACATATAGAAGTGGAACCGAGACCTATTTCATTGCATACAATGCTGGCAACGGCAATCGGGTGCATAATATAAGGTTCGCCCGAACGGCGTTTGATACCTTTATGCGCCTGATTGGCAAAGTTGAAAGCCTTCGTAATGATTTCAACTTTTTTGCGATGCTTAGTATTGAGATAATCATTCAGTAGTTCGTGGAACGCCTGATTAATCATCTCTTCGTCAGCTATTTCTTTGGGGGCCAGATTATCCATAATTGTTATCCTTTCACTTGCTTAGTTCTGCAAAAATAAGCAAATTTCCGAACGATGCAAGCAGGAAGTTATTTATTTGTATATTTTCAATCGTTTTCCTGCAGCAATTTTGGTGTTGGACATTCCATTCCACCTTTGTATATCCTTAATCGTGACGCCATACTTACCGGCGATGGTTGACAAAGTGTCTCCACTTTTTATTGTGTAGTAGGTCAGTTTGCCTTTACCGGCAACGGCTGTTGTCGTTTTGCGGGTTGAGGGGGTGATTTCCTTAATAGCAACGGTTTTCCGGTTGCGGAACAATTCGTCGGCGCGATGTGCATAGATTGTGTCTTGCTTATCTATAAAGGTACTGATAGCATCGATAGGAAGTCTTAAAGTATAAGGCTTGCTGTCACCCGGAATCATTTGCTTCTTATATTGCGGATTCAAACTCTTGATTTGATCCAAAGGTACGTTGCAAAGATCAGCAATCTGTTCGAAGTGCAGATTCTTGTTCACTTGTACTGTGTCGGTACTTGCCGGGATATTTGTTTCCATCGGACAAATATTATGGTCACAATAGTAAGTCATCACATAATTAGCGGCGATAAAGGCAGGTACGTAACCACGTGTCTCTTTAGGCAGGTAATTATAAATTTTCCAGTAATCCGTTTCGCCATTGGCACGGCGGATTGCCTTGTTGATAGTACCGGGCCCACAGTTATAAGCAGCAATCACAAGATTCCAGTCTCCATAGATATCATACATTTCTTTGAGGTAACGTGCGGCAGCCCAAGTCGCTTTAATCGGGTCACGGCGTTCATCTACCAGGCTGTTTGATTCCAAACCATAGATCTTACCTGTACCAATCATAAATTGCCACAGACCGGAAGCACCTGCACGTGATACGGCTGATGGGTTCAACGCAGATTCGATAATCGGCAGATATCTTAGTTCCAGTGGAAGTCCGTATGCATCCAGTGCTTCTTCAAAGATCGGCATATAGAAGTTGCAGGCACTTAGCATGAAAGAAACCTGATTGCGCAAGCGTCCTGCATACATATCGATGAATTTGCGGATAATATCATTATAAGGCATTTCCATGATGGCCGGGATGCGTGACAAGCGGTCGATATAGACAGAGTCACTGAATAAAGGATTGATTTCAGCCGTACTGCAATCCTTGCCTAAATCAATATAATTTTTAGCTTTCCAGTCATTCAATAGACTGTCAAGTGGATAAGTCATACTTTTAGGCAGGTCGATGCTTTCTTTGCGTTCAGTTCCATTTTCACGAATCACTACATCTACACTTTGCGCTTTTACCTGCGACGTTGCCACCAGTAAAAGAAAAATAATCGAACAATAGTTAACTAATTTCTTCATGCTTCAATAATAAGATCAATCTAAATTGTGTTTTTAAAATCGTAATACGCATTGCAGACCAACCGACTTGCTTTTTAAACTGCTGGAGCGGAACTGGTTGTTATTGTCGATAACTGCCGGTTCCACTTTCATACTTAGGTCGGGGGTTATATCGAAGTTGGACAACTCGGCATCTACATAAGCGTCAATGATAGAGATGAGGTAAACTCCGATAAATGCAAATATACTAAGGTCCCGGTAACGCCGGAACATATCCTTTCTTCGTTTTAACGTACTTTTTAATTGTTCCTCGTTGTAAGAGGAATTAGGGGGCAGCAGATCTTCATAACTTTTAGTGTTTGGATTGCTGTCCATAATGTCCAAATAGGCTTGCGAATAGTCTTTATACATCTTGCCATTCCAACTCAAGGCATACGCACAACCGGCAAATCCTCCATATATAATAGGCAGTTTCCAGTATTTGCGGTTGTAAATCTGTCCTCCACCCGGGAATACGACGGCAAGCCAGGTAGCTTTGGTCGGATTAGGTACGAATATCTTTTTATTAATGTCTTGGGATGGAGGCGGAACCGTATCGGTATTCACGACAATGGCTGCCGGCTGTTCTATCTTCTTCAGTTCTTTTTTGTTGGCTGCATCAAGGCTGTCGGCTACTTGTATTTTAGCTGCCGATAAACTGTCAATAGACTGAAGATGCTTAGGAGGTAACACTATGCTGTCTTTTCGCAATGAATCTTGCTCTTGCATAGGGTCACGATGTCTTCGTGCACGGGCTTTTGGCGGTTCTCGGTGCGTAATGGTAGTATCTTTCTGAACTGGAGTTACAGGGGCTTGTGCATACACATCAATCCCTGCCATCTGTAAAAAACAGAGAAGCAGGGTGCTGATTAGTAACTGATATTTCTTGTTTTTTCTTGTCATTTATTTCTTTAGCGTATCGAAGATTTCCATGATACGTTCCAATTCCTCCTCATTACTGAAAGGAATACTAATTTTCCCTTTCCCCTTTTCGGAGCAAGTGAGTTGTACCTTGGTGCTGAAAAAGCCTGAAAGTTGTTGCTTCAGTAAGTTAAATTCTTCCGGAAGTTTGGCACGTTTCGGAGTTATTTTCCGCGTACCGCTTTTCACAGCTTCACCTTCACTTAATGATTTTACAATCTCTTCGACTTTGCGGACTGAATATCCGTGTTCTTGTATTTCTTCGAATATTTTTACTTGTAGTTTAGGGTCGCCTAATGAAATCAACGCACGGGCATGTCCCATGTCTAACTGCTTGTTTTGTAGCGCCATTTGGATAGGAGCGGGTAGCTTGAGCAGACGCAAGTAATTGGCGATAGTCGTCCGGTTCTTGCCGATACGCTCGCTAAGGCGTTCTTGGGTCAGTTCATATTGGTCTAGCAGATGTTGATAAGCCAATGCGATTTCTACAGCATTCAGGTCTTCACGCTGGATATTCTCGATCAGCGCCATTTCCATCATGTTTTCGTCGTCG
>ERZ894191.1551-NODE-1551-length-12491-cov-6.563364_pt1 | contig 12491 bp, 10 predicted proteins | sample MGYA00380282_ERZ894191 | MGnify/ENA primary metagenome ERZ894191 (study PRJEB32331, sample SAMN06328485) | human gut metagenome | biome: human gut microbiome; feature: stool | host: Homo sapiens | collected 2013-02-21 ...
AATCAGTTGGAGGGATTTGGGGAAGAGGACAGGAGATGTAGAAGTTCCGGGAAATAAAATCAAATAATTTAAAATGATAAGATAAGTGTTAGTCCTCCAGTATTTCAATTTCTCAAAAGGTCACAACTGTCTGAAGTCTCCCTCAAATCTTTCTCAAAATAAATCCTGAATTTGCATGGGCAGCCAACAAACAGCTTCCAAAGAGAGCCGATACCCTATATTTGTGGCCTCGGAGCAAAGGTTGGATGCAAGCGGTTAAGCGAACATTCAACCTGCAGCGACTAAAGTCACAAATATAGGGTATCGGCTCTCTTTGGAAGCGTCTCCTTGCCTGCGGCAAATCAGGATTTAATAACTCTTATATGGTTTTTCCATCAATTTCACTACTTCATACAGCAACATTGTTGCTGCGCCAGTTCCACCCTTAGAGTAAATCTCAGTATCTTCATCAGATTCCGATGTTCCAGCAATATCAAGATGTACCCAAGGTTTTTTCTCAACGAATTCACCTAAGAATCTTGCGGCGGCAGTTGCACCACATTTTTTACCACAGTTAGCGATATCTGCTACAGTAGATGCGTTCAGATTATCATATTCTTCATCGCCCATTGGGAGTCTCCAGATATTTTCTCCTGCAAGGATGGATGCCTGGACAATCTTGGACATAAGTTCGTCGCTGTTGCTGAAAGCACCAGTGTAGCGGTCACCGAGGGCAACAACACAGGCTCCAGTTAAAGTTGCTACGTCAATTAATGTTGTAGCTCCACATTCACGGATTGCGTAAGTAATGGCATCAATAAGTGCCATACGGCCTTCAGCATCAGTGTTAACAACCTCGATGTATTTGCCATTCATGGATTTAACGATATCGCCCGGTTTCATTGCCTTGCCGGAAATCATATTTTCACAGGCAGGAATAACTGCGGTTACGTTAATGCCAAGTTTCGCCTCTGCGATTGCACCCATAGCAGCGATAACTGCGGCTGCGCCGCCCATGTCACCATGCATGCCTTTCATGGCATTGCCAGGCTTTAAATTATATCCGCCGGAGTCAAAGCAAAGACCTTTTCCAATTAAAGCAATCTTTTCATCGTCTGTAACACGGCCGTTATATTCCATAACGATAAACTTAGCGGACTGTTTAGAACCACGGGCAACTGCCAGGTAGGAATTCATGCCGAGTGCTTCGCAATCCTGCTTTTCAAGAATTGTGCATTTGATATTGTTCTTTTCGCAGATTTCCTTTGCCTTAGCTGCGAGAGCTGCAGGAGTCATCACGTTCGCTGGTTCATTTACCAGGTCACGGGCTGTTGTAACGGCTTTTGCCATCATTCTTGTGTACTGCTCTTCCTTTTTAAAGGATGCAGAATCAATTCCTGTCAGAATTCCAAGATGCAGCTCTGGAGATTCTGGCTTATCAGAAATGTATTTGTCAAAAGAGTAATCTGCGAGGAGAAGTCCCTTCATAGCAGAACTTAACCAGTAGGAAACATCTTCTCCGATTGCGGTCATAAGAAGGTTCTTTCCGTGAAAACGCTTTGCTTCCTTCATAGCCTGACCGAACTGTAACTGAAATCTTCTCGGAGTTGCCTTCTCAGGAATACCAATGAAAATCAGGTTATAATAAGGCTGTCCCTGATAAGAAAAATCCTTTCCTCGGAGACCGTATACCTTGCTTCCTCCAACGAGACCATCGGCCTGAAGACTTTCAAAAATCTCGCTAACTTTTCCAAGCTCGATACTCAGACGATTTTTATGATTGTATGTGACGAGCAATGTATCAAATTCGTAGTCCTCCAGATCTACGAGACGTTGTATTTGCATAAATGATACGCTCCTTTCTAAAAAATATTTTTATTTAAATAATTATAAGTTGCATTAAAATCGGGAAAAGTGCATACTATCCCCGATTATAATATGTAATATATATACGTTTTAGTGCATATATTCTTCAGCGTATATACAGTTATTTATAGTATAGCACAGTCAAATATTTTAAAACAGAAAAAACTTGTACACATTACATAAAATTTTGGTGGTAAGAGACACGGTTTTTGCGTAAACTACTTATAAACAGGGTAAAATCTTGTCAGAATAAATTGTAGTTAAATAAAGTGGGTTTGAGAAATCACCCCAGTAATATGTATGTCCCAATTTATGGGGAAAGTATTTTTCAAACACGCTCTAGTATACTTCATCTGTGATGAATTTGACAAAACAAATTTTTTTCTATATAATAATTAACAAAGCTAACTAACATTGTTAACCAGGAAAGAATAGGTGATAGAATGAATGAATACTCAATGATGACACAGGAACTGCAGGATCTCGCTGCACTTTCTATGGAACACGGACAGATTCCTTCAGGCCTGTATGACCAGTACCATGTACTGCGAGGTCTCCGTGATGTGAACGGTAAAGGCGTGCTGGCAGGACTTACGGATATTTCCACCATCACCTCTTCCAAAGAAATTGATGGAAAGATGGTTCCCTGCGATGGAGAGCTGCGCTATCGCGGTTACGACATTCACGATTTAGTAGACGGATTTGTAGCAGAGCAGAGATTTGGCTATGAAGAAGTGGCCTATCTGCTTATTTTTGGACGTTTGCCACAGAAGCAGGAATTACAGGAATTCCAGAATCTTCTTGGAAGTTATCGTACATTGCCGACGAACTTTGTGCGAGACGTTATTATGAAAGCACCAGGTAAGGACATGATGAATACACTGCAGCGAGGCGTACTGACATTATACGGTTATGACGATATGGCAGATGACATTTCCATACCGAACGTACTGCGCCAGTGCTTACAGCTTACAAGTACTGTGCCGTTACTCGCAGTTTATGGTTATCAGGCATATAATCATTATGTAGAAGGCAAGAGTTTTTACATTCATTCTCCGAAGCAGGAACTTTCCACGGCGGAGAATATTTTGCGTATGCTCCGCCCAAATAAAAAGTATACACCACTTGAAGCAAGAGTTTTAGATATTGCCCTCGTACTTCACATGGATCACGGCGGTGGTAACAACTCGACATTTACCAATCATGTAGTAACTTCCTCTGGAACAGATACTTACTCCGCTATGGCAGCATCTCTCGGCTCACTCAAAGGGCCAAAACACGGTGGAGCAAATATCAAAGTTGTTCATATGTTTGATGAGATGAAGCAGGAAGTGAAGGATTGGAAAGACGAAGACGAGATTAAAAATTACTTGCTGAAGCTTCTCAATAAGGAAGCCTTTGATCACAGCGGATTGATTTATGGAATGGGACATGCCGTTTATTCTATTTCCGATCCAAGAGCAAGAATCTTCAAGGGATTCCTTGACAAACTCGCGAGGGAAAAAGGTTACGATGAAGAATTTGAATTCTATGACAGAGTAGAAAAACTCGCCGTCGAAACCATTCAGGAAAAACGCCGTATCTATAAAGGTGTAAGTGCCAATATCGACTTTTACAGCGGATTCATGTATCGGATCTTAGGGCTGCCAGACCAGTTATTCACCCCGATGTTTGCCGTGGCACGTATGGTCGGCTGGAGCTCACACCGTTTAGAAGAGTTAATGAACTGCGATAAGATTATCCGTCCAGCATACCAGAGTGTGGCTATGGATAAGGAATATGTTCCAATGAAGGATAGAATTATCGTGGAATAGTAAAGAGAATTTTAAAATAAAGCTATTTTTGGGGAGGAAAATAACAAAAATATGAAAGCGAAAGACACAGAGAGTTCTGACTGGCCAGAAGGTGAGCCGTCAGCAGAACAAAAAGTGACTTTAGAGGACTACCAGCAACTAATCATGCAAATGCGAAAGGCCAATGTACAGTTTCAGCAAATGTGTAACATTCCATCAGGAGAACTGACAACGTTACTCACCCTGCGCCACCTGTTACTGGCAAAAGAATTTGTCATTCCGTCAGATATTGGGGATGCGATGAAGCTGTCAAGGCCAGCCGTATCCCGAATGCTCCATAATTTAGAGCGTAAAGGATATCTGGAAATGAAAAGCAGCGAAGAAGATCACCGCTACGTCAAGGTACAGTTCACCCAGACTGGAAAAGAACTTATCACCGAAGAATTAGAAAAATGCTGTAAGCTCTTAGAGAGGGTAAAAGAGCGAATGGGAGAAAAGGATATGTATAAGTTTCTCTATTATTACAGCCAGTTTTGCACGATTTTAGTAGATGAGATTTTTTGAGTGTCTCTGACAGGAGAAGCAGCTTAATTCATTAGCATTTAAACACCTTCTAATGCTAATGAATTAAGCTGCTTTTTTCTGGCTTTGGAGCCACTCAAAAAGGGTATCTTCTCCCGTTAGGAGCGTTTCCCCCTGCCTGTGGCAATCAGAATTCCTCCAGCTTCTTCAGCAATGCCATTTCCCCTGAAACCTTATACTTCGCACAGAACCGACATAATGCAAAGAGAACTTCCCCCAGCTTCTCTGACAATTCCTCATCACTGCTGAATTTTTTCTCTGGATCTTCCCCAGCGGTGCCGAGCTGTAAATTCACAACAGAAGTTAGCAGGTCTTTAAAGACATCTTCATCCTCCGTGGAAAACATTCCAGCGGCGGCAGCCTTTTTCGCGATCTTCTGGCCGCGGATGAGGGCAGGGAAACTTTCTGGAACAAGTGCAATCTCTTCTTTTAAAGAGGTCTGTTTATGTCCTTCTTCCTGAGATTTTAACTTCTCCCAGTCGGCCTGCTGCTGTTCTACACTATCATAATGGCGGCCAGCAAATACATGAGGGTGACGGTGGATCATCTTGCGGGCGACGCCGTCGATAACATCTTCGATAGCAAATTCGCCATTATCTTCAGCAACCTGGGACTGCAAAAGTACCTGAAATAAAAGGTCACCAAGTTCTTCTTTTAAATTAGCGCAGTCACCAGTCTTAGTGAGGTCAGTTACTGCCTGATTCACCTCGTAGGCTTCTTCTAATGTATATAACTTAAGAGATTCATGCGTCTGTGACTTATCCCACGGACAGCCATTCTCTCCGCGAAGTGTGGCAACAATCGCCTGTAATTCCTGAAAATTAAACTTTTTATCCATTATAAATGCTCCTCCTTCAAACAGAATAAAATGGAAAATAATCTTTAATAATATTTGGTCAATATTCAGCTATCCAATTACATTTTAAGTTAAAATGTAATATTGTCCCAATATCTATAAAATCTTTGTATCAAGTAAATACAAATAAAATATAAGTAGAATGCGACTGGAATTACTATCATGCAGAAGTAATTCTTAAATATGCAAAACTATGCAAAAGACTATTGTAAAAATATGTTATTTGATTTATTATATCAGTAAGTCACGAAAAAATCTACATCAAAAAGAAAGAAGGTTTAGGATTAATGAACAACTTTGGACGGGCAGTACTGGCAGTGGGGTTAAGTGCAGTCATGACATTTACAGGTCCGGAATGCTTTTTTCAGTCAGGGGTAGAACCTGTAAGTGTTTATGCAGCAGAGGAGAAGGCTGTGCAGAGCAAGATAGCAGGAGATAATTCTGAAGAAGGCGAGAGCACGACAGAAGTGACAACAGAGAAGAAAGAAGAGAGTACGACAGCAACGGAAAGTCAGGAGAGCCAGACTTCTTCCGAAAGGGATACAAGCAGCGGTAATAAAGAGCATTCGCAGACAGAACATACAACAGAAGGTACGAAGAGGAATACGTCTGGTACATCTGGTAATACAGATCAGGCAGAAGATACCGATTCTTCTACATCAGATACATCCGGAAATTCCTCTCATAGTAACGAAGAAGGAACAACTCAGAAGAAGGCGAAGAAGGACATTTCCTCAAGAGAAGATGCAGAGATTCGTACAAAGGCGATTAAGAAGATTACGGATCAGTTAGCAGAGGAAGACGCACCGGACGGAAGCGATAAAACGAGTACATTTATCCCGAAGATTTATAATGATACTCGTCTGGCTATGAAGAATAATAAGGAATACATTGCGGGATATGTATATTTTAATCAGACAGATAGTGCCTGGAATCAGAATGGCTACTGTATCGCTAAGGCTGGATGTGGTCCGACTTCCATGGCAGTAGTAATCACATCTCTTACAGGTAAGTGGGTAACTCCATTGGATACAGCCATCTGGGGCTATCAGCATGGCTTTTACTCAAGAGCAGGTTCGGCACATGAGATGATTCCTGCGATGGCAGCGGCTTATGGACTGAAGTGTCAGGGAGCAGGAACCGATTATAATGCGATTAAAAAGGCATTAAAAGAAGGCAAGCCAGTAGTGTGCCTTATGGGGCCTGGATATTTTACCCGAGGCGGGCATTTTATGGTACTGGTAGCAATTGATAAGAACGATTGCGTAACAGTAGCCGATGTCGGAAGCAGGGTGCGTTCCGCTTACAAGTACAGACTGTCAGATGTAATCGCACAGTCAAAAGGTGCCAGTGCAGGCGGTCCATTCTGGATCATGTCCTATGATAAGGAGAGTAAGTCTGCGCTTCAGGAGAAACAGGCGATTAAGGATTATACAGAAGAAGATATGGCAGAAGATTTTGCTGATGTTTCCTACATGAAAGTAAAGGGAGATCTTCCAGAAGTACTCCAGGAAGAGAAGGCAGATGTTTCTATGAAAAAGGTAGTATCTATTCTTAAGATGTCAACTGGTAAGAGCCTTTTAGATACAATCGGAGCAGGTAAAGGAACCGCATTGGCAGGCACTTCTAATGCGGGAAGTTCTGTCCTTTCGCCAGTGAGCCAGAATAGCCAGGTTATTGTGGTGAACACAGATGCGAGTAATAAGAAAGCAGGTAGCCAGAGTGGAAGTACAGCACTTGCAGGAAGTGCTGCAGATACAGTGAGCCAGGGTCAGTCTGCGAAGAGGTCACAGAATCTGGCGCTCACACTGAAGCAGGATATCGCAAGAAGGCAGTGGGAGAAAAAGATTGATTTAAGCTGGATGGACAACTATATGCAGGGAACTTTGGAAAAATAATCTGTAAATTGAGGCGTGCAGGTTGTAGGAATGATTTTTCAAACACACTCTAAGCTAATGAACAAATAAGTTGTGATAATTTAAAATAATGGACAAAGAATTATGAGAAAGATTAATTACAGAATTACAGTTAATATAACACAGAAGACGATGAAGCTTGGATTTCGCGCAAAGATGCCGGACGAGATGCAGGGAAAGCGCATCCGCGTGCAGGCTGTATTTACCCAGAGACAGGTAGAACGTCGTTTTCCGATGGAAGTAGTAATAGAAGAAGGAGAAGTTGGTGACCAGATTCGCGCAGATGCAGAGATACTGCTGCCATATGTATTTTACAGTCCGCCACGACATAAGGTGAATGTTATTTTTACGCTTTGGTGTGGAGCGGAAGAGATTTGCTTAGATGACCAGCCATTTCCAGTGCAAAAGGAACTATTTGCCAGAGCGGAGATTGTCCGCAAGAGGAATCTGTTCAAGTTTGGACTTTGCTCTCTTGGATTGCCATTTTTACTGGTCAGAGATTATTTTAAGGAAGACAAGAATTTTATAAAGGCAGCGAAGCGGGCGAATGATACCGTATATAGAATTAGTGGTTATAATTATAGTGCCCGTCAGCAAAATACTGACTATTTTGCAGCCAGATACCGCAAATATATAGCGAAGAATAAGGTAAATCCGAATCAGATTCTTTTCCTTTCAGAGAGAGAGCCAGAGAAGAATGGGAATCTTATGCTTGTGAAGAAGTGGTTTGAGGAGAATGAACCCGAGGTAGAGATTACGACATTTATCAATACAAAGACAGTTGATCAGCTTCGTAAGAAGGAACTTCGGGATTGTGCGTTCAAATGCGCTACATCTGCAGTTATCATTTTAGAAGATTTCTATCCGCAGCTTCATAGCATTCAGAAACGCAGCGAGACAAAGATTGTGCAGTTGTGGCATGCCTGCGGAGCTTTTAAGACGTTTGGCCTTACCCGTATGGGTAAACAGGGCGGTGCGCCTCAGACATCGATGAATCACAGGAATTATGACCTCGTACCAGTCAGCAGCGATACGGTGAGAGATATTTATGCAGAAGCATTTGGCATTTCAGGAAGTAAGGTACAGGCGCTGGGAGTACCGCGTACAGATCTGCTTTTTGACTGGGATTATGAGGAGAAAAAGCGCGAGGAACTCTACGGGAAATATCCTATATTAAAGGAGAACAGGGTAATCTTGTTTGCACCGACATTCCGCGGAGATGGGAATAAAGATGCACATTATCCATTGGAAGCATTTGATGTGAATCACTTTATGGAAAGGCAGCCAGAAGACACGGTACTTATTTTAAAGAATCATCCATTTGTAAAGCAAAAGTTTACTGTGGATGCACAATGGCAGGACAGAGTACTTGATTTGAGCGGGGAAGAACATATCAATGACCTCATGCTGATCAGCAACCTTCTTATCACAGACTACAGTTCCAGCGTATTTGAGGCAGCAATCCTTGAATTACCAATGCTTTTCTACGCATTTGATGAGAAAGAATACATGGACAGCAGAGACTTTTACTTTGATTATTCGCAGTTTACACCAGGTCCCGTTGTCACGGATTTTGAGGCATTATGCGAGGAATCTGCTGCCATGCTTCAGAATATTGTATCGGCAAATGAACAGGCAGACCTTAAGAAATTCCGCGAAACGTTCCTAAATACTGTCGATGGCTGCAGTACAGAGCGCATTTGCAGGAAAATAAAGACAAACTATATAAATATTTAACTAAATTGCAAAAAAAGTTTGACAGCTCATGGAAAATAATATAAAATATTGGAATCATGGTAGTTTGTTAAAATAAAAGCATTAATAAGCATGAATCTAAAGACGCATTATGTAAGAATGTTGACAGCATAGTTGAGACATTATGAGTAACATGGGGATTCAAAGTTACTAAGGAGGACTTATTTTTATGAAAGGAATAGTATTAGCGGCTGGAAGAGGTACGAGACTGTACCCTATGACAAAGCCAGTTTGTAAACCGTTATTACCAGTATATGACAAACCGTTAATTTATTATCCAATTGCCACTTTACTTCAGGCAGGAATCAGGGACATTCTTGTAATTATTCCACTAGGGGAAGAAAGAGAGTTCCAGAACCTTCTCGGAGATGGAAGTGAATTAGGACTTCATATCGAGTTTGCAGTACAGAAAGTTGCGCGGGGAATCGCAGATGCACTTATCATCGGAGAAGACTTCATTGGAGATGATTCTGTATGTCTCGTATTAGGAGATAACATTTTCCAGTGCCATAATCTTGATGAGATCATGAAAGAAGCCATCAAGGATGACCACGGCGCAAAGGTATTTGGTTATTATGTAGATGACCCAAGACCATTTGGTGTTGTAGAATTTGATGAGAACGGACAGGCTGTATCCATCGAAGAGAAGCCAAAGAATCCAAAGTCTAATTACATCGTACCAGGATTATACTTCTATGATAATCAGGTAATTGACATTGCTAAGAATCTTAAACCATCCGAAGAGGTGAGTACGAGATTACAGATGTTAACTTAGAGTATTTAAGCAGAGGCCAGTTAAAGGTAATTCCATTTGACAGAGGACTTACATGGATGGATGCCGGAACAGCAGACAGTATGTTAGAGGCAGCCGAGATTGTTAAGGCACTTCAGAAGTCAGGATGCTATGTAGGCTGCTTAGAAGAACTTGCATGGAAAGAAGGATTCGTATCTTTAGATAAGGTTCATGAGATTGGCGAGAGCCTCAAGATGACCAACTATGGACAGTACTTACTCAAATTAAAGTAAAAAGTTGCTATTTTACACGGGAGATAATGAGACAACCCGAATCAAATAACAATTTTTTATAGAAGAAAGAACAAAACTTTCCATATTTATACTAGAATGAAAATAAAACGGCAAACTGTCATAACAATTTCAAAACAACAGTTTCTAAAACATTTAACATTTTAAAAAAGATTATCTATTTTTTGGTTGACAGACTAGCTGCTTTATGATATACTACAATCAACCCAGAGGACATTGCACGGGTGCACATCATAAGAGAGAATATTATAGCACCAGAGAGGAGTACGTTATGCAGAGTACAGGAATAGTTAGAAAGCTTGATTCATTAGGAAGAATTACATTACCTATGGAACTTCGTAAAAGTTTCGATATTGGTGAGAGAGAGCCTTTAGAAATCTTCACAGAAGAAGATAAGATCATCATTAAGAAGTATAACCCTAGTGATATCTTTACAGGACAGTGTGAAGACCTCATTGAATACAGAGGTAAGAAGGTATCCAGAGATTCTATCCGCGAGCTTGCTAGAATTGCCGGATTTAAGCTGACAGAAGAGTAATTTTCTAACCCAGCTACTTCAACGGGAGTTCCCTGTGGTAGTATACAAGAGATAAAGATATGCCTTAAAAAACCAAGAACCAGTAGAGAGAGGCAAAACGGACAGCCCCCTCCTTTGCGAAAGCAGAGGAGGGGGCTGTACTTTGGTTGGAGATGGAACTACTATTTCATGGAAAGCTATAACCTTCTGGAGCGTCCTCAAATCCCTCCAACAATAAATAGTAATTCCATCCCCAGCCAAAACACAGCCCTCTGTGAGATAAATAAAGCATATTTGTGGCCTCGGAGCAAAGGTTGGATGCGAGCGCTTTTACGCGAACATTCAACCTGCAGCGACTAAAGTCACAAATATGCTTTATTTATCTTACAGAGGGCGTCTCCTTTGCCTGCGGCAAATTCCTATTTATCTTTTCTATCTTGCAGCTATGCATTTTTGTTTCTTTATTATAGTTTATGCCTACAAGCAGTATTTCTCCTGTATACTTTGCTTTTTCTGCTAATTTTCCTTTAAAACGTAAAATATACTGTTTATCTTTGATTTGTTGGATTGCTTCTTCTGGGGATGCATCTACTTTTAATTCTAGTATAATTGCAGAACTGTTCTTTTTCTCCGGATAAAAGATAAAATCTACATATCCTTTTCCGGCTTTATCTTCTCTTTCAACACGGTATTTGTCTCTTGCTGCCAGATATACAAGATTAACTATGGCAGATAATTCTATTTCATTGTTATAAGATAGAATAGGAGATTCTGTATTATGAGCATACTCCAAAATTTCTGCCATTGTTTGTGTATCTCCAGCTAGTGTTGCCTTTAGCATTCTTTCAGATTCTTTTGCTAACCGATATACATATCCCAAACTTTCATTTGTTAAAAGGAGTTCATTATATTTGTACATCAGCTCTCTGTTTGGAATAAAGACTTCTCCATCTTCATAAGTAAGTAACCCGTATATGACCATTGCAGAGTATATCTGGTTTTTTGTTGTTAATTCTTCTGCGGTGGCCGCATACTCTTGTACTTTTGCCTCTATATGTTCGCCGGAAATCATAAGAATAAAGTCTTCTCTGACTTCATCAATATTCCCTTTGATATAATAAAATATTTCATCATAGGGACCAGAACCTGTCCAGTAACTGCCTAGCTGGTTATCTGATAAAGCACAGATAATTGAACGGGGATTATAAAGCTGTTCACCCGATGCCGTACAATATCCATCATACCAGATTTTTAAATCATGTCTTGTAATTCGTGGTCGAATTGAGGTTTCACTATAAATTTGAAACAGTTTATCTACCTCCTCTTCTGAAAATCCAAAATAAGAGCTAAACCGTTCTCTTGTTGCCATGTTATATTCCACAAACATATTTAACTCTGAAGCGGCAGAGTATTTGGCTATTGGAAGTATTCCGGTCATATAAGCAAGTTCTACATATACCTGATCTTTCAGTAAGTTTTTAAGAAAAAGCAGGTATTCTTGTCTTTCTTTTTGGGAAATAAATGGCATATGAAATACTGCATCCCATTCATCCATTATAAACATAAATTTACGATTTGTTTTTTGAAAAATTTTTGCCAGGATATCCCAAAGTGACATTTCTTCTTTCAATTCTAATTCGGAAAATTCTTCAAGCAAATCTTCTTTTATTCCTGTTTTGATTCTATTAATATATTCTTCATAAGTTTGGCAATTCTCTGGAAGCCTGCTGAAATCAATATAGATAACATCATATTTATTTATATATTCTTCATATACCGGGCTTTTTGCTATCGCAAGATGTTCAAATACAAAACTACTATCTATTGCCTTGCCAAAATATGACGCTACCATATTTGCCATTACGGTCTTTCCGAATCGACGGGGTCTTGTGATACACAAAAATCTTTGTTCTCTTCCTATTGATGGAATCAATTCTTCTATTAACATCGTTTTATCTACAAAGTATTTATCCAGGGCTGTTATCTTATATGCTTCAAATGGTGCAGTACTGTTTAAAAAGATACCCATTATATCACCGTCCCTTCTTAAAAGATATCATTTGTATTATAACATCCTTATGGGAATTCTACTATTAAAAATTGGAATTTGCCAGTGAAATAATAATTGCCGCAGGCAAGAAGACGCACCCAAAGAGAGCAGGTAGCCTATATTTGTGACTCTA
>ERZ894191.1575-NODE-1575-length-12297-cov-30.777079_pt1 | contig 12297 bp, 10 predicted proteins | sample MGYA00380282_ERZ894191 | MGnify/ENA primary metagenome ERZ894191 (study PRJEB32331, sample SAMN06328485) | human gut metagenome | biome: human gut microbiome; feature: stool | host: Homo sapiens | collected 2013-02-21 ...
CTCCCTCATAATTTGGAGGCGACAATCAAGAGTAAATTATATCAGAAGGGGAGAGAGCTGTCAAAAAAGGCTCGCCAATTCTTCAATAGCGGTTTGTTGGTACAATACCAACCAGTCAGGCTTTGCCAGACTGTGGATGATATGTATCAGGATCATAGTCAGAGGATTTAAGGAAAAGCAAGCCGTCGCGGGGGAGCCATTCCGGCAGATTGGTGGCTTTTTGTACACGGCTCCAGCCGGCGGGATTTCTCTTAGCGGGCCTTCCGGGTGTGATGCGATAAACAATGTAATGCTCGCCGTTGCAAAATTGCAGGATAGCAATTTTACCGGTAGGAAAATCAGTGTCTGTGTCTGCCAGCGAAAACTGCCACTGACATTGCGTGTCAAGTTCAGATAACTCTATGATTTGTTTGGCAAGTTTATGGGCTGTATCCACATTGAGCGGTTCAAACCCGCCATTGTCGTCGATGTGCAATTCGCCTTTCGCATACGCCTCATCAATTGTCGCCTGGGCGGCGGTCATGAGGGAGCGAGCCTGGAGCATGATGCGCTTTTCAACGGCTTTGTCGATATAGCCGGTCAGGGACGGGACCAAAAGCGCTGCCAATACGGCCAGGATGACCAGGACAACGATCAGTTCAACGAGGGTAACCCCTCTTTTTTGGTTGGAATCACAGAACCGGGCCATAGCGCACGCCTCCCGCATCAGTATAAAACCGTACAAATAAAGTATAGGCACATAACGATGCTGCGTCAATTGTGGGGGATGCCAAATTCTTTATACATTATTTGTGAATAATGTAAGACTGTCGAAAAACTCTTGTAGGGGCGAGCATTGCTCGCCCGTGCCCGTTTGTCGGTGAAAAAACCTTCCGGGAAAACGCATTGCTGCGTCAAGCTGGCGGGCGACCAATGGTCGCCCCTACACATTCAATAGGTCAGGAATGCGATTCTCTGACACACTGACATTATTTGTGAATAATGTGATATTATAATTCGATTTGAAAAACGCAGACGACGGCAGCGGTAAGACGCACTGCCAAAAATCCTGCCCCATATTTGTCGATTGTGCCAAACGAATAAAGTTGCAATCAGATTTGACTTTTTGTATACTATATCTATATATACTATACAAAATAATCAGAAATATTATAAAAATTCTGGTTGGAAAGCGGGCCGGGTGTTGAAAAAGATTAGGATACAGCGGGTGAGCATCTTTGATATTGTCGCCACGCTGGTGTTGGCGGTGGTGCTCGTCGCGTTCGCGGTGCAGGGCACGGGGGAGTTGGCTCAAATGCAGACCGCCACGGACGATTACATCCAGTGCGAGACACTGGCCCGGCAGCTGCAAAGCGGGTCGGACTACCTGATCGAGCAGGTGCGGATGTACACCGCCACCGGTCAGCGGGAGTACATGGACAACTACTTTGAGGAGCTGAACACGACCCGCCGCCGCGAGAACGCTTTAGAGTATTTTGCAGAGCATTACGGCGACAACGATGCTTTTACGCTGCTGAAATCCGCCATGACAACGTCGCAAAATCTGAGCTATACGGATCGGTATGCTATGCGGCTTGTGGCGCAGGCCACGCTGGCGGACGAGTCGAGCTGGCCGACGGAAATCCGGTCTGTCTCGCTGCATGACAGTGACATAACGATGACAGACAGCGAGAAGATGCGCAAGGCACAGCAGTTGGTTTGCAACGACCAATATCAAAATATGCGCGATGATGTGAACGAAAAAATCACCGAGAGCATGGACAGCCTGATTGCGCTGACACGCAGCCGCCAGAACGGAGCCGAGGCCGTTTTCACCGGCGTGTACCGTAAAATTGAGCTGTGCGCGGCGCTGCTGGTACTGCTCATGCTGGAAATCTGCATGATAACGCGCCATTTGGTGGTAAAACCGCTGATGGACTACGGTCAGAGCATCCGGCGCGGGGAGATTTTCCCGGTGGTGGGGGCGGCAGAATTGCAGGACCTGGCACTGACCTACAACGAGGTCTACCGCGAAAACCAGGAGACGCAGAAGATCATCCGCCACGAGGCCGAGCACGACGCGCTGACCGGCGCACTGAACCGCGGTTCGTTTGAAAAGATCCTGAATATCTACGAGAACGGCGAGAAGCCGTTTGCAATGATTATCTGTGATATTGACATTTTTAAACATGTCAACGACACTTACGGCCATGCGGTGGGTGACGAGATCCTGAAAAAGGTCGCAAACCTCTTGCAAACGACCTTCCGCAGCGTCGACTATGTCTGCCGCATCGGCGGTGACGAGTTCGCCGTTATCATGGTGGATGTGAATCAGGAATTGAGTTATACCATAAGTGAGAAAATCACGGTGATCAACAATCAGCTGTACTGTCCGACGGACGACCTGCCGGCCATCTCGCTGAGCGTGGGCGTGGCCTTTACGGATCGCGCAAACCCCGGCGAGAGCATCTTCAAGGATGCTGACAAGGCGCTGTACCGTGTCAAGCAGAACGGCAAGCACAGCTGCGGCTTCTATTAAGTGCGCACGGATTTTGCGCAGCTGCGCCGTCTGCCGGACCTGCTTTTCCCGCGGCGCTGTCCGTTTTGCGGGTCATTGCTGGGGCCGGACGCACTGCAGGGCACGGTTTGCCCGGCCTGCGTGCCCGAGGAAATGCGCTTACAGCACATTCCGGCGCGTCTGCCGGAGGGCGAACATGATTTTTACGCCGTGCGGGAGGCTGCTGCGGCGTATTATTACGAGGATATTGTACGTACAGCCGTTTTGCGCTGCAAGCGGGGCGGCTGCTTTTGGTATGCCCGGGAGCTGGCGGACCGTGTGGCCGTGCTGGTGTTCGGTGCACTGCCGGCCAAACAGCCCGGAAAAATGCCGCAGTATGCGGGTGTGACCGCGCTGCCGCTGTACAGCTGCATTGTGCCGGTGCCGCCCCGCCAGCCGCTGCCCGGTATGCCGGGTCTGCCGCTGCTGCTGGCGCGTCGGTTGGGTGCGGTGCTGGGGGTCCCGGTGGAGACACCGCTGTACATCAAGCGCCGGGGCCGCCCGCAGAAGGAGCTTACCCGCGAGCAGCGCCTGCAAAACGCCAGGGGCGCGTTTGGTTGCCGCCTCGGCACAGACCTGACCGGCAGGCGGGTGCTGCTGATCGATGACATTATCACAACCGGTGCGACGGCATCGGCGTGTGCGCTGGCACTTTTGGAGGCCGGTGCGGTGGAGGTGACCGCTGTGGCGATTGCCGCGGCGGAGGAGTTGCCCAAGAGCCGGAAAAAGCCCCCAGAGACAAAACCATAAAAAGACCGAAGCGGCGTGCCCGGAAATCGTGGGCGTACTGCTTCGGTCTTTTTCATAGCTTATACGAGCTTATACGGGGGCATCTCCGCACCATCCGGTATGCCGTGCCTGCCCCGCCCAACGCCAGCCCTGCCAAAAATAGGGTGAAAAATTTGGCGGTTTTGCCACGCGCATAAAATCTGAACATCCTGTATAATAAAGACACGGATCGATTTTCTGCTGTAAAAAGGAGAAACCGCGATGACAAAGCAAAAATATATCATGGCGCTGGACGCGGGCACCACGTCCAACCGCTGCATCCTTTTTGATGCCCGGGGCGAGATGTGCAGCGTCGCGCAAAAGGAGTTCACCCAGTATTTCCCCAAGCCCGGCTGGGTCGAGCATGACGCCAACGAGATCTGGACGACCCAGCTCGGCGTGGCGCTGTCGGCCATGAACGAGGTCGGCGCGTCGGCGGAGGACATTGCCGCCATCGGCATCACGAACCAGCGCGAGACGACCATCGTCTGGGACCGTGACACCGGCGAGCCGGTCTACCACGCCATTGTCTGGCAGTGCCGCCGCACAAGCGAGTACTGCGACGAGCTGAAGGCCCGCGGCCTGACCGACCTGATCCGGCAAAAGACAGGACTGGTCATCGACGCCTACTTCTCGGCCACAAAGCTCAAGTGGATCCTGGACAACGTGCCCGGCGTGCGTGCGCGTGCCGAGCGTGGCGACCTGCTGTTCGGCACGGTGGAGACGTGGCTCATCTGGAAGCTGACCTGCGGCAAGATCCACGTGACCGACTACTCCAACGCCAGCCGGACGATGATGTTCAACATCCACACACTGGACTGGGACGACGAGATACTGAAAATTCTCGATATACCGCGCTGTATGCTGCCGCGTCCCGTGCCCAACAGCGAGTTCTACGAGTACGCCGACCCGATGCACTTCGGCGGCGAGATCAAGATCGCGGGGGCGGCGGGCGACCAGCAGGCCGCGCTGTTCGGCCAGACCTGCTTTACCAGGGGCGAGGCCAAGAGCACCTTCGGCACGGGCGGTTTTCTGCTGATGAACACCGGCGAGAAGCCGGTATTCTCCCAAAACGGGCTGGTCACCACCGTGGCGTGGGGGCTGGACGGAAGGGTAAATTACGCGCTGGAAGGCTCGATTTTTGTGGCGGGCGCAGCTATCCAGTGGCTGCGGGACGAGCTGCATCTGCTGGAGGACGCCCGCGACAGCGAGTACATGGCGCAGAAGGTCAGGGACACGAACGGCTGCTACGTCGTGCCTGCGTTCACCGGTCTGGGTGCGCCGCACTGGGACCAGTACGCCCGCGGCACCATCGTGGGCCTGACCCGCGGCGTGAACAAGAACCACATCATCCGCGCGACGCTGGACAGCCTGTGCTACCAGATCAACGATGTGCTGGCCGCCATGCAGGCGGATTCCGGCATTGACCTGACGGCGCTCAAGGTGGACGGCGGCGCATGCGCGAACAATTACTTACTGCAGACGATGGCGGACATCAGCAACCTGCCGGTCAAGCGTCCCTGCTGCGTGGAAACGACGGCGCTGGGCGCGGCGTATCTGGCCGGGCTGGCCGTCGGCTATTGGAGCAGCACCGAGGACGTGCTGCAAAACTGGTCGGTGGACCGTGAGTTTATGCCGGGCATCCCCGACGACGAGCGCACCAGACGGCTGAAGGGCTGGAATAAGGCGGTGCGGTGCAGCTACGGCTGGGCGAAGGAGGATTGACCCCCAAAAGCCTTCCCCTTGGGGGAAGGTGGCCCCGCAGGGCCGGATGAGGGGAGAGCTTGCCGCGACAGGCCGTAAACGGGTAATAGTGGCAAGGCTGCCCCTCATCAGTCAGCGGGCGGGGCCGCTGACAGCTTCAGTCTCCGCGCTAAGAGCCGCCTACGGCGGTTGAGCTCCGACACGCGCCTGCGGGCGCAGCCCCAAGGGGGAAGCCATTCCGATTGCACAAACAACACGAGGTATCAATATGTACGACATCATCATTATCGGCGCGGGCGTGTCCGGGTGCGCCTGTGCGCGGGAGCTTTCGCGGTATGACGCGAAAATTCTTGTAGTAGAGAAGGAGGAGGACGTCTGCTGCGGCACGTCCAAGGCCAACAGCGCCATTGTCCACGCCGGGTACGACGCGGCCCACGGCAGCCTGATGGCCAAGCTCAACGTCGAGGGCAGCCGCCGGATGCCTGCCCTTGCGAAGGAGCTGGATTTTGCCTACGACCGGTGCGGCAGCCTTGTCGTCTGCCTGAGCGACGAGGACCGCCCCGCGCTGCAAAAGCTCTATGAAAACGGCATCGCCAACGGCGTGGAGGGGCTGCGCATCATAGAACGGGACGAGCTGGTGGGAATGGAGCCGAACATCTCGGACGCCGCCGTCGCCGCGCTGTGGGCGCCCACGGGCGGCATCGTCTGCCCGTTCGGCCTGACGTTTGCATTGGCGGAGAACGCCGCCAAAAACGGTGTGCAGTTTCGGTTTGACACCAAAGTTACGGGCCTGCACCCGCTGGACGGCGGCGGAACCGGGTGGGCCGTCGAGACCGACCACGGCACGCTGGAAACACGCTGCATCGTCAATGCAGCGGGCGTATACGCCGACACGCTGCACAATATGGCCGACGCGGCGCACCCCATGACCATCACGGCCCGGCGGGGAGATTACTTCCTGCTTGACCACACGGCGGGGCAGCATGTGCGGCACACGGTATTCCAGCTGCCGGGCAAATACGGCAAGGGCGTGCTGGTAACGCCCACGGTGCACGGCAATCTGCTGGTCGGGCCGACGGCCATCGACGTGGACGACAAGGAGGCCACGGCCACGACGGCGGCGGGCCTGGACGAGGTGCGGGAAAAATCCGGCCTCGCGGTCAAGGACATTCCGCTGCGCCAGACCATCACGAGCTTCGCGGGTCTGCGCGCCCACGAGGCGCGGCACGACTTCTTCATCGGCGAGATCGCGCCCGGCTTTGTGGACTGCGCGGCCATCGAGTCGCCCGGCCTGTCCAGCGCCCCGGCCATCGGCGCGATGGTCGCGGACATCGTGCGCGGCAGTCTGCACTTACACAATAAGCCCGATTTTGACCCGACGCGCAGGGGCATTCTGGACCCCAAAGCACTGGATCTTGCAGCGCGGGCGGAGCTTATCCGGCAAAACCCGGCCTACGGGCAGATTATATGTCGGTGCGAGAGCGTGACCGAAGGCGAGATCATCGACGCTATCCGCCGCACGCCCGGCGCACGCAGTCTGGACGGCGTCAAGCGGCGCACCCGCGCGGGCATGGGCCGCTGCCAGGCGGGCTTCTGCAGCCCGCGCGTCATGGAGATCCTGGCGCGGGAGCTGGGCGTGCCGCAGAGCGAGATCACCAAGTCCGGCGGTGCGTCCAAAATCATCGTCGGCACGAACAAGGATAGCCTGTGAAAGGGGGCGTCTGCCATGAAAAACGTTGATCTGGTCATTATCGGCGGCGGCCCGGCGGGGCTGGCCGCGGCGGTGGCCGCACGCAAAAGCGGCGTGCAGGACATCCTGATCCTGGAGCGCGACAGTGAGCTGGGCGGCATCCTGAACCAGTGCATCCACAATGGCTTCGGCCTGCATACCTTTAAAGAGGAGCTGACCGGCCCCGAGTACGCGGCACGGTTTGTGACGCAGGTACGCGAATTGGGAATTGAATATAAGCTCAGCACGATGGTGCTGGATCTGGCGGCGGACAAGACCGTCACCGCCATGAACAAGACCGACGGACTGTTTCAGCTGCACCCCAAGGCGGTCATTCTGGCCATGGGCTGCCGTGAGCGCCCGCGCGGCGCGCTGAACATTCCGGGCTACCGGCCCGCGGGCATCTTCACCGCGGGCACGGCGCAGCGGCTCGTCAACATGGAGGGCTGCCTGCCCGGGCGGCGGGTCGTGATTCTGGGCAGCGGCGACATCGGCCTTATCATGGCACGCCGCATGACGCTGGAGGGGGCAAAGGTGCTCTGCGTGGCGGAGCTGATGCCGTACTCCGGCGGCTTAAAGCGCAATATTGTGCAGTGCCTCGATGATTTTGGCATTCCGCTGAAATTGAGCCACACGGTAGTGGACATTCAGGGCAAGGAGCGCGTGACCGGCATCACGCTGGCGCGGGTCGAAAACGGAAAACCCGTCCCCGGCACCGAGGAACACTACGACTGCGACACGCTGCTGCTTTCCTGCGGGCTGCTGCCCGAAAACGAGCTGAGCCGCGCCGCGGGCGTGGCGCTGAACCCCGTCACCGGCGGCCCGGCGGTCAATGAGAGCCTGGAAACGAACCTGCCCGGCGTCTTTGCCGCGGGCAACGTGCTGCATGTGCATGACCTGGTGGATTATGTGTCGGAGGAGGCCGCGGCGGCAGGTGAGCACGCGGCGGCGTACATTGCGGGCGGCGGGGCCGCGGCGGGCCGCACCCTGCCCGTGCGGTGCGAAAACGGCGTGCGCTACACCGTGCCGACCACCATCCGCCCCGACTGCGCGGGGGATACCGTGACGCTGCGGTTCCGCGTGGGCGGCGTGTACAAAAATAAAAAAATCGCGGTGTACCGCGGTACAGACTGCATCTACAGCCGCAAGCGGCCCGTGCTGGCCCCCGGCGAGATGGAGACTGTGCGGCTGAAGGCCGAGCTCCTGCGCGGCCCGGGCGACGCCGTGACGGTAACGTTGGAGGAGGGCTGACGATGGAAAAACGTGAACTGATCTGCATCGGCTGCCCGATGGGCTGCCCGCTGACTGTGACGCTGGACGGCAGTGCGGTGGTCACCGTGCAGGGCAACACCTGCCCGCGCGGCGACGCCTACGCCCGCAGGGAGGTCACCGCCCCGACGCGCATTGTGACCACAACGGTGCGCGTGACCGGCGGTATCCTGCCCGCCGTGAGTTGCAAGACCCGCAGCGACATCCCGAAGAAGAAAATTTTTGACGTTGTCCGCGCGCTGAAAAGCGTCGTGGTGCCCGCCCCCGTACACATCGGTCAAATTCTGCTGCCCGATGCAGCCGGGACCGGCGTGGATGTGGTGGCGACGAAGGACGTAGCCGAGGTGTAGATTCATCCCGTTATGAAAATAACTTTCCAAAAAAGTTAAATTTTCAAAGAAATTTGGGCAAAAATCAATGGTGTGTTTGAATATTGCACAAAGAAACCGTTGGATTTTCGGCTTTTCGACAATTTTGCTAAAATCACTTTCTTTTTTGTGAGGAATATGTTAATATGAGATTAACAAAGTGTCGCGGCTGCGGAACCAGACGGCCCGGCGCCGAGTTGGGAGAGACCCACTCACAATTTTTGGAGGAATGCTTTTATGATGAAGTATCTGCAGAAGCTCGGTAAAGCCTTAATGCTTCCCGTAGCTGCTCTGCCCGTCTGTGGTATCCTGATGGGCATTGGTTACGCTCTGGCTCCCGCCGTTATGGGTGCCGAGGGCCCGACCTCCGGTGCTGCTTACACCGTAGGTTTCCTGCTGATCAAGGCCGGCGGCGCCCTGATCGACAACATGGCATGGCTGTTCGCCATCGGCGCTGCCGTCGGTCTGTCTGATGACCATGACGGCACCGCAGGTCTGGCCGGTCTGGTCAGCTTCCTGATGATGCAGCAGCTGCTCAGCCCCGGCGTTGTCGGCGCTGTCCGCACGCTGGAAGAAGGCACCGTCGATTACATTGCTTTCAGCAAGATCGCCGGCAACTCCTTCATCGGCATCCTGGCCGCCATCATCGGTGCTGCCTGCTACAACAAGTTCAAGAATACCCAGCTGCCTGACTGGCTGGCATTCTTCAGCGGCAAGCGCAGCGTTGCTATCGTGACCGCCGTTGTTTCCATCGTGGTTTCCGTTGTCCTGCTGTTCGTCTGGCCCGTCATCTTCGGCGTTCTGGTTGCCCTCGGCAACGGCATTGCCAAGATGGGCGGCATCGGCGCCGGCATCTACGCTTTCCTGAACCGTCTGCTGATCCCCACCGGCCTGCATCACGCCCTGAACAACGTGTTCTGGTTTGACACCATCGGTCTGGGCGACCTGAGCCACTACTGGGCTGGCGACGTCACCGGCCAGAACGGTGTCACCTGGGACCTCGGCATGTACATGTCCGGCTTCTTCCCCTGCATGATGTTCGGCATTGCCGGTGCTGCTCTGGCCATGGTCCAGACTGCTAAGAACAAGAAGGCTGCTATCGGTCTGGTTGTTTCCGCTGCTATCTGCGCTTTCGTCTGCGGCGTTACCGAGCCGTTCGAGTTCGGCTTCATGTTCCTCTGCTTCCCCCTGTATGTTGTCTATGCTGCTCTGTACGGCATCTTCACCATCATCACCTACTACTCCGGCTTCCGCGCAGGCTTCTGCTTCTCCGCCGGTGCTACCGACCTGATCTTCTCCGCCAGCCTGCCCGCACATGCTAAGACCTGGATGATCATCCCTCTGGGCATCGCCGCTTTCGTTGTCTTCTATCTGGTCTTCAAGTTCGCTATCGTCAAGTTCGACCTGAAGACCCCCGGCCGTGAGGACGAGGATGCCGAGGCTGCTGAGGCCAACATCACCCTCGCCAACAACGACTTCACCGCCATCGCCTCCGGCGTTCTGGCTGCTGTCGGCGGCAAGGACAATGTTGCCAACGTTGACTACTGCGCCACTCGTCTGCGCTTTGAGGTCAAGGACAGCACTGCTGTCAACGAGAAGGCCGTCAAGGCTGCTGGTGCTGCCGGCGTTATCCGCCCCAGCAAGACCGCTTGCCAGGTCGTCATCGGACCCAAGGTTCAGTTCGTCTACGATGAGCTGAAGAAGATGCTGTAAAAACAGGCATCACCGGATAAAGGTCTGGTTCCCTTTATCAACTCCGCCGCGGGCGGGCGATCAGCCCGTCCGCGGCTTTTTCTGTGATTTGCTGCAAAAACGGCACAAAATCTTGGTACAAATCACATAAACCGGTCATGGTATCCCGCCCCATGGCGTGGTATAATGAAGAATAGGAAAACTGGGGCAACGCACCCCGAAAAAATCAGGAGGTATTTTCTTATGAAGATCATCCGTGCAAAAGATTACTACGACATGTCCCGCAAGGCCGCCAACATCATCTCGGCCCAGGTCATCATGAAGCCCAACTGCGTGCTGGGCCTGGCCACCGGCGGTACGCCTGTGGGCACCTACAAGCAGCTGGTCGAGTGGTACAACAAGGGCGACATCGACTTCTCCGAGGTCACGACGGTCAACCTGGACGAGTACCGCGGCCTGCCCAAGGAGCACCCCGAGAGCTACTGGAGCTTCATGCACCGCAACCTGTTTGACCATGTCAACATCCGTCCCGAGGCCATCAACCTGCCGGACGGCACCAACATGGACGCCGACGCCGAGTGCGCCCGCTATGACGCGGTCATTCACAATGTGGGCGGCGTTGACCTGCAGCTGCTGGGCATCGGCAACGACGGCCACATCGGCTTCAATGAGCCGAACGAGGCATTCGAGCTGGGCACCCACTGCGTTGACCTGAAGGAGGAGACCATCGAGGCCAACAAGCGCTTCTTCGACGGCAACGCCGACCTGGTCCCCAAGCAGGCCTACACCATGGGCATCAAGACGATTATGCAGGCCCGCAAGGTCCTGATGGTCGCCAACGGCAAGGGCAAGGCCGACATCGTCAAAAAGGCGTTCTTCGGCCCCGTCACGCCGGAGGTCCCCGCCAGCATCCTGCAGATGCACCCCGACTTCATTCTGGTCGGCGACGAGGAAGCCCTGAGCGAGATCTGATTTGCGGAGGAACACTGCAATGATTATCAAAAATGCAAAAGTCTACAGCGACGGCTGCCGCTTTGTGGAAAAGGACCTCATCATCCGCGATGGCCGCATCGTCTTTGGCGCGGCCCCGCAGGAGGGCGAGGATGTCATTGACGCGGGCGGTGCCTATGCGCTGCCGGGTCTGGTGGACATCCATTTCCACGGCGCAGTCGGCCACGATTTCTGCGACGCCGACGAGGCCGGCCTGCAGGCTATCGCTGATTTTGAGGCGAGCAAGGGCGTGCTGGCCATCTGCCCCGCAACCATGACGTTCAGCGAGGAGATCCTGAACGGCATCATGGACGTGGCCGCGGCCCACAAGAACGAGCGCGGCGCGGATCTGGTCGGCATCAACATGGAGGGGCCGTACATCAGCCCCAAGAAGGTTGGCGCGCAGAACCCGAAGTACGTCATGGCCGCCGACGCGGGCATGTTCCGCCGCCTGCAGGCGCGCAGCGGCGGGCTGATCAAATTGGTTGACGTCGCCCCCGAGGAGCCGGGCAATCTGGATTTCATCAAGGAATGCCGCGATGAGGTGCGCATTTCGATTGCCCACACCTGCACCGATTACGACACGGCCAAGGCCGCGTTTGCCGCAGGTGCATCCCACATGACTCACCTGTACAACGCAATGCCGGGCATCACCCACCGTGAGCCGGGGCCGATCATTGCCGCGCTGGAGGATGGTGCCGAGGTCGAGCTGATCACCGACAACGTCCACATTCACCCGGCGATGGTGCGGTTCACCTTCAACACCTTCGGGGCGGATCGTGTGATTTTGATTGCGGACAGCATGATGGCCTGCGGTCTGCCTGACGGCCAGTACAGCCTGGGCGGCCAGGCCGTCACGGTGCGCGGACCCCGCGCGACGCTGACCGAGCAGCCCGGCACGATTGCGGGCAGCGCGACCTGTCTGTTTGACTGCATGAAGCGTGCGGTCCTCGACATGGGCGTGCCCCTTGAGAGTGCCGTCCGCGCCGCGACCCTGAACCCCGCCCGCAGCATCGGCATCGATGCCGATTACGGCAGTCTCGACGCAGGCCGCTACGGCAACGTCGTGCTGGTCGATGATAAGCTGGATATTTTGAAGGTTGTGCGGCACGGAGAGGTTATCGGCTAAACCGGGAACGGCAGTCCCCCGGAAACTCGCTTTCTTTTGGCAGCAAAAGAAAGCTTGCAAAGAAAACTGCCGCTGTTTCGACGCAGCGGACCCGCGACTTAGGGGCTGCACG
>ERZ894191.1578-NODE-1578-length-12247-cov-9.957267_pt1 | contig 12247 bp, 9 predicted proteins | sample MGYA00380282_ERZ894191 | MGnify/ENA primary metagenome ERZ894191 (study PRJEB32331, sample SAMN06328485) | human gut metagenome | biome: human gut microbiome; feature: stool | host: Homo sapiens | collected 2013-02-21 ...
GAGCAGCAGCTGATCTACGAAAAATACGGAAGTTCTCCGACAGGCGGATGTCTGCCGATGGTGATCCAGCTTCCGATTTTGTTCGCATTGTATCCTGTTATTCAGGAAGTACCGAGATATGTAAATGGTATTAAAGAGATTTATATGCCGGTTGTTAATCAGATCATGGCGACAGACGGATATCAGAAGATTCTGGAAAAGATCGGAAATGCAGCTCCGGTGTATATGCCTGCAAATGCATATGATTATACAGACCCCAATATTCTGGTGAGGGTGTTATATAAATTCCAGGACTCCACATGGAATACTCTGGTGGACAAGATGCCGTCTCTTGAGACAGTTGTAGATAAGACAACTGCAACGATGGGACATTTGAATACATTCCTTGGCATTAACATTGGTGAGCAGCCGCTGACAATGTTGATGGATGCTTTGAAGGATTTTTCAATTGTTGGAATTATTCTGGCAGTGATCATTCCGATCATGGCAGGTCTGACACAGTTTATCAGTGTAAAACTGATGCAGCAGCAACAGACAACGACGATCGATCCGGACAATCCGATGGCAAGATCCATGAATTCTATGAACTATATTATGCCGTTGTTCTCTGTATTTATGGGATTTACACTGCCGGCAGGTCTTGGTCTGTACTGGGCGATCAGTGCGATTGTAAGATGTGTACAGCAGATGGCGATCAATAAATATCTGAGCAAGAAATCAGTAGAAGAGATGATCGAAGAGCAGCGCAAAAAAGCAGCGAAGAAACGTGAGAAAAAAGGTGCTCCGGCAAAAGAAATCAACCGGATGGCAACAAAGAGCACTCGAAATGTAACAGAACAGAAGACAAGTGTTTCCAGCAAAGAAAAAGAAGAAAAGATCCAGCAGGCAAAAGAGAATATCAAAAATGCCAAGCCGGGAAGTCTCGCATCAAAGGCAAATATGGTAAGCCGTTATAACAGTGGACAGAATGCCAAAGATAAAACGGAAGAGAGCGAGAAATAGAGAGTCGGGGAAAGGAAGGATTCACGATGGACGGTAGTATCAGAGTATCAGCAAAAACAGTGGATGATGCAATCACAGAGGCATTGATCCAGCTGGGAGTTACCAGTGACAGACTGGAATATGAAGTCATTGAAAAAGGCAGCGCAGGTTTCCTTGGAATCGGAATGAAGCAGGCAGTGATCGAAGCCCGCAGAAAACCGGAACCTGTGGCAGAAGTGAAAGAAGAGACAATACCGGTTGAAGAAGTAAAACCAAGTGTTGTAAAAGAGCAGGTATCAGAGCCTGTACAGGAAAAGCAGGAAGAGGAGCCGGCAAGAAAGAAAGCTACAGAGCTGGCAGAAGTTTCTGATGAAGCGATCAAAGCTGTGGAAGCTTTTCTGAATGACACCTTAAAAGCAATGGACATGGCTGTGGAAATTGTTTCTGAAGTGGATTCTGAAGGTGCTCTCAGTGTTGAGATGAAGGGCAGCAATATGGGAATTCTGATCGGAAAAAGAGGGCAGACTCTGGATGCGCTTCAGTATCTTGCAAATCGTGTTGCCAATAAACATCAGGACGGATATGTGAGAGTGAAACTTGATACAGAAAACTATAGAGCAAGAAGGGAAGAGACATTAAGACATCTTGCAAAGAACATTGCGTTCAAAGTGAAAAGAACGAGAAGAGCAGTTTCTCTGGAGCCAATGAATCCATATGAGAGAAGAATCATTCATGCTGCACTTCAGTCAGATCCGCATGTGACAACACACAGTGAGGGAGAAGAGCCTTACAGAAAAGTAGTTGTGACATTAAAAAGATAGTATAAAATGAAGCGAAAGAGGACGTTTTACGCTTCACGGAGGCTTTCGTGAAGCGTAACAACGTCCTTTTTTATCAGACAAATAGAATTTCCAAGAGGTGGAAGATGAAAAAGGATACGATTGCTGCCATTTCTACAGGTATGACCAATTCAGGAATTGGAATTGTTCGTATCAGCGGAGAGGAAGCATTTGCAATTATTGACAGAATTTATAAGGGAAAAGAACAGTTATCTCAGGCAGAGAGCCATACGATACACTATGGATTTATCAAAGATAGGGAAGAGACGATAGATGAAGTTCTGGTCAGTGTGATGAGAGCACCGAGAACTTTTACGGGAGAAGATACCGTGGAGATCAACTGCCATGGAGGAACATTTGTGGTGAGAAAGGTTCTGGAAACTGTGATCAAAAACGGGGCCAGACCGGCAGAACCGGGAGAATTTACCAAGCGCGCATTTTTGAATGGAAAGATGGATCTTTCCCAGGCAGAGGCGGTGATCGATGTAATCACATCTCAGAATGAGTATGCGCTGAAAAGCTCCATGAGTCAGCTCAAAGGAAGTGTAAAGCGAAAAATTGAAGAGATGCGCAAGGAGATCTTGTATCACACGGCATTTATTGAAACAGCGCTGGATGATCCGGAGCATATCAGTGTGGATGGATATGGAGAGACGCTGCAGACAGTGACAGAAGGGATTTTAAGAGAACTGGAGGATCTCATCCGGTCATCAGATGACGGCAGGATTTTAAAAGAGGGAATCCAGACCGTGATCGTCGGAAAACCGAATGCAGGAAAATCCTCTTTGTTGAATGTGCTTTCCGGAAGAGAGAGAGCCATTGTGACAGACATTGAAGGGACGACCAGAGACGTTTTGGAAGAACAGATCCATCTGCAGGGGCTTAGCCTGAATATCATTGATACGGCAGGAATCCGGGATACGGAAGATGTGATTGAAAAGATGGGTGTAGAGAAAGCAAAAGAGTATGCAAAGAGTGCTGATCTGGTTATCTATGTGGTGGATGCGTCACGGTCATTGGATGAAAACGACCAGAAAATCCTGAATCTGGTACTTGATAAAAAGGCGATTATCTTGTTAAATAAAACTGATCTGAAGACTGTCGTGTCGAAAGAGATGCTGGCAGAACAGCTTCCGGGACGAGAGATTCCGATGATCGAGATATCAGCAAAGGAAGAACTGGGAATCCAGGAGTTGGAAAAGACACTGGAAAAAATGTTTTTAAAGGGCAGTCTGTCCTTTAATGATGAAATATACATTACAAATATCAGACAGAAAGCAGCACTTCAGTCTGCGAGGGAAAGTCTGTATAAAGTGATTGAAAGTATTGAAAATGAGATGCCGGAGGATTTTTATTCCATCGATCTGATGGATGCATATGAATCACTCGGAAGTATTACAGGAGAAACGATAGGAGAAGATTTGGTCAATGAAATATTCAGCAAATTCTGTATGGGAAAATAAAGATGAATATGATGTGGTGATCGTAGGAGCAGGGCATGCCGGATGTGAAGCAGCGCTTGCGTGTGCGAGGATGGGATTTCAGACACTGATGTTTACAGTAAGTGTGGACAGTATTGCGCTGATGCCGTGTAATCCGAATATCGGGGGCAGTTCCAAAGGACACCTTGTCAAAGAAGTGGACGCGTTAGGCGGTGAGATGGGAAAGGTGATCGACCGGACTTTTATCCAGTCTAAGATGCTGAACAGTTCAAAAGGACCGGCTGTACACTCTCTGCGTGCGCAGGCGGACAAGGCAAATTACAGTAAAACGATGCGAAAGGTGCTTGAGGATCAGGAGAATCTGGAAATCAAGCAGATGGAAGTGACAGAGATTCTTACTGAGGATGGGGCTGACGGAAAAAAAATCATTACAGGAGTCAGAACTCATTCCGGTGCCACATATCGCTGCAGAGCGGTCGTATTGTGCACCGGAACCTATTTGAAGGCGAGATGTATTTACGGAGACGTCAGCATGCAGACCGGACCAAACGGGCTGCAGCCGGCAAATTATCTGACAGACAGTCTGAAAGAACTTGGAATCGAAATGTATCGGTTTAAGACAGGAACGCCGGCGCGTATTGACAAGAGAAGTATTGATTTTGGCAAAATGGAAGAGCAGAAAGGAGACGAGCGCATCGTACCGTTTTCCTTTACAACAGACCCTGAGGACATCCAGATCGATCAGGTTTCCTGCTGGCTGACTTATACGAATGAAAAGACCCATGAAATTATCAGAGAAAATCTGGACCGTTCTCCGTTGTTTTCAGGAATGATCGAGGGAACAGGACCGAGATATTGTCCGTCGATCGAGGACAAGGTGGTAAAATTTGCAGATAAGAACCGGCATCAGGTGTTTATTGAGCCGGAAGGATTGGACACCAACGAAATGTATGTGGGAGGGATGTCAAGCTCTCTTCCGGAAGATGTTCAGTATGCGATGTACCGCAGCGTGCCGGGACTTGAACATGCAAAGATCGTAAGAAATGCGTATGCCATCGAATATGATTGTATTGATGCGAGACAGTTAAAGAGTACACTGGAGTTTAAAAATGTCGAAGGGCTGTTCAGCGGCGGGCAGTTTAACGGAAGCTCCGGGTATGAGGAGGCAGCAGCGCAGGGGCTTGTAGCGGGTATTAATGCGGCGAGAAAGCTGCAGGGCAAGGAAGGGATCATCATTGACCGTTCCGAGGGATATATCGGGGTTCTGATTGATGATCTGGTCACAAAAGAGAGTCATGAGCCGTATCGAATGATGACTTCCAGAGCAGAATACCGTTTGCTTTTAAGACAGGATAATGCAGATCTCAGACTGACAAAGATCGGATATGAAGTCGGGTTGATCGAGGAGGAGCGCTATCAGAATCTGCTGAAAAAAGAAGAGCAGATTCAAAAAGAGATCGAGCGTGTGGAAAGTGTGCATGTGGGAACGACCAAAGAAGTACAGGAGCTTCTGGAGTCCTGCGGAAGTACACCGCTTGTTTCAGGCGCGTCTCTGGCTGATCTGATCCGTCGTCCGGAGCTTAGCTATGAAATCCTTGCCTCAGTGGATAAAATGCGTCCAGAGCTTAAATACGACGTTGCAGAGCAGGTGAATATTAACATTAAGTATGAAGGTTATATCAAACGGCAGAAAAAGCAGGTAGAGCAGTTTAAAAAACTGGAGAAAAAGCGGATTCCTGCAGATATTAATTATGAAGAGGTACAGAGTCTGCGATTAGAGGCAAAGCAGAAATTGTCGCAGATCCGACCGGCATCCATCGGGCAGGCATCCCGGATATCCGGGGTATCTCCGGCAGATATTTCGGTTCTGCTGGTGTATCTGGAGAGCAGATGAGAGAACAGGAGAGTGTATGGAAAATAAATTTGAACAGCAATTAAGCCAGCTGGATATCCGGCTGACAGAACGCCAGAAAGAGCAGTTTCATCAGTATTATGAGCTTCTGGTGGAGTGGAATAAGGTGATGAACCTGACAGGGATCACCGAGTATGATGAAGTAAATGAGAAACATTTTGTGGACAGCCTTGCAATTGTAAAAACAGTGGATATGAATCAGGTAAATTCTGTGATTGACATCGGAACCGGCGCGGGATTTCCGGGACTGCCGTTAAAGATTGCCTTTCCTCATCTGAAAGTCGTATTGTTGGATTCTCTGAAAAAAAGAATTAATTTTTTAGATGCCGTAGTAGAAAAATTAGGGCTCAAAGATGTGGAAACGCTTCATGGAAGAGCAGAAGATTTTGCAAAGCAGACAGCATACAGAGAACAATTTGACCTGTGTGTGTCCCGTGCAGTGGCAAATCTGTCAACCTTGAGTGAATACTGCATTCCATATATACGAGTAGGCGGGATGTTCGTATCCTATAAATCAGGAACTGTTGAAGACGAATTGAAACAATCGGAAAAAGCAGTGTCTCTTCTTGGTGGAAAAATTGAGAAAACAGTAAAGTTTCAGCTGCCGGATACCGAGATTGGACGTTCTTTTGTGAAAATAAAAAAGATTTCTGAGACACGAAAAAAATACCCGAGAAAAGCAGGACTTCCAGCAAAAGAACCATTGTCATAAAACAAGAGAGAAATAAAAAAATTATTCTTTAAAAATCAAGAAGTAAACAAAAAGGATGTAAAGTATTTTAATTGTACAACAATTTAAAAGTTTACATCCCTTTTTTACGTTATTCACAGTTTATCCACCAAAAAAGAAGAGTTATCCACATTATTTTGTGGATAACTCTTCTCCGTTGTTGATATCAAATAAAATTTCAACCTGTTCTAAAAACGTTTCAGGGTCTTCCAGATGTGGAAAACGTTTGGTATGATCAATTTCTTGAATTTCAATAGAAGGCATATAATTTTGATATTGGTTTGCAATTAGTGCATATTCTGGATTTGCATTCCCTACAATAATAAACACGCTGTTGTTAATTCGATTTAAAGAATACATCACATTTGCATTTGTAAAGCGAGATTTGATGCTGGAATACAGATATTTTCCGGCAGTATTGTCTGTATGTGCAGCTTCAAAAAAGGTCTTTACTGTATTTGTATCAATTTTCTTGAAATCATAGTATCCATTTAAGCGTAAATCTTTTTCGATGGTTCGTTTATTAAAGCGTAAATTGTAAAGAAATGTTCCTACAACAGGCATGTTAATACAATGCTGTTTTAACTTTGTACGCTTTGTCGGTATTTTTGAAAGTTCAATCAAATCACCAGGATTAATTAAAAGAACTTTGTCAATAATTGAGTGATCATTAGCACATGCCATTAAGACAAAAGAACCGGATTCCCCCATTGCGATAATATCAGTTTTTTCACCAATGATATGTTTAATAAAATCAGTGATTAACTGGACATAAAGATAATTTGTATAGGTCAAATAGGGTTTGTCCGAGCGTCCACAGCCTAATAAATCAATTGTGTATACAGTATTTGTTTTAGATAATTGATCTACAATCTGGTTCCATTCATAGGAAGAACTGCAGACGTTTAGATCATGGATCAAGAGAAGAGGAGATCCACTTCCTGTTTTGTGGTAGCAAATGCGTCCAAAACGCCAGTCATAATATTCTGCATTTTTGTCAGACAGCATTTCATCTATTGTAGACATATAGTAAACGAAACGATTAACGATATGCATAGAAGCAACGGTTAATCCTGTCAGGATCGTACAAGTTTTCAAGTTTTTCTTCCAGTTCAAAATGATACCCTCCTTTATAATTCCATTTATACTTTCTTATTATACTACAGGAGAGGTGTCAAATAAAGAAAATTTGAAAAATTCTGTGAGACAAACAGTAAATAGCCAATGTTTCACGTGAAACATTTTGGATTAATGAAAAATCTATCTGAAAAGTAGTTTTTATGATACAATGAGAAATAGTTTAAATTTAATAGAGGAGAGGAAAAGCTGAATTAGGTCTATGCGGGAAATGAAGAAGAAATTGTGCCGGAAACAACTATTTGGACAAACTTGGCACAAAAATAAATGGAACGGTAGATGTATGCTGAATCACAAAATGATTATAAGAATTATAGTCAAAAATGTTTCACGTGAAACATTTTAAAAAGTAGAGAAAAAGTATTGAATACGAAATATCTAGTGTAAACAGTAACATTTCATAAAAATCACAATGTTTCACGTGAAACATTGTATAGATAATAAAAGTAAAAGGTGATATAATAAGAACGTGTTCAATGAAAGGAGTACGAATATGGGAAGAATTATAGCGATTGCAAATCAAAAAGGTGGAGTAGGTAAAACTACAACAGCTATCAATTTATCAGCTTCACTTGCAAGTCTTGGACAAAAAGTTCTGGCACTTGATATGGATCCACAGGGAAATATGACAAGTGGACTGAGTGTAAATAAAGATGAAGTTGAAAATACAGTATATGATTTAATTATTGGGAATATTGGGATTGAAGAATGTATTTGCAAAGAAGTCTATGAAAACCTGGATGTACTTCCGTCTAATGTTAATTTGTCGGCAGCAGAAATTGAATTGATTGGTGTTGATAATAAAGAATACATTATTAAAAATGAAGTTGAAAAAGTGAAGGACAGATATGATTATATTATCATAGATTGTCCACCGGCATTGAGTATGCTAACGATCAATGCAATGACCACAGCAAATTCAGTACTTGTCCCGATTCAGTGTGAGTATTATGCATTGGAAGGATTAAGCCAGTTGATCCACACAATAGAGCTTGTTCAGGAGAGATTAAATCCAAAATTAGAAATAGAAGGCGTTGTGTTCACAATGTATGATGCCAGAACGAACCTCTCACTCCAGGTTGTAGAAAATGTAAAAGACAATTTAAATCAAAACATCTACAAAACGATTATTCCAAGAAATGTCCGGCTGGCAGAGGCGCCAAGTTATGGTATGCCAATAAATTTATATGACCCAAAATCTTCAGGAGCAGAAAGTTATTTGTTATTGGCTGAAGAAGTGATCAATAAAGGAGAAGAATAAAATGGCAGTGAAAAGAAATGGACTTGGAAAGGGGTTAGACAGTCTGATTCCAAACAAGACAGTGAAGACAACAGAAAAACAGGCTAATAAAACTCAAAAAGAAAAAGTAAAAGTGGAAAAATCCGGGGAGACTATAGTAAAGATTACTCAGGTAGAACCAAATAGTGAACAGCCGAGAAAAGATTTTGATGAAGATGCCCTTCTTGAGCTGGCAGATTCTATCAAACAGTTTGGCGTACTTCAGCCACTTTTGGTACAAAAGAAAAATGATTATTATGAAATCATTGCAGGAGAAAGAAGATGGAGAGCGGCAAAGCTTGCCGGATTAAAAGAAGTACCGGTACTGGTTCGTGAATATACGGAGCAGGAAGTTGTGGAGATTTCTTTGATTGAAAATATTCAGAGAGAAAATCTGAATCCAATTGAAGAAGCAATTGCATACAAGCGATTATTGAAAGAGTTTCATCTAAAACAGGATGAGATTGCAGAACGTGTATCGAAGAGCAGAACGGCAGTGACAAACTCAATGCGTCTTTTAAAACTTAACAGTAAGGTTCAGCAGATGGTGATTGATGATATGATCTCAACCGGACATGCCAGAGCGTTACTTGCATTGGAAGACGAAGAACAACAGTACACAATTGCAAATAAAATATTTGATGAGAAGCTCAGTGTGAGGGAGACTGAGAAGCTGATTAAAATATTGAAAAATCCCAAGAAGACTGCAAAAAAAGAAAAAATTGAGCATACATTTATCTATGAAAACCTGGAAGAAAAAATGAAGGGAATCATGGGGACAAAGGTAAATGTAAATCCAAAATCGAATGGTAAGGGGAAAATTGAAATCGAATATTATTCAGAGGAAGAATTGGAGCGAATATTCGACTTGATCATGTCCATTCAAAGCTAAGAGGTGTCCCGCAGATATAAGAAGGAGACATGAGAATGGCAACAGAAGTATTACTGTATCTGGTAATTGTTTTGTTGATCATGCAGGTGGTTTTCATTGGGATTGTGATCAATCTGCAAATGAAACATAAGCGTATGCAGGCAAAATATCAGATTTTTATGCGCGGAAAAGATGGTAAATCTCTGGAAAAAGGATTTCTGGAGCAGTTTAAAACAGTAGAAAAACTGGAACGCGCAGTAAAACAGAATACAAGAGATATTGATACAATTTACAAAAGAATGAAAACACATTATCAGAAAATAGGAATTGTACGTTATGATGCATTTCAGGAAATGGGAGGAAATCTCAGTTTTGTTCTGACGATGTTAGATGAAAATAATAATGGCTGGGTGTTTAATGCGATGCACAGCCGAGAAGGGTGTTATACCTATATAAAGGAAATTGTAAAAGGCGAAAGCTATATGGAACTCGGAGAAGAAGAAAGAGAGTCTTTGAAAAAAGCAATGAAGCAGTGATATACACTGTATGAGGAGGAAAATTATGTTAGATATCAAATTTGTAAGATCAAATCCGGAAGTTGTAAAACAGAATATTAAAAACAAATTTCAGGATTCTAAGTTACCACTGGTAGATGAGGTATTGGAACTGGATCAGAAAAATCGTGAAATTAAAGGTGAAGTAGAAGCACTTAGAGCTGAGAAAAACAAAACATCAAAACAGATTGGTGCAATGATGGCTCAGGGCAAAAAAGAAGAGGCAGAAGAGCTGAAAAGAAAAGTAACAGAGAGTGCAGATAAGATGGAAGCACTTTCTGCAGAAGAAAAAGAAGTAGAAGAAAAAATTAAAAAAATCATGATGACAATTCCAAATATCATTGATCCATCTGTTCCGATTGGAAAAGATGACAGTGAAAATGTGGAACTGGAGCGCTTTGGTGAGCCGGTTGTTCCTGATTTTGAAGTTCCATATCACACAGAAATTATGGAAAGATTCAATGGAATCGATCTGGATAGTGCAAGAAAAGTGGCAGGAAACGGATTTTATTATCTGATGGGAGATATTGCGAGATTGCATTCTGCAGTTATTTCCTATGCAAGAGATTTCATGATCAACAGAGGATTTACTTACTGTATTCCTCCGTTTATGATCCGTAGCAATGTTGTGACAGGTGTTATGAGCTTTGCAGAAATGGATGCAATGATGTATAAGATTGAAGGAGAAGATCTCTATCTGATCGGAACAAGTGAGCACTCTATGATCGGTAAATTTATCGATACACTTCTTCCGGAAGAGCAGCTGCCACAGACACTGACAAGTTATTCTCCATGCTTCAGAAAAGAAAAAGGGGCACACGGAATTGAGGAACGTGGTGTATATCGTATTCACCAGTTCGAAAAACAGGAAATGATCGTTGTATGTAAACCGGAAGAGAGCATGGACTGGTATGAAAAATTGTGGAAGAACACAGTGGATTTATTCCGTTCTATGGATATTCCGGTTCGCACACTGGAATGCTGTTCCGGAGATCTTGCGGATCTGAAAGTGAAGTCTGTGGATGTGGAGGCATGGTCTCCAAGACAGAAGAAATACTTTGAAGTAGGAAGTTGCTCAAATCTGGGAGATGCACAGGCCAGAAGACTTGGTATCCGTGTAAAAGGTGCAGACGGAAAATATTTTGCACATACACTGAATAATACAGTTGTTGCACCACCAAGAATGCTGATCGCGTTCCTGGAGAACAATCTGCAGGCAGATGGATCTGTGAAGATTCCGGAAGCGTTACGTCCATATATGGGTGGAAATGCAGTGATCGAACCGAAAAAATAAGGAGTAATATGCATCAGTATTTGAAAGCAATTGGGTTTGGTCCCATCAAGAAAAAAGCAGAGCTAAAAGAAATATTGGAGCAGACAAGAGAAACCTTTACCCATCAGATGACCGTTTCCTATAATGAAGAAGCAGACTACTGTGAATTTCAAAAGGAATACGGTCAGGATGTGGGAATTACATTGTGTGGAGAACTGGATGATCATGACCAGTTTGACATGGAATACTATTTCCCGTATTTTCAGGGAAGCGGTGTTACAACATATGCGGATGTTTCCATTGAAAAACGAATTGAGCGCGAACAGTACGTAGGAATCTGTGAAGATGCAAAAGTGGGGATCAGTCTGATTTTTACAATGCAAAATGGCGTAGAATATATGAAAGAGCGTCAGCTGGGTATGATGACAGGAGCTCCAAACGGTGTCACTTTTTCCGGTCTTGCTCTGTCCGGGAGAATCCTGCTGCCTGTAAGAAAAAGCGAGACACAGATGCGTTTCGCAAGAGAGGAAGCAAAAACACGAAAGCAACTTTTGAGTGCTGCCCGTAATGGAGATCAGGGAGCAATTGAAACGTTGACTCTGGAAGATATGGATATCTACTCAAAAGTTTCTCGTAGATTGGCCACAGAGGATGTATATTCCATTGTGGACAGTTACTTTATGCCTTATGGGGTGGAATGTGATCTGTATTCAATTATGGGAGAGATTCTGGCGATCAGAGAGCGGGAGAATACATTGACCGGAGAACGGCTTTATCAGATGAAACTGGATGTCAATGAACTGGAGTTTGATATTTGTGTTCCGAAGAAAGAGGTTCTGGGAGAGCCAGAGATTGGAAGACGATTTAAAGGTGAGATCTGGCTGCAGGGATATGTGAATTTTTAAATATTCAAAAATGTATGTGATTTTTTGCGTTGCTTGTATTGCGGTGACAGGTGTAGTTGTTTTTGTAAGAAGAAAAGAGAAATAGAAAAATAAAACGAGGACAGTGGCTGAATAAAGAAAGCTGCTGTCCTCGTTTTGAAAACGTTCCCTGCAGGAATCGAACCTGCACTTGATCCTTAGGAGGGCTCCAACCTATTGTCACTCTCTGTCAATCTGAGGTAAGGTAAACCCATATGGGACACTATTAAAAACTGTTTCCGATTCAATTTGAGTTATTCTGAATACCCCCTCTGTCAAGCTCTGTAAAGCTCTGAAAGTTAGCTG
>ERZ894191.1591-NODE-1591-length-12164-cov-5.865059_pt1 | contig 12164 bp, 9 predicted proteins | sample MGYA00380282_ERZ894191 | MGnify/ENA primary metagenome ERZ894191 (study PRJEB32331, sample SAMN06328485) | human gut metagenome | biome: human gut microbiome; feature: stool | host: Homo sapiens | collected 2013-02-21 ...
ATGAAATACAATTACCTATCAAAACTCAAAAAAAAGTGCCGAAATAACAAAAAAACTCCATCATAAGCTGAATAAGTACATTTTCAAGATAAAAAAAACAAGCTATAATATGCCTAGTAAAATAAAATAAGCGAAATTTGGCGTTTCGTAATAAATAATTATACAAAAAGGAGATATGAAATGAAGGTTTTAGTAATTAACTGCGGTAGCTCTTCCCTGAAATATCAGGTTATTGATTCTGAGACAGAACACGTTCTCGCAAAAGGTTTATGTGAAAGAATCGGTATCGATGGTGTTTTAACTTATCAGCCAGCCGGCCAGGATAAGATTAAGTACGAAGCTGCAATGCCTGCACATCGTCAGGCTGTTGAACTTGTATTAAAACAGTTAACAGACCCTGAAAACGGTGTATTAAAATCCATCGATGAAATTGATGCTGTTGGACATCGTATGGTACATGGTGGTGAGAAATTTGCTTGTTCCACATTACTTACAGAAGAAGTATTAAAGACAGTAGCATCTTGTAACGACTTAGCTCCTCTTCACAACCCTCCTACATTAGTTGGTGTTGCTGCTTGTAAAGAGCTTCTTCCTACAACTCCAATGGTTGGTGTATTTGATACAGCTTTCCATCAGACTATGCCACCAGAAGCTTACATCTATGGTCTTCCATATGAGTACTATGAGAAATACGCTGTTCGTCGTTACGGCTTCCACGGAACATCTCATAAATATGTTTCTTTAAGAGCTGCTGAGATTCTTGGTAAAAAACCTGAAGACTTAAAGATTGTTGTATGTCACCTTGGTAATGGTTCTTCCATCTCCGCTGTTGATGGTGGAAAATGTGTAGATACTTCTATGGGTCTTACTCCATTAGAGGGTCTTGTAATGGGTACACGTTCTGGTGATATCGACCCTACTTGTATCGAATTCATTGCTCATAAAGAGAACCTTTCTCTTGAGCAGGTTATGGATATCGTAAATAAGAAATCCGGTGTTCTTGGTATTTCCGGTGTTTCTTCTGACTTCCGTGATCTTGATGAGGCTGCAAAAGCTGGTAATAAACGTGCTGACTTAGCTTTAAGAGTATTTGCTCATTCCGTAGTTAAATACATTGGAAGTTTCATCGCTGTTATGAACGGTGTTGACGCTATCGTATTTACAGCTGGTATCGGTGAGAACGACGATATCATCCGTTCAAGAATTATCGAACATTTCGATTACCTTGACACAACTTTAGATCAGAAAGCAAACAAGATGCATGGAGAAGAACGTATTATCTCCACTCCAGAATCAAAAGTAAAAGTTATCTGTATCCCAACAAACGAAGAGCTTGCAATTTGCCGCGATACAGTAGAAATCGTTACTAAGAAAATGGTAGAAGATACAGTGAAAGATGTTTTAGGTAACAACTAATTCTTTCCTATTTTTTATCATATCTTCATTACTTAATATAAAGAATCCCCCGGAAAGTTCCTCATCCGGGGGATTCGATTTTTATTCGGGAATGACAGAGGATAGACAAAAAATTCAAAAACAGACGAATCCAGGAAGATAAAATATCCCTATTTGTGGCTTTCGTCGCTGCAGGCTGAATGTTCGCTTTAAGCGCCCGCATCCAGCCTTTGCTCCCAGACCACAAATAGGGATAAATGTTACCTGTAATACAACGTATTTCTGCATAAGTTTCCCCTTTATCGTTTGCATTTCCACATGTTTCTTCATTTAATTATACTATACAGCCAGATTTTTGTACAGAAATTTATACAATAAAATAGGAATTTGCCGCAGGCAAAGGAGACGCCCTCTTTTGATAAAGCATATTTGTGACTTTAGTCGCTGCAGGTTGAATGCTCGCTTTAAGTGCTCGCATCCAACCTTTGCTCTGAGGTCACAAATATGCTTTATCAAAAGAGGTCTGTGTTTTGGCTGGGGATGGAATTGCTTTTTATTGTTGGAGGGATTTGAGGACGCTCCAGAAGGTTATAGCTTTCGTTATAACTGTTTTTTGAAGAATTGATTCGAATTACTTCTATCTCTCCTGACTTCTTCCCCAAATCTTTCCACAAATTTGCCCGGGCAGACAGAAAACAGAAGTCCGAGAATCAAATCATCTATATTTGTGATTTGATTCTCAGACTTCGTCTGTTTACTCACCCCAGCAAATTCCTATTTTCTATGCAGGATTCTGATGGAGTTGAGCAGGCACAATACCGATACTCCTGTATCAGCAAATACCGCAATCCACATATTTGCGAATCCAAACAGACCCATAATCATAACGATAATCTTGATTGCAAGAGCAAATACAACGTTCTGCCATGAGATACTATTTGTCATTTTCGCAATGCCGACGGCTTCTGGGATGGCTTTCATTTCGGAGTTCATGAATACGACATCTGCTGCTTCGATTGCTGCGTCTGCGCCGCTTCCCATAGCTGCTCCAACATCAGCTCCGGCAAGTACCGGTGCATCGTTGATACCGTCTCCGACAAACATAACCGCTCCATGATTTTCTCTGATTTTCTTCAATTCAGATAATTTGTCCTGTGGAAGCAGTTTTGCGTGTACTTCATCAATTCCGGTTTCTTTTGCTACAGCATCTGCACTTTCCTGTGCATCACCCGTAAGCATTGCTGTAATAATTCCCTGTTTCTTTACAACGGCGATTGCATCTTTGGCATCGTCTTTTACTGTATCGGAAATGACGATATTTCCAACAAATTTGCCATTTAAGGCAACGAGTACTTCTGTACCAAAGTTTTCTTTCTGGTATACACTTAAGTCTACGTTCTGTGCATCCATAAGCTTTCTGTTACCACAGAGAACAACACCTCTGCTAAGTTCTGCACGAATACCATGTCCGGCAATTTCTTCTACTTTCGATGGTCTTTCGATAGAAAGTCCCTTTTCTTCAGCTGCTTCTACGATGCTATTTCCAATTGGATGTGTAGAAGACAATTCACAACTTGCACTGATTGCTAATAAATCATTGGCAGTCATTGCATTTCCTGCTGGATTGGCTTTCTGAACAACAAAGTTACCCTTTGTGATCGTTCCAGTCTTATCCATTACGATTGCTTTTACATTTTTCAGGCTTTCAATTGCAATTCCACCTTTGAAAAGGATACCTTTCTTAGAGCCTGCTCCGATTCCAGAGAAGAATGCCAGCGGTACACTTAATACTAACGCACATGGACAACTGATAACTAAGAATGTCAACGCTGTGTAAATAGATGCGGTTCCGCTTGTTCCATGAATCGTATTTACTGTTCCTGTATAGGCACTGTCTACGAAGAAATGCCAGTTCAGGGAATCTGGTAAAATAAATGGAAGTACTACTGCTACAAATAATGCGAATAATACAACGAATGGTGTGTATACTCTTGCAAAACGAGTAATAAATTTATCAATGTTTGGTTTACTTGCCGCTGCATTTTCCACAGAGTCAAGAATTCTTGTTACCATAGATTCTTCAAGAATTTTTTCTACACGAATCTTTAACTGTCCAGATGTATTCACACATCCGGAAACGATGTTGTCCCCTGCCTTTGCCATAACAGGTACTGGCTCACCGGTAACTGGTGAAGTATCAATACGGCTCTCTCCATCAATGATAACACCATCTAATGGAATACGGTCACCCGGACGGACTAAAAGGATATCTCCTACATTTGCTTCTTCCGCATCAATAATACGGACATCATTTCCAATGACAAGATTAACAACTTCTGGTCTTAAGTCAACCGCTTCCATAATCTGAGTACGGCTCTGCTCGGTTGCTTTTTCTTCAAAATACTCACCGATACGATAGAAAAGCATTACGCCTACTGCTTCCGGGAATTCCTGAATACAGAACGCACCAATTGTTGCAATACACATAAGGAAGTTCTCATCAAATACCTGACCTTTCATGATATTCTTTCCAGCTGTGATTAATACCTTGCCGCCAAGAACTAAATAAGCAATCAGGAACAGGGCAAACATTGGAATGGTTGGTACATTTCCCACATGTTCAAGAATTTCACCAATGATGAAAATAACTGCTCCCACGCCGATGCTTACAAGAGGATTGTTAAAAGAGAACTTCTTCTCTCCTGCTTCTTCAGATTTTATCACTTTATTGTCTTTTGGAACAATTGTGATTCCATCTTCCATTGCATCAATTGTCTCTTTAATCATCGGAATCATCTGGTCTGGATTCTTAGCAGAAAGTTTCATCTGCTTCGTTGCATAAGTAATTGTCAGATCATCCACACCATTTAATGTTCTTAACTTTGCTTCTATCTTTGCTGCACAGTTTGCACAGTCAAGACCTTCTAAAATATATACCTTTGTATTAGAAATGCCGCTTAGCTTCTTACGCTGTCTTGGAACAATTGTTACTCCATCTTCAATAGAATCTACAACTGCCTGCATCTTTGGAAGTAACTCTGCCTGATTATTTGCTGAAACTCGAAGCTGCTTTGTTGCAAATGCCACTGATGCGAATCCAACTTCCGGCATCTGTCGAATCTTCGCCTCAATCTTTGCTGCACAATTCGCACAGTCGATTCCCTCTAAAATATATACTTTCTTCTCCAAATCTTCATCTGGCATATGACAGTTACATTTTGCAAGGCTCTCTCCACAAACATCACAATATTCTACATAGGAATTACACTGCTCACACTGACAGCCTTCCGGATGTCCTTCTACCTGATGATGGTCTACCTGAAAATGTGTGTGTGAACGAGTTGCCTGTGGTTTTGCCGGACCGTGATCGTGATGATGGTGATGATCATGATCGTGATGGTCGTGACCACATCCGCACTCTTCTCCATGTTCATGATGGTGATGATGCTCATGTTCCTCATGGTCATGATCATGGTCGTGGTGGTCATGGCCACATCCACACTCTTCTCCATGTTCATGATGGTGATGATGATGATCGTGTTCCTCATGGTCATGATCATGGTCGTGACCACATCCGCACTCTTCTCCATGTTCATGATGGTGATGATGATCGTGTTCCTCATGGTCATGATCATGGTCGTGACCACATCCACACTCTTCTCCATGCTCATGATGGTGATGATGATGCTCGTGTCCCTCGTGGTCATGATCATGGTCGTGATGGTCATGGCCACATCCACACTCTTCTCCATGTCCATGATGGTGATGATGATGCTCGTGTCCCTCGTGGTCATGGCCACATCCACACTCTTCTCCATGTTCATGGTGATGATGCTCATGATTGTGAGTTTCTGCTGCTTTACGTCTGCTGCGGGTTCTCTCAACAACTTCTACATCTGGTTCCATAGACTGAATTGTCTCTCTGATTTTTGGCAGAACCGCTTCCGGATCTTCTGCTGCAAATCGAAGCTGCTTGGTTGCAAATGTAACGGATACATCGCTAAGCTCCGGCAGCTTACTAAGCTTTCTCTCAATCTTGGCTGCACAGTTTGCACAATCAAGGTTCTCAAGAATATATACTTTTCTCTGCATTGTGATACCTCTCTTTTTGATATTATAGAATTACCCCAGTACATGTTGAAAAACAACAAGTAATCTACACGCTCTAGAGCGTGTTTGAAACACTCTCTAGGAATCGGTATGTGTCATATGTATTAATGCTTCTTCCATAATATCTACAATATGCTGGTCATCCAGTGAATAAAAAACATTTTTTCCTTCCCGTCTTGCTCTTACCTGATGCATCTTACGCATTACGGCAAGCTGGTGGGAAACTGCAGACTTAGTCATGTCAAGGAAAACTGCAATATCACCGGCACACATCTCCTGCTCCTTTAGTGCATACAGAATCCGTATTCTTGTGTCATCTGCTAAAACTTTAAAAAAGGATACTACCTTATCAATCTCGCAGTCTTTCGGCATACTCTTCTGTACCTTTTCAATACTTTCAGGAAACATTGCCACACAATCGCTCTTTTTCGTTCCCATAACTTCCTCCTTCATCAAACAAATAATTGAATACTTGTTCAACTGTCCTTATTATAGTTGAACAAGTGCTCAATTGTCAATAGGTATTTTTAAATTTTTTCTACTTTTTCAGTATGATATAAATTTTAAATAAATTTCTATTGTAAATCACATGGTAACCCTTACTAAGTCAAAGAAACCTTTTTTCTGAAATTTTATTAAAACCTGATTACATTTCCTGTGCAGTTAAAAATAAATTTTTCTCCAAAGTTATTTTTTATTGTTTCTAAATTGTCCTCTCCCGTACAATGGGAAACGGCAATAAAATTTATATTCATTTCTTTTAAGTCATCTATTGTCTTTCTAAGCCGCTCTCCGTCAGCTTCCATCAAATGGGTTCCTCCGACAACTCCGCAAATCTTTTTACCACTTCTCTTTTCAATTGTTCTAAGAATATTCATAATGCCCGGATGAGAACATCCCACTATAACGACAATGCCTTGCTCGGTATCTAATGCTACGGCAATTTCGTCTGTGAAAGAATCCTTCGTATATTCAGATATTACTTTTTCTATTGCCGGCTTCACGCTCAATTCGTCAGAAGAACAATCGGTACTGTACGCAGTCATTCCTTCCTCTGTTCCAGAGTGTGTTTGAAAAAAGCTTTCTGCAAAGCAACCAGCAACAATTTCCTTGTCTTCTTTTTTTACAAAAAAACGAGGATTTAACTGTTCATATCCTACAATGCGCTCAAAGTTACGATATAATGTTACTCCCGGAAAAATCATTTGCATATCTTCTTTTACCTCACAAACGGTTATTCCTTTTTTCTCTAATTCTTCCTTGGAAAATGCAATCCCAATATCTTTCATCGTTCTATCGTTTTTCTCATAATATTTCCCCTGAAAAAAATCTTTTCCCACATATATTTTTCTGATTGTCTCTTCTTCTATGAGTCTTTTCACACCACCAGCATGATCATAATGGGCATGGCTAATTAATAATGCACTTAAATTTTCAAGAGAAATCCCCATTTTCGCTGCATTTTCATAAAATATTCCACTCTGCCCTGTGTCCATTAACAGACAAACCTGTTCCTCTTGATTCTCACTTTCAATCAAAATAGCAAGACCATGCTCACACATATATCTTTCCTCTTTATCCACATGATTTTCAATCAACGTAGTCAGCTTCCATCTCATAAAAAGTTCCTCCATTCTCTATAAATCATGATACAATAGATTTAGATTTTTGAGAAGTTTTTTTAAAGTTAAGCTGTGACTATAGTAATTCCACAATTACTATAAAAAACCTATCATTATAAAATGCAATTACTACGCTATACAACTACACTATATCTCAATACTTTCCTCTTTTTTAAGTGTCCGTAGTGTAATATCCATTCAGTAATAACAGTTTATGAATAATGATTTGACAGTTCACAATAAAAGATGTACAAGGTAAACTGGAAAAATTATATTCAATAATACTTTTAGAAACCAAATGGATGAAGCAGTAGTTACATCTATAATTACAATAAATTATTTCTGGAGGTTTTATTATGAAACATTCTCTTCATTTATACGGAACTCTTGGTCCTGCCTGTGCCACAAAAGAAAAAATCCGCACAATGTTTTTATCTGGCATGACCGGAATGCGCCTTAATCTTTCCCACAGCAATCTTGATGACTGTAAAGACTGGCTGCAGCAATATTACGAAGTTTCCGAACGTCTGCACATCGTTCCTGAACTTCTTGTTGATTTACAGGGTCCTGAACTTCGCATCGGAACTCTGGATATTCCACTCTCCCTTTCCGAGAATGATCTTATTTTTCTTGTATCAGAAAAATCATTTGATAAAAGAAAAGAAAACTCCGCTATATTTTCACGAATCATAGCTGGAGAAGATGAACTTTCTATTATTCCATGTCCTGATATTCTTTTTTCTTATTTCGATGAAGGACAGGAAGTAAAATTAAACGATGGAAAAATTGTATTAGAATTATCGGCACCTTTAGAAGAAGATATTTTCTGTGCCAAAGTCAAAAAAGGCGGTGAACTGACTTCAAGAAAAAGTATTGCAATAAAGGATGTTACCGTTCCTCTGCCTGTACTCACTGAAACAGATAAACAAAATCTGAAATTACTCAGAAAATATCACGTTACCGGTGTTATGCTTCCTTTTGTAAGAAATGCTGATGATTTAATCACTCTCCGAAAGGAACTGTGTGCCGACGGTATGGATTATATACGCATCTTTGCAAAGATAGAGTCGTTAGAAGGTGTAGAAAATCTGCCTTTTCTCCTGCCTTTCTGTGATGAAATTGTTATAGCAAGAGGGGATCTCGGAAATGCCATTCCTCTGCCAAAACTTCCCGCCATCCAGAAACGAATCGCCATGACCTGTCTGCGTGCAAAGAAACCATTCATGGTCGTAACCCAGATGCTCGCCTCGATGGAGCAAAATCCTGTACCAACCAGAGCAGAAGTAACGGATATCTTTCAGGCAGTCTTAGATGGGGCTTCTTCTCTCATGTTAACGGGAGAAACTGCTGTTGGGGCTTATCCTGAAGAAGCGATAAAAATACTGGCACAAACAAGTGAGGAAGCTCTTCGCTTTAAGATAGCGAAATTCTGATTTGTGAGGCTGCGGAGCAGACGAACTCCTGAAGCTAAATAAAGCATATTTGTGACTTTAGTCGCTGCGGTTTGAATGTTCGCTTAAAGCGCTCACATCCAAACCTTGCTCCGAGGCCACAAATATGCTTTATTTAGCTTCAGGAGTTCTGTGCGTTGACAGCTCAGAAAATCAGTTGGAGAGATTTGGGGAAGAGGACAGAATATGTAGAAGTTCCGGGAAATGAAATTCTATAGGATTGACACTTGAACCAGTGCCATAATCGTATAAAAATCACAACCTGTTGAAGTCTCCCTCAAATCTTTCTCAAAATAAATTCTGAGTTTGAATAGATAGCCAAAGACAGCTCTCAGTAAATAAAATAACCTATATTTGTGGCCTCGGAGCAAGGGTTGGATACGAGCGTGTGTAAGCGAGTATTCAACCTGCAGCGACTAAAGTCACAAATATAGGTTATTTTATTTACTGAGAGCGTCTCCTTTGCCTGTGCAAATCAGAAATCTTCTTGCTTATATTCTGGTGTTTTGCTATCATTTAAGGTGCAAATACAAGAAAGATATGGAGAACATTATGATAAAATTAGGATGCCACGTTGGCATGAGCGGTAAAGAAATGTTTCTGGGTTCTGTTAAAGAAGCAATTTCCTATAACGCGAATACATTTATGATCTATACTGGTGCGCCACAGAATACACGCAGGAAGCCTGTGGAGGAACTTCGGATTGAAGAAGGATGGGCTTTGATGAGAGAGAATGGTATTGATGAGTTTGTAGTTCATGCGCCATATATCATTAACCTTGGTAATACAGTAAAGCCAGAGACTTTTGAGCTGGCGGTGGAATTTCTGCAATTAGAGTTGGAGAGGACACAGGCTCTTAAGAGTAAAACACTTGTACTTCATCCGGGAGCGCATGTAGGTGCAGGGGCTGATGTGGGAATCAGGCAGATTATCAAAGGCTTAAATGAAGTATTTTCGCAAGATAAAGATGGGAAAGTGAACATTGCACTGGAGACGATGGCTGGTAAAGGAACAGAGATTGGAAGAAGCTTTGAGGAAATTGCGGCTATTTATGATGGAGTGACACATAATGAACGTTTAAGAGTCTGCTTTGATACCTGCCATACGAGTGATGCAGGATATGATGTGCGAGAAGACTTTGCAAGTGTTATAGAGCAGTTTGACCAGATTATAGGTAAGGATCAGATTGCGGTTTTTCATATTAATGACAGCAAGAATCCACAGGGAGCACATAAAGATCGTCATGAAAATATTGGATTTGGAGAGATTGGATATGATTGCCTTCGGAATATTGTATACAATAAAGACTTTGAATCCATTCCTAAAATATTAGAGACACCATATATACCAAATCCAGAAACAAAAAAGAGGGCATTTGCTCCGTATAAATATGAAATTGCGATGTTGAGAGAAGGCGCATTTCATGAAGATTTAAAAGAAAAAATTTTGGAGGGCAATAAATGAGTAAACTGACTGTAACATATATTAAACATAGTGGATTTCTTGTAGAGACGGCAAATAGTTATTTATTGTTTGATTATTGGCAGGGAAAACTTCCAGAATTACAGTATGATAAAGAACTTTATATTTTTTCAAGTCATGCACATCATGACCATTATATAAAAGATATTTTTAAATTAGAAAATAAATGCCAGAGAGTCGTATATGTTTTATCTTCCGATATTAAAAGAGCGAGCAGTTTCTGGAAAAAGGCAGAGAATGTTATTTTTATGAAACCGCATGAAGAGAAAGAGATTGATGACTGCGTAATATCTACATTAAAATCAACGGATGAGGGAGTTGCCTTTCTTGTAAAAACGGAAGGCAAGACCATTTACCATGCAGGAGATCTTCACTGGTGGGATTGGCCAGGTGAGCCGGAAGAGGATAATAAGATGATGGAACAGCTTTATAAAGCCGAGATGGAATATTTGAAAGCAGAAAAAATAGATTGTGCCTTTGTTGTTCTTGACCCCAGACAGGAAGAATCGGGAAGCCTTGGCATGGAATATTTTATAAAAAATGTGGGAGCACATTTCATTTTCCCGATGCATTGTTGGGAACAATATGATATTATTGAAAAGTACAAAAAAGATGTAGACAGAAAGTTCCTCACAGGGCAGATTATGAATATTACTGCGCCGGGACAGCAGTTTGTTCTGGATTAAGTATTTATCATAATTAAACCGTGGGACACACGGGGTTAGCCCGCTTATGCTTAGCACAGAGGTGCTATTGAACGAGAACTAAACTCGCCAGAGTTGGGAAGTCCCATCTGTAGGTGGGGGAGAATGTCACGATAAGGTAGTATAAAACAGAAAGGAAGAGCATCATGGAAAAGAAAGTTATCGTATCAGAAAAATCACCAGCAGCAATCGGACCTTATTCACAGGCAATTGAATATAATGGCATTGTATATACATCTGGAGTTATCGGTGTGAATCCGGCAACGGGTGAAGTTGGAGCAACAATCGAAGAACAGACAACACAGGTATTTGAGAACTTAAAGGGACTTCTTGCAGACGCAGGCAGCAGCTTAGACCAGGCAATCAAGACAACTGTATTTATTAAAAATATGGACGATTTTGCAAAAGTAAATGAAATCTATGCTACTTATTTTACAGGTGCATTTCCAGCACGTTCCTGTGTGGAAGTAGCAAGACTTCCAAAAGACCTCTTAATCGAAGTAGAAGTAACTGCGATCAAAGGCTGATAAACGCTATGTTACAGTCAGGAATCATTGAGCTTGATGTCCATAGTATGAACAGGGCGCAGGCGAAAACATATATTGACAGTCAGCTTAAAAGAGCAAAAAAAGATGTCTACCAGATAAAAGTAATCCATGGGTATAGAGGTGGTACTGCAATCCGGGATATGGTCCGCAAAACTTATAGGAATCATCCGAAGGTTGTGCGCGTGGAACTGCCATTGAATCCGGGAGAAACGAATCTGATATTGAAAGAGTACTTCTGATTTAGGAAATAGAAAGAATACAGGCCCTATCTGTGACCTCGGAGCGAGGATTGAATGTGAGCTTTCGGGCGAACATTTAACCCGCAAGCGACGAAAGACACGGATAGGGCCTGTATTCTTTCTTTGCGGGTGTATCCTATCATTATCATGAATTGAATCTTTCCCACAAATGTGGTAAGATAAGACTAATTAGAACTGCTTTTTTCTTAATTGAGAAGGGGAAAAAAGTGAAATATATGTATAAGTATAGAGGAGGGTTAAAACATATGGTACAAGCGGAGCTGACTATTACAAATGAGCAGGGAATCCATCTGGGACCAGCGAATAAAATTGCTAATTTGGCAGACCGTTATGATTGTCAGATTCATTTTAAGACGGATTACATGGATGTGAATGCAAAGAGCATTATCAATCTGATTAGTGGAACGTTCAGACATGGAGATGTTGTACAGTGTGTTTGTAATGGACCAGATGAAGAAGAAGCACTGGAAGCAATGAAGAAGATACTCTCAGAAAATTTAGAAGAATAAATAGGAATTTGCCGCAGGCAAAGAGACGCCCCCGAAGAGAGTCTAGCCCCTATATTTGTGACTTTAGTCGCGGCGGTTTGAAT
>ERZ894191.1615-NODE-1615-length-12045-cov-7.540450_pt1 | contig 12045 bp, 9 predicted proteins | sample MGYA00380282_ERZ894191 | MGnify/ENA primary metagenome ERZ894191 (study PRJEB32331, sample SAMN06328485) | human gut metagenome | biome: human gut microbiome; feature: stool | host: Homo sapiens | collected 2013-02-21 ...
ACGTAATGGAGTCTGATTACCTATTTTAGTAGCAAAAACAACTCCTATATTATCAAACGACCATCTATTCTTATCTATAGTTGATTTTTGACCTTCATATTTACTCTCCATTCCATAAGCTGAATAACTAAATGAAGTCATTACATCATTACTCCGATAGATACCAATACCAGCAGGATTTGTCCCCATTGTAGTTATATCTCCACCTAATGCCCCCATCGCACCACCCATTCCTACAAAACGAGCTGTACCATTCAAATCTTTATCTGCTATTTTGACACCATCATATACAGATTGTGCACTAACGGCTCCTATCACAAAAGATAAAGTATATATTACTGTTATAATCTTCTTCATAATCTAAATTAATCATATTAATACTATCTTCTAATTATCTTCTACTACTCCTACTAGAAGAACCGCCTCCTGAACGGGACGAACTACCGCCACCTGAATAACTACCGCCACTTGAACGAGAACTGCTACTGCTGGCTGGAGAATAACTTCTAGAAGATGAAGAAGAACGGTTACTATTATAGTTACTACGAGTGCTTTCCCTCGAATAAGTACGTGATGGAGAAGCAGAACTACCTCTATTATATGTCGAACTGGATCTTCTTGAAGAAGGAGAATATGTAGATGAACTACGAGCACTACTTCCGCGGGAACTATTATAAGAACTAGCACGAGTAGAGGTGCGAGTACTTGTCCCACTACTACGAGTACTACTTGGACGGGTATATGTACTTCTTCTTGAGGAGGATACATCTGAACGAGTAGATACTCCAGAACGTATGGATTCACTTCTTGAACCAACTACTCGCCCCGTTGAGACACGACCTCCAGAAGGTACGCTAGTAGTCCTACGTACTTGCGAACGACCATAATCTGAACGACGAGAAGTAGAAGAACTATATCTACTAGGAGCATATGAACGGCGACCCGTATAAGTGTTGCGTGCCCAATGGCTTCCACCACCCCAGCCCCAGCTAGGACCGCCGTGCCAATAGTGATGATGTCCCCAATAGCCACCACCATACCAACCACCCCAGTAGCCACCATACCAGCCGCCCCAGGAACCCGGGTAATATCCCCAAGAGTAGTAAGGACGATTCCAGCCCCAGCCATAATTCCAACCCCAACCGTAAGAACCATAACGCCAATCCCACCAAAGCGGGTTACTGAACGTCGGGAATGCATAAGCATACATACCATCGGTATATACGTTCCAATCCCATGAGTTCGGACCGTAAACTACATCCCAGTACAACGGACTGCTGATACTGATAGCAAAACGCGGATTGCGGAAACGAATGATACGTTCAGCGTATTCATAGTCGTCTTCCGTACCATTGAATTCGCCCGTCACCCATTCTCCGTCCAAATCCGGATTAGATTTTTCTTTTATATATAAGGTATCATTATCCATTACGAATTCATTATCACGTGCATCGTAACGGCGGTTATATTCATCCACATCCCGTGTTCTTCCCTTACGGTCCTGAACCACTACTGTAGTACCCGGTGAAGTATAGATGTTGGTCACCTGTTGTTTCGTTTCCTTCTTAACCGGAGTTTCTTTCTTCTCCTGTTTGTCTTTGGAAGGTACGAAGTAAAGGTCGTCATCAACGCTTTGTGCAAAGATACCTATCGGAAGGCACAAGGCAAATAGCAAGAAATAAACAATCTTTTTCATATCATCTCGGTTTATGTAATTACTTAAACTTATTCACGTTACAAAGATAAGGAAGAGATTTTTCGTCCGGGGGAGATTTTCCCCAAAGGATAATAGGGAAATCCCTATTTCTAACTATCTTTGTAGAAGATACAACGCTCACCGGCATAAAGTTCAGGCAAACTTGACTTTCTATACCCGGATTGCTGTATCTTTGCACATTATTCACCAGCATTAAAAACAACTATGAAGTATTTTGAGTTCACATTCCGCACCCAGCCTTGTACCGAAACCGTCAATGACGTACTGGCTGCCATACTGGGTGAAGTCGGATTTGAAAGTTTTGTTGAGTGTGAAGGCGGACTGACCGCATATATCCAACAGACAATCTGTGATGAAAACGCCATCAAGATTGCCATCACCGAGTTCCTCCTACCCGATACGGATATTACTTATACATATACCGAAGCGGAAGACAAGGACTGGAACGAAGAATGGGAAAAGAATTTCTTCCAACCCATCATTATCGGAAACCGATGTGTGATCCACAGCACTTTCCACCAAGATGTCCCCAAAGCGGAATATGACATCGTCATCAATCCTCAAATGGCCTTCGGAACAGGACACCACGAGACTACCAGCCTCATCATTGAAGAATTGTTGGATAGCGAACTGAAAGATAAATCCCTGCTCGATATGGGCTGCGGAACTTCGATTCTCGCCATCCTCGCACGTATGCGGGGCGCACGTCCCTGTACGGCCATCGACATTGATGAATGGTGCGTACGAAACTCCATCGAAAACATCGAATTGAATCACGTAGACGATATTGCCGTATCAGAAGGAGATGCCTCGTCGCTTGTAGGAAAAGGACCTTTCGACGTTATCATCGCCAACATCAACCGGAATATATTACTAAATGATATGAAGCAATATGTTGCCTGTATGCATACGAATTCCGAACTCTATATGAGTGGATTTTATGTAGACGACATTGCCGCCATCCGCGAAGAAGCGGAGAAGAACGGACTGGCTTTCATCCATTATAAAGAGAAGAATCGTTGGGCAGAAGTGAAATTTATTTATAAAGGATAAGAGCCAACAAATATCTTTAAAAGAGAAAGCTCCCTTATCATTAAGAGATATAAGGAAGCAAGCAAAAATCGCAGTCGATATGCGCTATAAACAAGCGTAAGGCTCCAGATTAATGCAGAAAAAAAATAGTGACGGTATACGCGTGGGATAGTGACGCTATCCATAGCATATACCGTCACTATTTGCATCGGATAGCGTCACTATCTTATAAAGAGAAACAAAGCTGTTACGCGAACTCTTTTTTGACCTGTTGGCACCATGCTTTGATTTTCTTTTCCGCCTGTTCGGACTGATTATCCAAATCGACAACCAACCCGCACCACTGCTCGCCACGTAAAGCCTTGGAACGTTCGAAAGTGTAACCCTCGGAAGAAGTAAAACCGACCAAGGTAGCCTCATCCCCTTCAAAGACTTCTGCCAGCAGACCAATTCCATCTGCAAAATTTTCCGGATAACGTATCTGATCTCCCAAACCGAAGATAGCAACCTTCTTACCTTTCAATTTCATTGTCCGGAGTTCCGGCAACAGTTCGTCCCAATAAGTAGGAAGTTCCCCGTCAAACCAGGTGGAAGCACCCACAATGAAGCAGTCATAAGCAGCAAAATCATTCTGCCAGGCCTGCTCGATAGGCACTACTTCTATCTTGTCTTCACCAAACTCTTTCTGTATTTTCTCTGCCACCCAACTCGTTCTTTCGGCTTTGGTAGCATAAAACAAACCTATCTTTTTCATAATTCTTCTCTTTTAATATTCCAATAATTTCCGTGCAGCTTCGTATATCTTAGCTTCGTCCGGCAAAATTTCTTTTTCCAGTATCGGATTGAAACCGACGGGAGTAAACGTAGAACCGACACGCTGCACCGGTCCGTCGAGATAACGGAACATTTCCTCACCAATCATTGCTGCAAGCTCCGCACCGAAACCGGAGAATACTTTATCTTCATGTACAACCAATGCTTTGCTGGTCTTCTTAACCGATTCAAATATTGCCTCTTTATCCAGCGGAATCAGAGAACGAATATCGATCACTTCTACTTTCCAACCACCCTCTTTCTCCAATCGTTCGGCAGCATGCAGACAGAAATGGGTCGTATTTCCGTATGTGATAATACTCAAATCCGTACCCTCACGGCGGATACGTGCTTTTCCGAAAGGTACTTCAAAGTCTTCCGGCACCACAGTGGCGGCTTCTACCGAATTATACAATGCTTTCGGTTCAAGAAACAAAGTAAATCCCTTAGAGCGCATACTAGTACGTAACAATCCGGCTGCATCATCGGCAAAAGAAGGGCAGACAATTCGTGCTCCCGGCAATGTAGTCAAAGCTCCTTCTATATTTTGAGAGTGATACAGCCCTCCACCGATATAACCTCCGGAAGCCAACCGCAGCGTTATATTCGGGGCAAACTTACCATTGCTGCGCCAATACTCATGCGTACATTCTACATATTGTTCTACGGCAGGCCAGAAGTAATCGGCAAACTCCGCTCCCTCTATCACGACATGGATTTTAGGATCAAAGCGGCTCATTCCATTGGCAGTGCCTACAATATAATCTTCGGCAATCGGCGCACTGAACACACGGGCTTCGCCGAATTCCTGCTGCATCCCTTTGGTGACATTAAACACACCGCCTTTCTCTCTGTTTGCTACGTCCTGTCCCCAGATAAACGTATCGGGATTGTAGCGGAACTCGGCTTTCAATGTTTCGTTAATGGCATTTACCAGGAAGGTCTTTTCCCCCTCTGCTTCATGAGTACCTTCTTTGTACTTCTGGGGTTGATAAGGTTCGGGCATCACAAAATCGTAGATACTCTTAGGATCAGGATCGGGAGCAGCCAACGCTTTTCGGTTGGCAGCCGACAGTTCTTTCTTTGCGTCAGCTTCGATCTGTTGCAATTCTTCCTCCGTCAGGCGTTTGTAACGCAACAACATCCGGCGGAATTTCATTAGCGGATCGGCATCTTTTACGTATTCCAGTTCGTTCTCATCCCGGTACAGGGTATGTTTATCCGAGTTGGAATGGGAACCGATACGAACACAGTTGGCCTGCACAATCACCGGGTTACGGGTTTCCCTTGCATATTCGTGAGCTTCGGTCATGGCATTCATCGAGTCGAACACATCTTTTCCATTGCAATAGATGATCTTCAGGTTCTTGAAACCGGAGAAGTTTTCCGCAACTTTGCGGTTGGCTGTCTGTTCCGATTTAGGGACAGAGATACCATATCCGTTGTCCTGTATCACAAAAATGACAGGAAGACGTTCAAGGCTGGCGCCATTGATAGCCTCATATACAAATCCTTCGGAAGTGGCAGATTCTCCGTGAGAAGTGATGGCGACTCCTTTATGTCCATAATATACCATTGCCCGTGCCACACCTGCCGCATGAAGGTCGTGTGTACCCGTTGCAGAAGAAATGTTTTCGATGTGCCATTCCGGTTTGGCGAAATGGTTCGACATGTGACGTCCGCCGCTACCCGGGTCTGTCGCTTTCGAGATACCATTCAGGATGATTTCTTCCGGAGTCATTCCGGCAGAAAGTACAGTCAGCATATCGCGGTAGTAAGGAAACAGGAAGTCTTCGCCCAAAGTGAATACCTGACCGATGGCAAGCTGAATACCATCATGCCCCGCGTAAGGAGCATGATAAGACCAACCCAAAGATTGCAGCAGGTATGACGGTGCTTTTTCATCCAAAGCACGTCCCAATGTCATCAGATGATACCACTTTTTCAGGGTTTCTACATCTGTCGTTTTTATATCATATTTCTTTTTCATAGTGAATGAAGTTCTTAATGAGTGAAACAATCAGTTATCAGCCTTGCCAGTTTTCGAGGTAGTCGGCTATAAAGTGGAGGAAGTTACCTCCCAACATTCCGTCTACTACCCGATGGTCGTAAGACAAAGACAGATACATTTTATGGCGGATGGCAATCGTATCACCTTCCGGTGTTTCTATCACAGCAGGTTTCTTCTCAATATACCCTACTCCCAAAATAGCAACCTGCGGCTGATTAATAATCGGTGTACCGAACAGGCTCTTGAACGTTCCGAAATTGGTAATGGTAAATGTACCGCCATCAATATCTTCCGGCATTAATTTATTATCCCTTGCTTTCAGGGCTAAAGAGTCAATGGCAACTGCCAGACCATTCAGATTCAAACGATCGGCGTCATGCACCACAGGCACAATCAGATTTCCATCATTCAGAGAGACGGCAATACCTACATTGATATGTTTCTTAAAGAGGATATTATATCCGTCTACTGACACATTCACTTGAGGATAGGCTGCCAATGCTTTCGCTACGGCCTCGGTTATCACAGGCATATAAGTCAACTTCACTCCTTCGCGACGGAAGAAAGCATCTTTGTTCTTTTCACGCCAACGCACCAGTTTGGTGACGTCTACTTCTACCACATTGGTTACATGAGGAGATACTTTCTTAGACATAACCATGTGATCGGCAATAATCCGGCGGACACGATCCATCTCTTTCACTTCAACTCCAGGCATGGCAACAGGAGCAGGCGATTTGGATGAAGTAGCAGCCGACTGTGCAGCAGGGACAGATGCAGCCGGAGACGTTTTCGGAGTTATCGGTTCGGGAGCAACAGCCACCGATGGTTTGCTTGCAGCCGGAGCAGCAACGGCAGAGGCTGGCTTCTGTTCAGCCATATCTCCTCTTTTCTTCTTTTCAATATAGTCTTTTATATCTTTCTTACTCAATCGCCCTTCATAACCCGTACCTTGTATAGCATCCAACTCTTCTTTCGGAATCTTAGCCTCCCGCGCCAACTGAATCACAACAGGAGAATACCAACGTTCTTCCTCAACAGCAACGGGTTTGGATGTATCAACGGGGTTTGATGCAGTATTCACTGATTGATTCTTAGCAATGTCTGCTGCTGATTGTGATGTTCCGGAAACATCAGCAGCAACCTGGCCAGCATCGGCTCCTTCATTTGCAGTACCTTCGCTTGCCGGCTCTGTACCGGATGCTTCTTCGCCATCCAAATCAATAATGGCGACAACTGTTCCTACAGCTACCGTGTCACCTTCCTTATATAAAATCTCCACCACTTTTCCCGCTACAGGAGAAGGGATTTCTGCACTTACTTTAGCCGTATTCACTTCAAAAAGCACATCGTCTTCCTGAATCATGTCACCCACCTTTACAGACCAAGAGACAATAGTCCCTTCGGTTATACTCTCGCCCAACTTAGGCATTTTTATTTCGAATTTTGACATAGACAGTAAATTTATTATTCAACCTTAGATATATTACAACAATGGGCTGAAATAGAAAGTTTTAAGTTAAGTAAATTTTAACCGGATGCCAATCGGCACAGCCAAGCATCAACGGCTATATATCCACTCTTTCTGAATATATTTCTCTTCCCGGAGCTGATTGACAGCTTCTATCTCCTCCTTAGTGAAAGCACTGACAGATTGCGACTTACTGAAATACTGAAAAGCCTTTTCTTTGAAATCAGTGACAGTCCCCACCGACAAATGCCAGCGAATATTGGTTACCTCACTCCGAACGGAAGGAACAGCGTATACAGACGATAACGTTTCATCATCGACCATCGGTTCCGGATTCAATGCTTGATGCAACGCTGTAAGGTCCGTATCATACAATAGCGTGCAATGATACAATACCCGATCCTTGTACAGGCATTGCGCACTTCCTGATATTTTCAATCCATTCAGATAAATCCCCAATCGTTCGCCTCCTGTTGCCATCAGTCCCATAGAGTTCAGGAAATCCAACGTCCGCTGCAAATACGTGACAAACTCTGGCAAGCGGGGAGTCGTTTCTATAAAAGTCAGATTAACATTGCCCAAATCATGGTACACTGCTCCCCCACCGGAAAAACGACGGGCAATATGTACCTGCTCCCGTTCCGCCCATTCCTGATCGACTTCCGACCGTAACCGCTGATGCTTCCCTATTACCACAGAAGGAGTGTCCTGCCAAAGCATGAAAATGTCTTCATTTCCCTGCTTCAACAGATATTCTTCTGCAGCCAAGTGAAAGTAAATTTCAGTAAACGGACTATAGATACATCGAATCATAGGTCAGACAGAATAAGAGTTAAAACATAATCTCATGATAAATCTCTCCGACCGTAGGATGCGGGAATACAGTCTTCTGAAATTCTTCCACCGTATAGCCTCTCTGAATAGCAATACCTGCGATCACTATGAGTTCCGACGCCGGATTTCCCAATATGTGGCAACCGATGATCTTCCCTTCTTCATCCTGAATCAACTTACAAAGGCCGTTTCCCTGTTCATTCTCGGCTACAAACCGGCCGGAATAAGCCATCGGTAATTTGGACACACGATAAGAAAGTCCTGATTTTATCAATTCTTCTTCTGTCTTTCCCACTCCTGCCACTTCGGGATTGGTATAAACAACTCCCGGAACACAATCGTAATTCATCCGGTCTTCCACTCCCAAGATATGATTGATAGCGACTTCCGCTTCACGAATAGCGGTATGTGCCAATAAAGAATAACCTGTAATATCCCCACAAGCATATACACGGGGATGCGAAGTCAACAGATGTTCATCCACTTTGACCCCGTTCCGATGCAATTCTATATTCAGCTTGTCCAGTCCCACTCTGGATAAATTTGCCTTACGGCCTACACTAAGCAAGATTTTCTCCGCTTCAATAGTGGAAACTTTTCCTTCTTTTTCTATCACGACTCCATGAGCGTTCACTTCCACTACTTTCGTATTCAAATAGAAAGTGACTCCCCGTTTGGCATATTCGGCGCGAAGCATACCGCTCGTTTCCTTATCCATCGCTCCCAAAATCTCCGGCATCATTTCTACCACATGCACCTTTACTCCCATACTGTTGAAGAAAGAAGCAAATTCCATCCCGATCACTCCACCGCCAATAATAACAAGCGTCTTGGGAAGTTCTTTTATCTCCAACGCCTCCTTGGAAGTCCAATAACTGACTCCCGACAATCCCGGTATGGGAGGAATCACTGTATCGGAACCGGTACATACCAGCAAGTATTTCACGGAATAGGTTTCTCCATCACAGGTGATGCGGATCATCCCCTCGTTCTCTCCTTCTATAAAAGCTTCTTTCTCCACGATCGTCACTCCGTAAGAATTCACAGTCATCTTCACGCCACCCGTCAACATTTTCACTGTTTTGTCTTTGCGGCTCATAATCTTGGATAAATCGAACGAAGGAGATTCGGCAGAAACGCCATATTTGGAAGCACTCTTGATGCTATCCAGTATTTTAGCAGAATATAACAAAGTTTTAGTAGGAATACACCCCTCATTGAGACATACTCCCCCCATTGCCTTTTTCTCAAAAAGAACAGTTTTTAATCCGTTGGCCCCTGCCCGTTCGGCAGCTGTGTACCCGGCAGGACCACCACCAATAATAGCTATATCAAAGTTCATAATCGTATCTTTTTTAGTAATAATACGATTATAACAAATGAGAGAAGAGATAAGTTGTTGGGAAAAGAAATACCTGTTACTTAATTGTCAGCTTTTTAAGTTCCTCTAACGAGCCATTGAACACGTTCAGGTCTACGTCTTCTTTGATGCCGGGAACACTTCCCACATCAGTATGTTGCCAAAAGTCCCATTTCCCCTGATATTTTACAGAGTCAACATAATAATGGGCAATCCAGTAAGGGTATGTATTGAAGATAGAATCGTCCAGATAACGGGTTTTAAATTTATAAGAAGTATAAAGAATAGGTTTCACTCCATAATGAGATTCCACCCGGTCCAGCCAGCGTTTAATGCCTTGCTGCAATTCCTTTTTTTCCTTCCGCCCGGTCACTTCCACATCAAGTACGGGAGGTAAATCACCCGTGTCCAGTTTCACCGTACGAATAAAGAAGTCCGCCTGTTTCAAAGCATCCGTACCAGGAATATAAAAATGATAAGCACCACGGATAAATCCATGGTTACGGGCATTGGCGAAGTTCGCCTCAAAGGTGGTGTCGTTATGATCTCCTCCTTCTGTAGCTTTCATAAAAACGAAATGCAAAGGAGTAGCCGTCTCTTTATTCTGCAACAGTCTTTTCCAATCAATCTTTCCCTGATAATGAGAAATGTCAATACCATGAATATCATATCCGTCAGGGATACAAACTCCGTATTCCTTTAAACCATGACAAGGTTTCCATCGATAAGCATAAGGACGGATAAAGAAATAGTAGAATACAACGGAAAAACAACCGATAATCACCACTGCCAAAATGTTACGAATCCAGACAGGCATCACAGTTCGATGCTTCATCTGTTCCTTTTTTGAGGTACGGGAAGTTTTGGAAGAAGAGGTCGTTCCCTTTTTCTTGGTAGTGGAAACAGTTCTTTTCTTCTGTACGGCAGACATCGGGTTGTTGCGTTGCGGCATTTACTTTAAACGATCAATGTTTTTAGAGATAGGCACGGATTACGCGAATTAACACGGTTTTTTAGTTATTTCTTATAAACCGTGTATTCCGTGTAATCCGTGCCTGAAAGAATCTTTCATTGCAGCTGTTATTGCAACTGTTACATCAACAACTGCTCTGAAGTGTATTTATTTAGCTTGTTCCAGCTGCAAAGTCTTAGTTGCCTGGTCGCAAACTTCTGTAGGACCGAAGTACTGGATCGGACCCGGATATACATAATCCGTTTCGATAGCCCAACGATCACGTTGCGCAGCAAATGCCTTGAAAGGAGCACCATCCAGTTTCACCAATGCTTTCTGGATAACCGGTTTCATTTCACCGTGGCGACGTTCCATGTTCATCATCATAGTGATAGGCACACCACCAGCAATCCATTCAGCAGCAGGAGCAGTTGTATTGCGTACAGAAGACATATAACCAGTCTTGCCGTTAGCAATCAACATAGAAGCTGTGTAACCCAAAGAGTAGCAATAGTCAGCGTCAAAGTTTGATGGAGCAGCACAACGTCCTTCATAACCGAAGAAGTGGTGTTGAGCAGCAAATTTACCAACATACTTGCCTTCTTCTTTCCATGCAGCCAACTTAGTAGCTACCATTTCAGACAACAGTTTTTCTGTTTCGATCAATGATACCTGAACGTTTCCGTGCGGGTCACGATCCAAAGTCAACTGACGGGCAACACCTTCCGGCAGACTTGCATAGATAGCAGAGTTTTCCGGAGAAAGTTTGCGGATGATATAATCACGTTGGTGAGATTTCTTAATCTGACCGAATTCTTCAGCATTAGCAGCCAGGAAGTCGTTCAATTCAGCAATCAGGCGTTTCATGGCAGGAATGAATTCTACCAATCCTTCCGGAATCAATACAGTACCGAAGTTGTTTCCCTGTGCAGCACGGTCAGCTACCACTTTAGCGATGTAAGTCACTACATCGTCCAAAGACATATCTTTAGCTTCTACTTCTTCAGAAACGATACATACGTTAGGCTGTACCTGCAAAGCACATTCCAGTGCGATGTGAGAAGCCGAACGACCCATCAATTTGATGAAGTGCCAGTATTTACGTGCAGAGTTACAGTCACGTTGGATGTTACCGATTACTTCTGCATAAGTCTTACATGCTGTATCGAAACCGAAAGAAGTTTCAATCATATCGTTCTTCAAGTCACCGTCGATTGTTTTCGGGCAACCGATTACCTGTACACCATACTTCTTAGCAGCATAGTATTCAGCTAATACACAAGCGTTTGTGTTAGAGTCGTCACCACCAATGATAACCAATGCTTTGATGCCAAGTTCTTTGATGATTTCATATCCCTTTTCGAACTGGCTTTCTGCTTCCAGTTTCGTACGTCCGGAACCGATGATATCGAAACCACCTGTGTTACGGTATTCGTCGATAATATCAGCAGTCAGTTCCATATAGTTGTGATCTACCAGACCACCAGGACCCAGGATAAAACCATATAATTTGTTTTCCGGGTTCAATTTCTTGATACCGTCGAACAAACCGGAGATTACATTGTGTCCGCCCGGAGCCTGACCACCGGAAAGAATTACACCTACGTTCATAGCGGGAAGAGCAACAGCTTCACCAGCTTCGAATGTAATCAACGGCATTCCATACGTGTTCGGGAATAATGCTTTGATAGCTTCCTGATCGGCTACAGATTGAGTAGCAGCACCTGCTACAGCCTTAACAGCTCCTGATGCCAATGCTTTCGGAAGTTTGGGCTGGTAAGCAGCCCTTGCGATTTGCAATGCACTTTTAGTCATTTTCTTTAATTTTTTATTTAAAGGTGTTAGTAAGTTTCTT
>ERZ894191.1621-NODE-1621-length-12023-cov-5.492564_pt1 | contig 12023 bp, 7 predicted proteins | sample MGYA00380282_ERZ894191 | MGnify/ENA primary metagenome ERZ894191 (study PRJEB32331, sample SAMN06328485) | human gut metagenome | biome: human gut microbiome; feature: stool | host: Homo sapiens | collected 2013-02-21 ...
GTATATTGGGTGCTCCGAAAATAAGATAGCCTATCATGGCGACGCCTCCCTGAATGATAGCCAGCAGAGGAATGCCGATAGCATTGGAACGTACAATCATGTTAATCTCACGAATGACTTCCTGCGTATTTGCCTCATTAAAAGGAAGAATGTCGTTGACGTATGCTTCCATTTTTTTTCCTCCTATCAGCATAAAGTAAAGCACGAATATCATGACGAATAGATTGACTGCAAGGCTGCTGGCGCCTTCCATAATTATCTGTCCGACACGGGGGAGGATAGATACGATGAATGATAGCGTATCTTTTCCCAATACATCATAACCGGTCTTTTCTTTAATAAATTCTGCTACTTGCTGAATGGGTTCGATAAAGGTTTGCGGAGCCAGATTTATATCCTGAAGTTTGTTTACCACTAGCCAGATTATTAATCCCAGCGGAACAAGAAACACCATAATGGTTTCTGCCGTAATCAGTAATGCACTGATGCTGCGTTTCATTTTCCGCTTTTCTGTCAGATAATTCATGTGTGTGCGTACAAGTATATACATAGTTAATGCTCCCAGTAATCCTCCCAAAAAAGGAGTGATTTGCCGGAAGATGATAACTCCCATAAATAGAATAATGACAATGAGGGAATATTTCCAGTATTGTTCTTTGATGCTCATATCGTGCGATTCGTTCGTTTATATAATAATAAACACGAAAAGCACCGGAAAGGTTTGTTTTATAATGGCATATCAATATGAAAAATTGTTTTGCCGGGATTGCTTTCCTGAATGGTGAGATGCCCGTCGTGAAGGCGGATAATTTGTTTGCATAGGCTTAATCCGATACCGCTGCCTTCTGATTTGGTGGTAAAAAAAGGAATAAATATCTTTTCCTGTAATTCAGGCGGAATACCCGGGCCGTTGTCCGCAATGTCAATAGATATGTGTTCGTCTTGTTGTGCATGGATGCTGATTCTGCCTTTTTCTTTTCCTTCCAGTGCTTGCATGGAGTTTTTCAGAAGGTTGAGCAGGACTTGGGAGAGTTGGTTCTCGTCACCTTTCATATAAATCGTTTTAGGTTCGCAGGTCAGTGTGAAGATGATATTGCTTTCTTTGAAGTCGCCGGATAAAAGTTCCCGGAGATTTTGCAGGGTTGCCGTAAGTGAGAAAAGTTTCTTTTCGGGTTTTGGCAGGTAGGAGAGGTGACGGAAGGATTCGGTAAATTGCAATAAACGTTCGCTTTGTGCTTGAATGATGCGAAGTCCGCGAACTGCTTTTTCGTTGATGTCCGGATAAGTGGACAGTGTTTGTGACAGGGAGATAATAGGAGCAATGGTGTTCATTATTTCATGAGTGAGCACGTGGCTTAGTTTGTTCCACGATTCACTTTCTTTGTCGCTAAGTTCGTCACCGATATCCTTGATAGACAAGAGCGTTATTGTTTCATCTTGTAGTTTCATCCGGCTTTGTGAAAGACTGAGGTGCTCCTTTTTGCCTTTTTCTTGCAGTAAGGATTCCAGTTGTCGGTATCGGGTTAATTGCTGGCAGTCTAATAAGGAAAGGGCAGTGCTGTTTGCTATGATTATTTTTCCGGTAGAATCCCATGCTAATACACCGCTGGGCACTTCTTCCAAGAGTGAGCGGTAGAAGTGTTCCTGTTTGGAATATTCTGATTGAGTTTTGGCGAGCAGGAAATTGATGCGGTTGAGAGAGCGGTTCAGTTTTTCTTGTTCTTTACTAACGTTTTGTTCGGGAAAGTAAAGCATATTATCCTTGTCTTCTATGGCATCGAAAAAGACACGCAACTTTTGGTTGAATGAATTTAGTTTATTTACCAGCCTGCTGATTTGGAAGAGGGAACAGGTAATTAGTAATGTGCCTATTACAAATCCGCGTTGTGAGATGATAAGCCAGGCGCCTGTTCCCGAGGTGACGAGGATAAGCATGACGTGTAGTAGTATAATCCAATAGATGTGTCGGCTGAATATCATGCTGTTCAGGGTTTGAAACGTTTTAGTTTGTTATAGAGTGTCTGACGGCTGATTCCCAATTGTTCGGCGGCGGCAGTCAGGTTGCCATTATTTTGCAGAATGGCTGTTTCAATGGCTTGCCTTTCCACTTCTTCCAAATTGGGGACAGTGCTGGTGGTTTGCGGCTTCCAGGTTTGTTTTACCAAAATGTCTTTGGGGCGTATCACGTTGCCTTCACACAAGATAACGGCTTTCTCGATAGCGTGCTGCAGTTCCCGGATATTGCCCGGCCAGTGGTAAGAGCGTAGTTTCTCTATTGTTTGCTCATGCATTCGCATTTCCGGGCGTTGGTATTTCGAAGCGAAACGGTGGAGAAAGGTTTCGACGAACAGGAGTATGTCGTCTCCTCGTTCTCGTAATGGAGGAATTTCAAGGTGGATAGTGTTGATACGGTAGAATAAATCTTCGCGGAATAATCCTTGTTTCACCATTTCCGGGATGTCTTTATTGGTGGCGGAAATGAGTCGTATATCAACGGGGACGACTTTATTACTTCCGATTCGGGTGATATTCCTGTTTTGTAGTACAGTCAGTAATTTGGCTTGTAGTGCAAGGGGAAGATTTCCAATCTCATCCATAAAAAGCGAACTGCCGCTGGCAGCTTCGAATTTTCCCGGACGGCTTTCGTAAGCGTCCGTAAAAGCTCCGCGCTCGTGACCGAAAAGCTCGCTCTCAAAAAGGGATTCACTGATAGCTCCCATGTCGATACTTGACATGGGACGAGTATTGCGTGGAGACAGGCGGTGTATTTCTCTGGCCAGCATTTCCTTTCCGGTCCCGTTTTCTCCGGTTATCAGAATATTGGCGTCGGTCCTGGCTACTTTATTGACTACCTTTATTAATTGTAGCATGGCGGGAGAATGCCCTATCAGCATTTCAGGTTTGTTCGGATTGCCGGATCCTACGATTGAGTTTTTTGATTTTGAGGAACTTTTCCTGTTCGATTTATTATTGTATGCTTCCTTTATTTTCTGAACCAGTGTCCGGTTATCCCAAGGTTTGAGAAGAAAGTCGGCAGCTCCGTTCTTCAAAGCTTTTACGGCTAGTTCCACATCTCCGTAAGCAGTTAACATTACCACAGGGAGTGTGGGGCGGATTTCGTGAATATGTTTCAGCCAGTATAGTCCTTCGTTGCCGTTATTGATACCAGCCGAAAAATTCATATCGAGAATTACGATATCAATGGAAGTGGTAGTGAGCAGTGTTGTTATTTGATTAGGATTGGCAGCTGTGCGGACTGTACTGAATTCATTTTCGAGTAAAAGTTCCAGCGAAGCCAACACACTTTTATTATCATCTACTATTAAAATAGTTCCGGTTTCCATATATGTAAGATTGGGGGGGATCTGTCTGGGTTGAACGATTCTTTAAGTTTTTGGGTAAAGATATTCGTTTTTACTTTTCCCTGCAAGAGAGTGTCCAATAATTAGACGTTTTATGATACATTTCCTGAAACATGACTTTATCCTATGTTTCGTTTAAGTAATATTTATAGCCTGAACGTTGAATAATGGCTGTTTGCACGCAGGTCATGGTGGCTTTTTATTGATAACGTCCAATTTTTAGACGTTATAGTGTGTAATAATTGGACGGGAACGATAAAATAATGTATGTCATCTATCTTGTAATCAGTGGTTTAAGTATTGTGGCATTATGTTTGCTTTTTTAATTCATATAGAACACAATTGCATATATACTGAAGAATGAGGAACATTTTCTTTTTATTGTTTTTATTGCCCGTGATTACGTATGCTCAATCTGCAATGAGTTTGGATGAATGTATCCGTTTGGCATGGAAACAGAATCCTTCTATACGGAATAGTGCCATTAACATAAAGGAAGCACGAACGGATTATGCTGCCGCTATCGGTACATTTCTTCCCCGCATAGTAGCCAACGCAGAAACAGGAAAGCGTTTCGGGCGTTCGATAGACCCGGATACCAATGGTTATACGGAAAAGACTTTTGAAGAAGGAACGATAGGTCTTGATATGACGTTGTCTTTGTTTGAAGGTTTTTCACGTATCAATCAGGTTCGTTTTCGGAAAATAAATCGGGAACGCAGCAAGTGGGAACTGAAAGACAGGCAGAATGAACTCGCCTATCAAGTGACGGATGCTTACTACAAACTGGTTTTGGAAAGAAAACTCTTGAATTTGGCTTTGGAGCAAAGCCGGTTGAGCGAACGATACCTGAAACAAACCGAGACATTTGTGGAACTGGGCTTGAAATCCGTTTCCGACTTGCAAGAGGTAAAAGCCCGCAGGGAAGGGGATATATATCGTTACCAATCCCGTGCTAATAGCTGTCGGTTGTCATTACTGCATCTGGAACAGTTGATGAACTTTCAGTCGGGTGATACACTTGTCATTCAGGATACGATTGTCGAATTGAATAAACTCCCGTTACTTTCACTCCCCTCTACGGAAACATTGTATAGACAATCGTTGGAAGTACTCCCTGCCATGCGTATGATTAGCTTAAAGCAGAAAGCTGCCCGCAAAGAATATGCAATGGCGGGCGGAGCTTTTTCTCCTTCTGTTTATGGCCGCTTTACGGTAGGTTCTAATTTCTACAACACTGCATTTTCCGCCAGGCAATTGCGGGATAATATAGGAAAATATATCGGTATCGGTATCTCTTTCCCTTTGTTGAGCGGTTTTGAACGTTTTACGAATCAAAGGAAGTTGAAATTGAACTTGTATCGCCTGAAGAATGAAGAGGAATTGGAGAAGCAACAGCTATATACTGAAATTGAGCAAACTCTTCTTTCCCTACGTGCCGGCTATACGGAACATCAACAGGTATTGCAGCAATTGAGCGCGGAAACTCTGGTCTTGAAAGAATCCGAACGAAAGTGGGAAGAAGGGCTTATCTCTGTCTTTCAGTTAATGGAAGCCCGTAATCGTTTTATTTCCGCCAAAGCAGAACTGGTTCGTGTGCGCTTGCAGGTAGAAATGATGATGAAACTGGAGAAATATTACCGGGAGGGAACTTTCTTATAAAGGCAGAGTTTATATATTTTGAATAACAAAGTTGATACATCTTTAATAACTAATTTATAATAACCCTATTTTTGATTGATTCCTTATGGATACACCTATTGAACGTAAACCCGGCATTACCCGTAAACATCTATATGTAATAGGTGGTATAGCCTTTGTTATTGCCGTTGTTTTATATTTCATATTCAGAGACACTACCTCTTCCATGACTGTGGAGAAAGAACGTCTGACGATTGCTACCGTTAACCGTGGTGAGTTTAATGACTATATTCGTGTCATTGGTCAGGTAATGCCTAATCGTATTATTTATATGGATGCCGTGGAAGGTGGACGTGTGGAAGAACGTCTAAAAGAAGAAGGTGCTATGGTGAAGGCAGGCGACGTGATTTTGCGTCTCAGTAATCCGTTACTAAATATTGGTATTATGCAGAGCGAAGCGGATCTGGCTTATCAGGAGAATGAACTTCGTAATACCCGTATTAGCATGGAGCAGGAACGCTTGCGTTTAAAACAAGAGCGTATCGGGCTAAATAAAGATCGGCTGGTGAAACAGCGCCGTTATGAGCAATACAGTCGCCTGATAAAAGAGCAACTTATTGCAGAAGAAGATTATCGACTTGCCAAAGAGGAGTATGATGCGGCTAAAGAACAGTTGGATGTCATTGACGAGCGTATTCGTCAGGATAATATTTTCCGTGAAAGTCAGGTAAACAGCTTGGACGAGAACATACGTAATATGAAACAGAGTCTCGCGCTGGTACGCGAACGAATTGAGAACCTGAAGGTGAAAGCTCCTATTGACGGGCAGGTAGGTAATCTTGATGCACAGATAGGACAATCAATAGCTGCGGGCGAGCACATTGGTCAGATCATCACTTCTGACCTGAAAGTACAAGCGCAGATTGACGAACATTACGTGGAGCGTGTTGTACCCGGATTGCCGGCTGACTTTACCCGTGATGGTGTCAGTTATAAACTGGAGGTGACGAAGCCGTATCCGGAAGTAAAAGAAGGGCAGTTTCGTACCGATTTGCAGTTTACAGCCGAACGACCGGAGAATATACGTGCAGGGCAGACCTATCATATCAATCTACAATTGGGTGACCCTGCACAGGCTATTTTGGTGCCGCGTGGCGGATTTTTCCAAATAAGCGGTGGACGATGGATGTATGTTGTGGATGAAAGTGGTAAATTTGCTATTCGTCAGCCTATCCGCATCGGACGACAAAATCCGCAGTACTATGAGGTTACCGAAGGATTAAAACCTGGTGATCGGGTGATTGTATCCGGATATGAACTGTTTGGCGATAACGAGAAACTGATACTGAAATAAGTCTATGATATGATAAATTACTTTTCACAAGTGATACGTAGTCAGCGGGTTAAAAAATCTCTGACACTGATAAATATAACGGGATTGTCTGTTTGTATTGCAACAGCATTGCTTATCATACTTTACGTATGGTCGGAGTTAAGCTACGATTCATTCCACAATACCGAACGTGTATATCGTGTTGAAAGCCGGTTGTATGAAGGCAAGACGCTGACAGATAACTGGGCGACTACAGCTTACGGCCATGCACCTGCAATGGCTCGTGAAATTGCAGGCATTGAGAAGTATGTCCGTGTAACAGCACAAGACCGCGAACAAGTGGTGAATTACTTCGACAGGAGATTTGCCGAAGCACATTATTGCTACACCGAACCTGCTTTTTTTGAGATATTTAATTTCCCGATAATTAGAGGAGATAAGACCGGGCAACTGGTGCGTCCTAATACGGTGGTACTGACCGAAAGTGCGGCAAATCGTTATTTTGATGAAGAAGACCCGATAGGGAAGGTGCTGACTTTCAGTACGCCTTCATCGCAGCAAAACTTTGAAGTTACCGGCGTGATAGCAGATATGCCTGTTCGTTCCCATCTGCAATATGATTTTCTACTTTCATATAGTACGATTCCCAAAGAGCGACAGGACATTTGGTACATTCACGGAGTTTATACCTATGTCCGCCTGATGTCCGGAAAATGTCCGGAAGAGATTGAAGAGGCTTTTCTCAATATATCCGATAAGTACAAAACTGATGCCTTGAGACATAAGACTTGGGCGGTAGAACTGATACCGCTGAAAGACATTCATCTCACTCCACAAAAAGCTTATGAGAAAGAAGTGAAAGGGAGTCGGACTGCGGTTCTTATACTATTGGTGATGTCCGTTGCCCTGCTACTGATAGGTTGGGCTAATGCCTTGAATCTGACCGTGGCGCGTTTCTTGGAACGCGGACGTGAGTTCGGGTTGCTTAAGGCTTTTGGTGCTTCGCGCCGTCAGATTATTATCCAGGGACTTCTTGAATCAGGTTTCATGAATCTGTTGGCTACGCTGATAGCTCTTGGTTGGCTGGAACTTCTTTTACCCCTTGTTTATCGCTGGGCAGGGCAAAGCTTTGGGACGGATATACTTATGTTGCCTGCTTTCTGGGGAATTGTAGCCGGAGTGGTTGTTATCGGTACGTTTGTTGTAGGCTTCTATCCTTCTTGGCTGATGGTTACTATACGTCCGTCGGAAATTATGAGGGGGAAACTGTTACACGGTAAACGTGGTAACCGGATAAGGAAAGTGCTGATTGTGGTTCAGTTTCTCGCTTCTTTTGTTCTGATTACTGGCACGTTCACAGTGATTCGGCAAGTGTGTTATATGCAAAGTGAGGCTTCCGTCGATTCTCATTCACGTATGTTAGTCATTAAGTACCCCTCTTTCACCGAGGGATTGGCACTACGTCTGGAAAGTTTCACCAAGCGTCTGAAGCAACGGGCAGATGTAAGCCACGTAACCGTTTCAGGAGCTGTTCCCGGGGTGGAGGTAGCCAATTATTTTACCAATCGTCCTTATGGAAGTGACCCTTCGCAAGTGAAACTGATGCAGATGTTTGCCGTAGATTATGATTATCTATCTGCCTATATGCCCGCTATGATTTGTGGGCGGTACTTCTCTGAGGACTTTGGCGGTGACCTCAACCGGATAGTGCTCAACGAGGAAGCAGTCAGGTTATTAGGTTATGAGTCGCCCGAAGCCGCATTGGGACAGCAGGTTAAAATGGAGGTGGTAGGCGAACCGCTCGAAATTATCGGAGTGGTGAAAAACTATCACCAGCAATCGCTTTCCGTGGCTTACAAACCTATTATCTTCTTTATGAAAGAGCGAGTACCATTTATTGCAACACCTTATATTTCAGTCCGCTTGACAGGCGAAGGAGAAGATAGTGCTTTGACGGAGATCGAGCAGATGTATCATGAATATTTTCCGACTTCTTTATTTTCTTATTTCTTTTTGAGTGATTTGAATACTTTCCTTTATAAATCAGACCGTAATTCCGGTTGGATATTTGCCAGTGCTTCTTTAATTGCCATATTTGTGGCATGTCTCGGTTTGTGGATTGTAACATTGTTTTCAACCTTATCGCGCTTGAAAGAAGTGGGTATCCGCAAGGTGCTCGGTGCAAATAAAAGCAGCCTGTTTTTTATCTTGACCAAGGAGCTGATGTTGCTCACTATATTGGCATCTGCAATCGGTATACCCGTATCAGCAGTGTTAATGAATGGCTGGTTGGAGACGTATGCTTTCCATATTTCGCTACCTTGGTGGATATATGCAGTCGTTTTTGCGCTGTTGATGCTGATTGCGTTCCTTACTGTTTTTCAACAAGTGTGGCGCATTATCTGCTTGAAACCGATGAGTATTTTAAAATATGAATAACTAATAAATATTGAACTGATTATGATTAAGACTGAAAAACTGACAAAACTCTTCGCAACCGAAGAAGTGCAGACAAAGGCATTGAACGAAGTCACTTTACAAGTGGAACAAGGGGAGTTTGTTGCTATAATGGGTCCTTCGGGATGCGGTAAGTCAACACTGCTGAATATTTTGGGTACACTCGATTCTCCAACTTCCGGCTCTTATTTCTTTGAAGGAAAACAGGTGGATAAAATGAATGAGAACCAATTGACTGCCCTCAGGAAAGGTAATCTCGGCTTTATCTTTCAGAGTTTCAACTTGATTGACGAGCTGACCGTATGTGAGAATGTAGAATTACCCCTTATCTATATAGGCGTCAAAGCCAATGAACGTAAAGAAAGAGTAAAGAAAGTACTCGAGAAAGTAAACCTGCTGCATCGTGCCAACCATTATCCACAGCAATTGTCCGGTGGACAGCAACAGCGCGTAGCTATTGCTCGTGCCGTAGTGACGGACTGTAAATTGCTTCTCGCTGACGAACCTACCGGAAATTTGGATTCGGTGAACGGTATAGAAGTAATGGAACTATTGAGTGAACTGAATGCTCAGGGAACTACTATCATCATCGTTACCCACTCTCAACGGGATGCAATGTACGCACACCGCGTCATTCAATTATTAGACGGACAAATCGTAGCCGAAAACGTCAACCGCCCGCTGGGAAAAAATATGTCAGCTAAAAATGAAACTGTATGATAGGAAATTACTGGAATAGTGCTTGGCGGAATCTGATGAAACGGAAAAGGTTCAGTTTCATTAATATATTCGGACTGGCGATTGGTATGGCATCGGCACTGCTGATTCTTACCTACGTGACTTTTGAATTCAGCTTTGATAAAATGCACACAAAGTATGACCATATCTACCGTGTGCAAAGTACGTTTCACGAAGGGGAAGTGCTGACCGACTACTGGGCAAGCAGCTCCTTCGGATATGGTTCGGCAATGAAAGAGAACCTTGCCGGAATAGAGGATTATACCCGAATCGGCTCCCTACTCCAGCCGGAACAAATAGTGAAATACGGTGAACTGACCTTGCGGGAGAATCAGATAGCGTATGCCGAACCCAGCTTTTTTCGCCTTTTTGATTTCGAACTTTTGAAAGGCGATAAGAAAACCTGTCTCTCCATGCCGGGGCAAGTGGTAATCACCGAACGCATTGCCAGTAAATATTTCAAGGACGAAGACCCTATCGGGAAGATATTCATCTTTACCGGCGCATACGACAAGATATCGTGTGAAGTGACCGGAGTGATGAAAGAAATGCCTTCCAACTCGCATATACATTATAGTTTTCTGATTTCGTATAAATCTCTGCCTAAATATATGCAGGAATATTGGTACAAACACGAGGCTTATACCTACGTCCTGCTTGACTCTCCCGAAAGGAAAGCGGAAATAGAGAGAGAATTTCCTGTAATGGCGGAAAAGTACAAGACGGATGAAGCCTTGAAAAACAAGACATGGGGAGTCTCTTTAATCCCTCTGGCAGATATACACCTCACTCCGCAGGTAGGATACGAAGCGGAGACGAAAGGAAACCGTTCTTCTATGATTGCCTTGATTTTTGCTGCTATTGCTATTTTGGCTATTGCCTGGATAAATTATATAAACCTCACCGTAGCCCGTTCAATGGAGCGTGCCAAAGAAGTAGGAGTTAGGCGGGTAGTGGGAGCTTTCCGCAAGCAGTTGATTCATCAATTTTTGTTTGAAGCATTAGTGATGAACCTGATAGCTTTTGTACTCGCCGTTGGCTTGATAGAATTGGTTCTTCCGTACTTTAATCAATTGGTAGGCCGTACCGTTACCTTCTCCGTTTGGCTGATAGATTATTGGTGGATTTTATTGATTCTTGTTTTCATCGTCGGGATATTCCTTTCTGGATATTATCCGGCATTGGCTTTGCTGAATCGGAAACCAATTATGTTGTTGAAGGGGAAATTCTTGCATAGTAAATCCGGAGAACGGACACGGAAAGTTTTGGTTATCATTCAATATATGGCTTCAATGATATTGTTGTGCGGCACATTGATTGTCTTTGCACAGTTGAGCTTTATGCGCAGCCAGTCTTTGGGAGTTAAGACCAATCAGACATTGGTGGTCAAGTTTCCTGGGCATACCGAGGGACTGAATACGAAACTGGAAGCTATGAAAAAAACGATAGCACGTCTTCCGTTGGTATATCAAGTCACTTTCTCCGGCGCTGTGCCGGGCGAGGAAGTAGCGACTTTCCTTTCCAACCGCCGTACCAATGATGCTCTGAAGCAGAATCGCCTGTATGAGATGCTTGCCTGCGACCCCGATTATGTGGATGCCTATGGATTGCAAGTTGTGGCCGGAAGAAATTTCTCGGAAGACTATGGAGATGATGTAGACAAACTGGTGATTAACGAAACGGCTGTGCGTAACCTGGGCTTTACATCTAATGATGAGGCTATAGGGGAGTTGGTGAACGTTGAATGTACTGATGCCCCGATGCAGATTATTGGAGTAGTGAAAGATTATCACCAACAGGCATTGAGCAAGAATTATACACCTATCATGTTGATTCATAAAGATAAGATTGCCTGGTTACCACAACGTTATATCTCTATCGTAATGACTTCCGGCGATCCTCGTGAATTGGTATCACAGGTGCATGAGATTTGGAATCAATATTTTGCGGATTCCAGTTTCGATTACTTTTTCCTCGACCAATTCTTCGACCACCAGTATCGTCAGGATGAGGTGTTTGGTGTAATGATTGGCGCTTTTACCGGTTTGGCTATTTTCATTTCCTGTTTGGGACTTTGGATACTGGTCATGTTTTCATGTTCCACACGTACCAAAGAAATGGGGATACGTAAAGTTCTCGGGGCTTCCCGTTGGACACTCTTCTATCAGTTGGTTAAGGGATTCTTTCTGTTAATTCTGATAGCAGTTGTTATTGCTTTGCCACTAGCTTGGTTTAGTATGAATGCCTGGTTGAGCCATTATGCTTTCCGCACAGATTTGAAAGCATGGTTCTTTATTATGCCTGTATTGCTAATGTTGTTTATCTCATTTATAACAGTAGCTTTCCAGACCATAAAGATAATAATGAGCAAACCTGCCCGCTCTTTACGATATGAATAATCTCTGAATCACTCAATAGGATATTCGTTAATATCCAATTGATTTATGTTAAATGTTAACGGATTGGTTGTTTCTATTAAACCATGTTATAAG
>ERZ894191.1626-NODE-1626-length-11992-cov-4.674960_pt1 | contig 11992 bp, 7 predicted proteins | sample MGYA00380282_ERZ894191 | MGnify/ENA primary metagenome ERZ894191 (study PRJEB32331, sample SAMN06328485) | human gut metagenome | biome: human gut microbiome; feature: stool | host: Homo sapiens | collected 2013-02-21 ...
GCCTGCGTACTACCTCTAAGTCCGTGGAATACGCCAAGGAGCAGGGCCTCGAGGTCAAGCCTGTTGCCGAGGCCGTTGCCGAAGCCGACGTTGTGATGATCCTGCTGCCTGACCAGTACCAGGCCGCCGTGTACAAGAAGGACGTTGAGCCGAACCTGAAGCCGGGCGCTGCTCTGGCTTTCGCTCACGGCTTCAACATCCACTACGGCTACATCAAGCCGTCCGAGGATCATCCGGTGTTCATGGTCGCCCCGAAGGGCCCGGGCCACATCGTTCGTCGTGAGTACGCCGCCGGCCGTGGCGTTCCGGTCGTTGTGGCTGTGGAGCAGGATCCGGATGGCAAGACTTGGCCGCTGTGCCTGGCTTACGCCAAGGCTCTGGGCGCTCTGCGCGCAGGCGCCATCAAGACCACCTTCACCGAGGAGACCGAAACCGATCTGTTCGGTGAGCAGGACGTGCTCATGGGTGGCATCAACCACCTGTGCGATATGGGCTTCGATGTGCTGACCGAGGCTGGCTACCAGCCGGAGATCGCCTACTTCGAGGTGTTCCACGAGCTGAAGATGCTGGTGGATCTGGCCAACGAGGGTGGTCTGAACAAGGCTCGCTGGAGCTGCTCCGACACCGCTCAGTACGGCGATTACACCTCTACCGTCATCACTGAAGAGACTAAGAAGCGCATGCAGTACCAGCTCAAGCGCATTCAGGACGGCTCCTTCGCCAAGGAGTTCATGGATGATCAGGCCGCTGGCGCTCCGAAGTTCAAGGAGCTGCAGGAAGAGTACAGCCACCCGCACCTGGAGACCGTTGGTCCGAAGCTGCGCGCCATGTTCTCTTGGAACAACCAGACGGACGCCGATGCCGATATGGCCGAGTCCTTCAACGGCAAGATCGCTCGTACCCAGGTTCAGTGATTTCGCTGTAGCGGCTGCATGTTAAGGGCCGCTGAATAACGTAGTAGCGCAATATGCGCGAAACGTGTTGGAAGCCACCGTCTCACCGCGGTGGCTTCTTTTTTGTTGCTGTGTTGTTTTATGACTGGGATATTTCGTATGCGGGATCGCAGTACTGATTGTCGGGGGAGCCGCACGGCTAGGCGTTGGCCCACTTTGTGGACTCAATGCTTATTTAGGAAGGGACGGGAGTAGGATAGACCCCAGTTTGCAGGACAAAATCCATGCACAAAAACACGCGAATTCATCTGCGAATGGTAGAAACCCGAGCGCCGGGAGGCGTTCACCCCACTACATAAAAAGGAGTGCCAAGTACAATGGCTGCACAAATCTGGTACGAGAACGACGGCGATCTCTCGGTCCTCGAAGGTAAGAAGGTTGCCATCATCGGTTACGGTTCCCAGGGTCACGCTCATGCGCTGAACCTGCGCGATTCCGGTGTGGACGTCGTCGTTGGCCTGCGTCCGACCTCCAAGTCCGTCGAGCACGCCAAGGAGCAGGGTCTGGAAGTCAAGTCCGTCCCGGAAGCTGCTGCTGAGGCCGATATCATCATGATTCTGGCTCCGGATCAGTACCAGCGCACCATCTGGGCCAATGACATCGAGCCGAACATCAAGCCGGGCGCAGCTGTTGCTTTCGCTCACGGCTTCAACATCCACTACGGCTACATCAAGCCGTCCGAGGACCACCCGATCTTCATGGTCGCCCCGAAGGGCCCGGGCCACATCGTGCGTCGTGAGTACGCCAACGGCCGTGGCGTCCCGGTCGTCGTGGCTGTCGAACAGGATCCGCGCGGCGACGCTTGGGACATCACCCTGGCTTACGCCAAGGCTCTGGGCGCTCTGCGTGCAGGCGCCATCAAGACCACCTTCACCGAGGAGACCGAAACCGATCTGTTCGGCGAGCAGAATGTGCTCATGGGCGGCGTGAACAAGCTTGTTGAAATGGGCTTCGAGGTCCTCACCGACGCCGGCTACCAGCCTGAAATCGCCTACTTCGAGGTCTGCCACGAGTTGAAGATGCTCGTCGACCTCATGAACGAGGGCGGTCTGAACAAGGCTCGCTGGTCCTGCTCCGACACCGCCCAGTACGGCGACTACACCAACACCTGCATCGACGAGCACGTGCGTGAGCGCATGCAGTACCACCTGCAGCGCATCCAGGACGGCTCCTTCGCCAAGGAGTTCATCGAGGACCAGGACGCTGGCGCTCCGAAGTTCAAGGCTCTGCAGGAAGAGTACGGCAACGTCCGCATCGAGACCGTCGGTCCGAAGCTGCGCGCCATGTTCTCCTGGAACAACGGCAAGGATGACGACGCTGATATGGCCACCTTCACCGGCAAGATCGCCCGTGGCTGATGTGGCTCATTCGGCTAATCGCTGAGTCTTTTACAAGACCGCTGCCCTTACGGGTGGCGGTCTTTTTTGTATGTTCTGTCGCATATTGTTCTAGGATAGATATGTACGGTTTCTTACGGTTTTTCTATAGGAAGAGATGTCATGGTCACTGCGACTGGTCCCGCACCTGGTTCTGAAATGACAACGTCGGCTGAACCTACCGAAGACCGTAGCACGTCAGGAGTTCTGCACGTCGCCGCGATTTTCGCCTCGCATATGGTGTTGCAGCGTAACAAGCCCATCGCCGTGTTCGGCGCGCTTGATGCCGATTGCGCCGGACTTGAGGTTTCCGCGGAAATCCGCGATTTCGATGGTTCCGTGATCGTGCAGGCGCATGCGTACGCCTCCAAAGAGATCAAGAACGGTTTTTCACCGTGGCGCGTCATGCTGCCGGCACAGCCCGAAGGTGGCCCTTACACGTTGCGCGTCACCGCAGGCAACGATTTCATCGAATATTATGACGTGCTTATCGGCGAAGTATGGCTGGCCGGCGGTCAAAGCAATATGGAACTTGAATTGCGCAACAGTGAAGACGCCGAGGAAGCCCTCGATAACTGTGCCGATCCGTTACTGCGCTTCTACAATGTGCCGAAAACCGGTGTGATCAATCGCAACGCCGAACATGCGGCAAGCTGGCAGGAATCATCGCCTGAAAATAGTGGCGTAATGAGTGCGGTAGCGTACTATTTTGCGCGAAAACTGCGTGATGAACTTGATTCCGACCTTCCAATCGGCATTATCGACTGTTATATCGGGGGTACGTCGATTAGCTGTTGGATGAGCGAGGACGCACTGAATTCCAGTGAATCCGGGCGCGATTATCTTGCTCGCTACGAGCAGGCGGTCGCCGGTAAAACGCAGGAACAGTTCGATTTGGAGTATAGCGAATGGCAGTCGCGTTCTGATACGTGGAATGCGTCGATTGCTGCAGCTCGTGAAGCCGATCCTGATGTGACGTGGGATACGCTGACCCAACAGTATGGCGAATGCCCGTGGCCGCCGCCGATGACGCCGACTTCGCAGTGGCGTCCGGCTGGCCCGTTCCATGCCATGCTGGAGCGTATTGTGCCCTATTCCTTGGCTGGATTCCTGTGGTATCAGGGCGAGGAAGACGAGCCATATTGCGGATCCTACCGTGAGTTGCTGGGCATGATGATTGGTGAATGGCGTGCGCTGTGGAGCGAAAGCCTGCCGTTCTTGATCGTGCAATTGCCGCAGTGGATTGACAAGAAGGTCGACGAGGGCGACGGCGATCCGATGCTGTGGCCGGTGTTGCGCGAGGCTCAGTGGGATGCCGCGCAGTCCATCGACAATGTGTTCGCCATCTGCACTATGGATTGCGGCGAATACAACAACATTCATCCGGTTGATAAGCGTACGCCGGGTGAGCGTCTCGGCGAATGCGCGCTCCGCCAGATTTACGGCATGAGTCGTGTTCCGGTGTATGGGCCGACGGTACTTGGTTTCCGCTGCGATGAAGGCGGCCGCGTGCGCCTGTTCTTCCGGTACGCGCATGGCCTGCATTTCAGTGGCACCACGCCTGACAGTTTTGGTGACGAGTTCGCCAAGAGCCTGCCTTCATTGGTACGTCTGCCGGAACGTTCCGGTTTCGAGCTTGCCGGTGCCGATGGTGTGTTCCATCCGGCCTACGCCGCGATTTTCGTGGATTGCGATATTGACGATCTGGTCAACGCAAAGGTCAACGTGGTTGATTACAACGCCACGGAATTCGGTATTCCGATCAACAGCCGCAGTATCGGCACGATTACGTTGGCCACACCGAAAGTGCCGCAACCGGTTATGATGCGTTACGCATGGCGTAGTTGGGGTCCGGCACCGTTGTTTAATGACAATAAGCTGCCTGCTCACCCATTCAAGCTAGACCTGACCGATCACACCGACTCTGATTACGCTGAATAATCACGTTAGATAGTTGCGTTGAACGGCTGCGTCACATGATTGTCGATAGTTGACGATGAATAGCGTGCGATTGCTGTGCTTATAGTGTGCTGCAATCGCACGCTTTATATTGCGATTGAAGTCCTGCTGATCGCACGTCAGTCAAATACGAATCAAATACCAGTCAAATAAAAAATCGTTGAAAAATCAACGTTTCTGCGATTTATGCCACCAAAATCGCAGAAACGAATCAAATAAAATGCGCTGCACTGCGAGCGCATAGGCTATTGCCAGAGGTCCGGGCCGAATGATTCCAGGTATGCGGTCAGTTCGGCGGCCATCTGTTCGTCTTCCGGAACGCGCGGATGGCCATCCGTGCCGTAACCATTGCGTGAATACAAGAAATGTTTTACGTGAAACTCGCCCTCAGTGCCGCGGCCGTTGCCGTGGAAGATGGCGTGGAACTTACCGTCACAGCCAAGAGCTACGTGCGCGACCTGTTCTGCATGGCAGATAAGGTCGACGCGAAGGCTTCGGTGGCCGAGGGCATGGTCTCGCTGCTTCCGGGCGAAAGCGTCGTGCTGCATATCGCCACTGCCGATGCCGCAGCGCTTGCGGCTCCGGGTGCGTTCGCAGCCGCCAACGTGCCGCGTTCCGCCAACGATCCGAAGCGCGAATGGTGAGCTTCCGCGAGTACGCCGTCTACTGAAGCGGTAGAAGAGTGGATAGAGGACTACTGAAATTTCAGTTGACGTGTTCGGTTGAGTAAAAACATAAGTTGAAGCGCCGCCAACCTTAAGAAACGAAAGTGTTGTGAACGCTGACTTTTCAAGAGGTTGGTCGGCGCTTTTACTGTACGATGTAGATGAACCGTTTAAGTTGCGATTTAAGTTAAGAAGAAGGACACGGACATGCCTATTCAAAAAAGCAAGGTGACGATTTTTGACGTTGCCAAGGCTTCGGGAGTCTCTAGTAGCGCCGTTTCGTATGCGCTCAACGGCAAGTCTGGTGTTTCCGATGTGACCCGAGACAAAGTGTTGAAGGTCGCACATGAACTGGGATGGAAGCCGAATGGCGCGGCACAGGCGCTGGCCAAGGCGAAGACGCAGCGCGTGGGTCTAGTGTTGGGTTACGACCCGAAGCTGCTTTCCGTCGAATCCTACATGATGGAACTTATTTCCGGTCTTGGCGCCGAGCTGGAAAAATACGATTATTCTCTGCTGGTACGCATGGCCGTGGGTGAGGACGCGAAGCTTTCGATCATCGATGATTGGATTGCTACTGGCAACGTCGACGCCATGCTGCTCGTCAATGTCGAGCTTGGAGACCCTTGCGTTGCCTTGCTTGAGGAGCATGAGGAGATGCCGGTGCTTGCCATTGCCGATGCCTCCGTGGTCGGCAATCTGCCGAGTCTGTCAAGCGCCGACGCCGATGCCGTGCGCCGAGCGGTGCGATACCTGTATGATCTCGGGCATCGTCAGATCGCCCGCGTCGGCGGTCCCGAATCGCTTGCGCACTCGTATATTCGCGATTCCGCCTTTGCGGACGTCGCTTCCGAGCTGAGCATGCGTTATCGTTGCCTGCACACCGACTACACGCCGGAAACCGGTCGCGAGGCCACGAAGCGCCTGCTGGCGTTCTCTGAGCATCCGACGGCGATCATCTACGACAATGATGTGATGGCGTTGGCTGGCCTTGGCGTGGCAGCTTCGCAAGGCATCAAAGTACCGGAGGAAATCTCCATCATGTCGTGGGATGATTCCCTCATGTGCACCGCGGCGTATCCGAACCTGACCGCCATGGGCCGTGACGTGGTCGATACCGGTAGGCAGGCCGCCGGATTGCTGCTCAAGCTGATCGGCGGCGAGCGTGTGGGGCATCTGATGGAAGGGCCGTACGAATTGCGTGCCCGCGCTTCGACCGGTCCCGCTCCGGCAGCGGAATAAGATGCGATGATGGGTTAATGCGATGATGAATTAAAAAAATGCGATTGCGCATTTGCTGCGCCCCGACAAGGGCAGGATGAAAGCGAGCAGCGAGCCGATCGCGGCGATCGCCGCAAGGGTTACTCCATACAGGATTGCGACGGTGTTGCCGGACTGCTTCGACAGGTACCACAGGTCGAACGGCGCGAGTCCCCAGAACAGCCCGGGAATCGCGGATTGGAAATCAAAATCTGAAATCTGAAATCGTAATCTGAAATCAAAAAGCGCCCGTGCCCCTTGCTTGAGGCATGGGCGCATTGTTGCCTTACGACTTCAGGCGCGCTTCTGTGTGATCTGATAGGCGGCGAACAGCACGACCAGCCAAATCACGCCGGCGACCACTGCGATGCGATAGCTTGCGGAGAAGCACATCAGCACCACGACCAGCAGCATGAACGCGATCACCACATACGGCGTCACCTTGGCGAACGGCAGCTTGAACGCAAGTTTGTCAAGTGCTTCCTGGCCCTTCAATCCCTTCAAATCATTCGGACCGTCGCCGGCGGCGACAACGCGACGGAACTTAATTTCCGTAATCATGATCATGATCCAATTAATCGCAGCGGCAATCGTGGCAATCGACATCAAATAATTGAACGCGAAATCAGGCCACACGAACACCACCACCACGGCGATCGCAATGATGATGGCCGACGTGATCACACCCCCGACCGGAACGCCGCGCTTGTTCAGGCGGCCCAGATACGCGGGCGCATTGCCCTGCTTCGCCAACGAATACAGCATGCGCGAGTTCGCGTACAGGCCGGAGTTGTACACGCTCATCACGGCGGTCAAGCACACGAAATTCAGAATGCCGGCGGCCGCATGCACGCCCACCGAGTCGAAAATCTGCACGAACGGGCTGGAATTGCCGTCGATCGTGCTCCACGGCACCACGGCCATAATCACGCCGAGCGCGCAGATGTAGAACACGAGAATACGCCAGATAATGCCGTTCGTGGCCTTCGGGATGGTGGTGCGCGGATTTTCGGTTTCGCCCGCGGTGATGCCGATGAGCTCGGTGCCGCCGAAGCTGAACATCACCACGACCAGCGCCATCAGCAGGCCGGTCCACGTGCCGTCCGCATTGCGAGACATCAGGCCATGCGGCAGGAATCCGCCGTCAACGGTAAACCAGTTGGCGAACGACGCGCGAATGCCCGAAGCGGTCGGCACATTCGCGATGATCACATACAAACCGCCGAAAATCATGGCAAGCACGGCCACGATCTTGATGATGGCGAACCAGAATTCAAATTCGCCGAACTTGTTCACGCCCATAAGATTCAGCGCCGCGATGGCCACCAGGAACACCGCCGCCGACACCCACTTCGGAATGTTCGGGAACCAGTAATTCACGAACGAGCCAACCACGGCCAACTCCACCATGGCCACGAGCACGTAGTTGAACCAGTAATTCCAGCCGGAAATAAAGCCGGCTCGCTTCGACCAGTACTGCGTGGCGTAATAGCTGAACGCGCCCGCCTTCGGATCCTCGACCGCCATTTCGGACAGGGCGCGCACGATCAGGAAAATCGCCAGACCGCCGATCAGATAGGCGAGCAGAATGGCCGGGCCCGCCAGCTGAATCGACTCGCTGGAACCATAGAACAGGCCGGTGCCGATCGCGCCGCCCAATGCGATCAATTGAATATGACGATTCTTCAAAGACTTGCGCAGCGTCGGCGGAACCGGCACATCGTCGGTTTCGCGCGGTTTCTTCGCAACGGTTGCGTCGCTCATGAATGCTTCCTCTTCTTGGGTGCCTCGGCAATATTCGGCAAATTCGGCAAAAGTTTGCGATCTTGGCGATGTTGCGTTCGGCAGTAGTGGTAGGTGACGCGCCTATGGTTTTTGGCATGGACTCGTCTTCCCCGATTGTAGCTGTAGCGCGTGGATTCGGTTTCATAGTGTTCAATAGTTCGATAGTTCAATAAAATGAAGGTTTTGGGAGCAATGGTTGGTGCTGCTTGAGCGCTGCGGGCTGGAGGTCGTCATGGCATTCGTCAAAGACATGGTGCGTATGTGGTTGCATGCGTGGAAGCGATTCATCTCCATCGCACTGATCTCGTTGCTGGGCGTCGCCGTGCTTACGGGCATTTACGCGGGTTGCCGAGACGCTTTTCTTGCGACGGATCGTTTTTTCGACACCCAAGGATTGCACGACATTCAGGTGTTGTCGACGGCCGGATTGACCGATGACGATATTGCCGCGCTCCGTAAGATTTCCGGTGTCGCGAAAGTGCAGGGCGAACGTTCGCAAACCGTGACCGTCGATCTGAACGGCAAAAAAACCGTGACCATGCAGGAGATCGGCACGAACGGCATTGACCAGCCGTATTTGCAAAGTGGCCGTATGCCTGAAAAGTCCGGTGAGATCGCGGTGACGCGCAAATTCATCAAGGATTCCGGATATAAAAAGGGCGACCATATTACGGTGACACCGCAGGATTCGGCGTCTTCTGCTTCTTCTGCGACGTCTTCCGTGTCCGATTCTGGTGAATCGGACAATCAGGCACCGAGCTTCCCCACCGAACTGACTATTGTGGGCGTGGTGCTTGACCCGCAGGATCTCACCAATCCAGACGGCTATTCGGGTACGAACGCGTTCCGTTCCTCCGCCACCAGCGACTACACGTTCTTTGCGCCGTCCGACGGTGTGACCGGCAGCATGTACACGGCCGTCACCATTCTCGTGAAAGGCGCCGCCGACAAGGACTCGTTCAGTGACGTGTACGACGACACCGTCAGCGAAGTAGCTGACCGCATCGACGGCACGGTGCGAACCAATCGCCAGAAAGCGCGTCATCAGGAACTACTCGACGCTGGAACCAAACAAATCGACGAGGCGAAAGCGCAAACCGACAAACAGTTCGCCGCAGCGCAACAGCAGATCGACAGCAATCGCAGCCAGCTCAATCAGCAAATCGACCAAATCGTCAATATGCAGGCGGGCGCGGCTGCAGGATCCCTCGACGAAACAACCCGTGAAACACTACGTGAAACGGTAATTGCCGCAAGCCCGCAATTAGCGGAAGCCAAAGCGCAACTCGACCAGGCGCAATCGAAATTGGACCAGCAGAAAAAAGACACCGAACGGACACTGCAATCCAAGCAAAACGAGCTGGAAGACAGCATTCCGCAAGTGCGTTGGTATGTGCAGGACCGGTCGCAAATCGGCGGATTCAGCTCGCTGAAATCTGATCTGGAATCCATCCAATCGCTAGGCAACGCATTCCCGATCGTGTTCTTGCTCGTGGCGGTGATGATGAGTCTGACCGCCATGGCGCGCATGGTCGAAGAGGATCGCGGGCTGATCGGCACATACACAGGGCTCGGCTACGGGCGTCTTGCGGTCGCCTCACGATACCTGTTGTTCGCGCTGTTCGCCTGCCTGATCGGCGGTGGACTCGGCCTGATCGCAGGCTTCCTTGGCATTCCGGCGTTCCTGCTCGTCGTATTGCGAGGCTTGTATGTGATGCCGGACGTACGCTTGGCATACGACTGGCTGTACGGAACGGCCGGGGTCGCGCTGTTCGTGGTCGGCGTGCTTGCCGCAACCGTGTATGCGTGCGCGCAGGAAATGCGACAGAAGCCGGCCAGTCTCATGCGTCCGAAAGCGCCGCGTGCAGGATCGCGCATTCTGCTGGAGCGTATCAAGCCGTTGTGGAATCGCATGAGCTTCCTCGGCAAAGTCACGGCGCGCAACATTTTCCGTTTCAAATCGCGTCTGATCATGACGGTCGGCGGCGTGGCCGGCTGCACCGCGCTGATTGTGTGCGGACTTGCGATCAACGACACCGTTGCCGCATTGGGCGCGAAACAGTATCAGGACGTGTATCAGTACGATTTGATGGTGGTCGCGAACGATGATGACGCTGATGCGATGCGGCAGAAAGTCGCTTCGGATGGTCGCGTCACGTCGAGCATGGACGTGCGCGTTGAATCGGGTGATTTGACCGGCGATTCGGGGAGCGAAAGCATTCAGCTGGTTGCCGTGCCCGACAGTGAACGCAGCGAGTTCGGCAAGATGGTCACGTTGCAGCCGGTGCGCTCCAGTTGGGTGGATGGTGCGGCCGATACGGTAAGTCTGGGCGATGACGGCGTGATCGTATCGCAGTCCGCGGCAAGCGCGATGGGCGTCAAAGCGGGCGGTATGGTAACGCTGACCAACGGTGACGATATGCAGGCCGAAGCGCATGTCAGCGCGGTGATCCGCAGTGTGATCGGATCGGACGTGTATGTGAGCGAAACCTATTATCGCCAGCTGTTCGATACTGCTGCATCCGGCACGTCTTCCGCATCTTCCGCGTCCGATTCTGGAGAATCGGACAATCAAAACGGCGAATCCGGTACCTCGAATGGCGCATCGTCAAACGGCCAACAATTGGTGTGGAACGCCATGTATGCGAAGCTCAAAGGTTCAGGCGAATCCCAGGCCGCCTATGCGGAAAAGCTGGAAGACGACGATGCGGTCATGAAAGCCGTGAGCTGCGCGCACATGGCGGAAAGCTTCAAATTCGATCTGATGGGTGCGGTGGTCGCGCTGATCGTGGCGCTCGCGGGCGGGCTCGCGCTCGTGGTGTTGTTCACGCTCGCCAACACCAACGTGTCAGAACGTGAACGCGAGATGGCCACGCTCAAGGTGCTCGGATTCTTCGACAAAGAGGTTCACCACTATGTGAACCGTGAAATGATGGTGCTCACCATGATGGGCGTGGTGCTGGGCTTGCCTCTCGGCCGTTTCGTCGGCGGATTGCTGACGGCTGCGTTGAATATGCCCGCACTGTATTTCGAAGTGGAATGCACGCCGTTGAGTTATGTGATTGCGGCCGGCGCGACCATGGCTTTCGCGCTGCTCGTGCAGTTGTTCGTGAATCCGGTGTTGGATCGTATCGACCCGATTAGTTCGCTCAAATCCGTCGAATAGGCGCATGTCTAGTTGTCCGTTTCTCCAGAATCGGACACTTAGAGTGCCGGAAAGGCTCGGATTCGCGTTTCAGTTCTTCGGATAACGGTAGTTGTGTGGCAGTTTCGTGGTGAGCTGCGGGTCCAGGCCGAGTTCCTTCAACTGCCGGTCGATTTCGCGGCGCGCACGTTTCACAAGTTCGGCTCGATATTCATCGCCATGTCCGGCATTGCTATGTGCCGCATCGCCATGTCCCATCGTTCCCATCTTCTCCAGTGCGTCCAATGTTTCCGCCATACGCTTGAGCCGGTCCTGATGGTGCAGCAGCGCACGCACCTGCGCATGTTCGTGCACGATCGTCCGCCAATCGGATGGTGTGTGTGCAATCTCCCGAACCGCGGTGACCGGATGTACGTCGGCCACCTGATATGTGATCGAGCCAAGCAGCGGCATCAGGAACACCGTAATCGCGCCGGCTGCGACCAGTGTTGACGCGGTGTCGCCTTGCATGGTGCCGACCTTCACCGCCAGTGACGTGACGGCGACGATGATCGGCAGCGCGGTCGTGCAGTACAGCGCTACGGTGACGCGATGATGCGATGACAGCGGATTCTTGCGTTTGTCGAGCGATAACGCAACATATACGGGCACCGCGCGAATCAGCATGAGCATTACGATGAACGCGACGAGCAGCGCGGGTCGGCCTGCCACGGCGCGCACGTTGATCGCGGCTCCTGACACCACGAAAAACACAGGAATAAGGAATCCGTAGCCGACGCCTTCCAGTTTCATTTCCAGCGACTTGCTGCCGTCGGGGATGATGTAACGCAGGATGAAGCCTGCGGCGAA
>ERZ894191.1630-NODE-1630-length-11968-cov-29.505582_pt1 | contig 11968 bp, 8 predicted proteins | sample MGYA00380282_ERZ894191 | MGnify/ENA primary metagenome ERZ894191 (study PRJEB32331, sample SAMN06328485) | human gut metagenome | biome: human gut microbiome; feature: stool | host: Homo sapiens | collected 2013-02-21 ...
GTTTTCTTTGGTTCTTTCTTTTGCTGCCAAAAGAAAGAACAACCTCCCGGGAGGCTGCCGTTCCCGGTTCAGCTTCTCTTTTTCTCCGGCAGCTGACTCACCACAATCGCGCCGAACATCAGCGCGCAGCCGCACAGCTCGGTGGCAGAGAGCGTCTCGCCCAGGATCAGCCAACCGGCCAGGGCACTGAACACACTCTCGAGACACATCGCCAGACTGGCAATCGTCGGGTCCAGCTCCTTCTGGCCGACGATCTGCAGCGTGTAGGCCACGCCGCTGGACATGATGCCGCAATAGGCAATCGAGACCGCCGCGGCGCGGAACTGGTCGGGCGACGGGGCCTCAAAGACAAACGCGAAGATCGTGGACAAAACCGAGACCACAAAGAACTGCACAAAGCTCAGCTGGATGCCGTCGAGCTGCGGGCTGAAATGGTTGACCAGCATGATCTGCGCCGTGAACAGGATCGCGCAGACCAAAAGCTGCCACTCGCCGCCGGTCAGACTCAGCGTGTCGCGCCCGGCCAGACAGAGCAGATACAGCCCCACGACGCTGGCCGCGACACAGCCCCACAGCTTGACGCCGGGGCGGCTGCCCAGGAAAACCCCCGCCACCGGCACCAGCACAACGTAGAGCGCCGTCATAAAGCCCGCCTTGGCCGTGCTGGTCGTGCCAATGCCCATCTGCTGCGCGGCGGACGCCGCAAACAGCGCCACACCGCAGAAAATACCGCCGCGCAGCAGCACTTTTTTGTTCTGCCAGAAGCCCGGCTCCGCGGCAGGGTTCGTTTTGCCCATCTTGCGCAGCACGGCCATCAGGCCCAGCAGAAACGCACAGGCCAGCCAGCTGCGGCTGGCCAGAAACGTGTACGGGCCCATATAATCGCTGCCGACGCTCTGCGCGACAAAGGCCGTGCCCCAGATGAATGCGCAGGCCATAAGCATCAGCGTGTTGCGCAGCTGTTTTTTATCCATGTTCCAATTCCTCTCCGTGTTGTGCGGCCCCTGCAATACAAACCAAAAAGCCGCCCTGCCGCAAGCGGCACGGGCGGCATTGCTGCCGTTATCAGCCGGTCGTCGTATCGTCGCCGTAGGTGTTCAGCTCGGTGCTGCCCAGACCCTCGACCTTCAGGCCGCCGGTGACATAATACTTGTTGCCGTTGTCATAGCTGATCGTGATTTTGTACTGCTTGCCCGCAGTCAGGCCGGTCACGTTGTACTGGTAATCGGCACCGTCGGCGCAGTAGTAGATCGTCGAGTCCGGCACGTAGCTGGTCATCGTCTTGTCGTCAGACAGCTCCCAGAACGCGATCTTGAAGTACATATATTTCTCGTTGCTGGCCTCGGTGGTGGCGTAGCCGGTCACGGTCATGCTGTCACCGCCCGCCACGAAATACTCGGTGGAGCGGTTGGCAATGCCGTTAAAAGAGGCATACAGCGTGTCCTCTACCGGATAGGTCACAACGCGGGCCGCGGTGGTGTCCATCTCGGCAGGGAACTCCACGCTGCCGCCGGCGGGCGCTTTTGTGGTGGTGTCGGTGTCATCCTCGTCGGATTCCTCGACCAGGCCCAGCTTGTGGACCAGATGCACGACCATATCCTGGGCGACCTGCTTCGGGGAGCAGGCCGTCAGGCTGACTGCCAGCAGCATGGCCATTGCCAGTGCCGCGAGCTTGCGGGAAAGTTTCATATCGTAGACCTCCGTGGGTGTCATTGCAAAAATACACAGCCTATTATACCGCAATTTTCCGCTATGTACAAGCGTTCCGCGCGTTTTTACACATTTGTTTTCGGCTGCCACTCCTTGGGCAACACCGCATAATTCTAAGTGCCGATACGGCGAGCGAGGTGCGGCAGCTGCTAAGCCAAAAGCGCAGATAATACTTTGTGTATTATCGAGCATTTTGGCAACGCAGATGCCGTACCGCAGCCGCCGGAGCGGTGCTTAAGCCGTAAGGCGGGAATTATGCGGTATTGCCCTGGATAAAGTCGATGAGCAGCGACGACACCGTGACCGTAACGAGGGAAAACGCGATGCGCCGGAACGGGATGTAGGACAGCGACGCGAACAGGACAGTCAGATCGGTGAACAGGTAGGCGCGGGAGAGCCGCCACCCGGTCACCTTATGGATGACAAGGGCGAGGGCGTCGTCGCCGCCGCTGGACCCGCCCTGCCGCACGATGAGCCCCACGCCGACGCCGACGAACACGCCGCCCAGCAGCGCCGCCGCCAGCGGCCAGGGCGTCAGGTCGGGCAGCATCGGGGGCAGGCATTCCCAGATTCTATAGAACCCGGCCAGGCTCACGCTGGCCAGTCCTGCCGAGAGCAAAAAGTCCCACCCGAGAAATTTGAACGCCAGCGCGTAGCTGGCCGCGTCGAGCAGGGGCGACGCCACCGACGCGGGCACGCCGAGCCAATGGTTGATGAGCAGCACCAGGCCGATGACGCCGCCCTCGGTGATGGCGGTGCGCTGGTGGATATTATGGATGCCGAACGACAGGATGGCCGTGCCCAGCAGGATCATAGCGATCCGCTTGGCGGTGAACCGGCCCAGCGCGCGGCGGATTTTTTGTTGGAGCGTTTGTTTTGGCATAGTGTACCTCTTGACAGTGATATACCCAGTATACCACATCGCGTCAAGTGGCCGGAAACAGCCCCCGTAGGGGCCGGGCATGCCCGGCCCGCGACCTTGCCATTGCCGCCCGTTTATCTTTTGCATCGTAGGGAGGGGTCTTGACCCCTCCGCGGGGCGTCGGGGACGCCGCCCCCTACAATGATCTGGCAAGGCTTCTCATTGCCGTAAACGGGCACGGCGGCCTGGGGGCAGGCCGCCCTACGTCTCCCTTTTCCACAGTCCGTAGGGCGGGGTGCCCTCACCCCGCCGCAGCTTCGCCGCTGCCGCCCATTTTCGGGTTATTCCGCACAAAAAACGGCAGGTCCGCGCGCTCGCGCTCCCCTGCCGTTCCTCTTACCGCAATACTCTTATTTCCCCGCCAGCAGCACCGCCAGCACGGCCTTTTCCACGTAGATGCGGTTCTCCGCCTCGTCGAAAATTTCGTCGGCGTGGGCTTCCAGCACATCGGGGGCGATCTCCTCGCCGCGGTGGGCGGGCAGCGGGTGCTGCACCATGCAGTCCGGCTTTGCCAGCGCCATGCGGGCGGCGTCCAGCGTAAAGCCGGTAAAGTCGCGGCGGCGCTGCTCGGCCTCGCGCTCCATGCCCATGCTGACCCACACGTCGGTGAACAGCACATCCGCGTCCCGCGCGGCCTCGTCCGGGTCGTTCGTCAGTGTGAACTTATCCCCGTACTGCTTCGCCAGCATCAGCACGTCGGCGGCGGGGCGGTAGCCCTTCGGGCAGGCAATCGTCACCGTCATGCCCACGGCCAGACAGCCCACAATGACGCTGTTTGCCATGTTGTAGCCGTCACCGACAAACCCGGCCTTCAGCCCGGCCAGCGTGCCCTTGCGCTCGCGCACGGTCATCAGGTCCGTCAGCACCTGCAGGGGGTGCGCATAGTCGGTCATGCCGGAAACCACCGGTATACCGCTGTATTTTGCCAGCATGTCCAGCGTCGTCTGTTTGTAGGTACGGCAGACGATGGCGTCATAGTACCGCCCCAGCACGCGGGCCGTGTCCTGCACAGGCTCACCGCGGGCGGTCTGCAGGTCGCTGGCGCTCAGGTAGGTGCCCAGGCCGCCCATCTGGTAGATGCCGACCTCCAGGCTTGTGCGGGTGCGGGTGGAGTTTTTGGCGAAAACCAGCGCCACCGCCTTGCCTTGCAGATCCTTCGGGTCCACGCCGTCCTTGTGCAGCCGCTTGTACTCGTCGGCCACATCCAGAATGTGCAGAATTTCCTCGGGCGTCATGCCGCCCAGCTTCAGCAGATGTTTCATACGCATTTCTCCAGTACGCTGCGCAAAATCGCCAGCGCGTCGTCCACGTCGTCCGCCGTCAGGATCAGCGGCGGCAGCAGACGCAGGCGGGTCTTGGCGGTCAGCACCAGCAGACCCGCCTTCTCGCAGGCGGCGCGGACGTCGGCAGCCTTGATGCCGTCGTCAAACGCGATGCCCACCATCAGGCCGAGGCCGCTGACCTCCCTGACATGGGGCAGCTTTGCCAGCCCGGCGCGCAGCTGGGCCGCGCGCTCGTTGACGTTGGCGAGGAAGTCGTCGTCCATCTCGTCCAGCACGGCCAGCGCACCGGCGCAGCAGACCGGGTTGCCGCCGAACGTCGAGCCGTGGGAGCCGGGCTTCATGTGGTCGGCGACCTTTTTGTTCATCAGCACCGCGCCGATGGGCAGACCGCCGCCGAGCCCCTTCGCCAGCGTGACGATGTCGGGGTGCAGATCAAAATGCTCGCACGCCAGGAACTTGCCGGTGCGGCCCACGCCGGTCTGCACCTCGTCCACAATGACGAGGATGTCTTTTTCCCTGCAGAACGCCGCGACCCTGGCGACGTAGTCCGCGTCCAGCGCGACGACGCCGCCCTCGCCCTGCACCAGCTCCATCATGACGGCGCAGGTGTCCTTGTCGGCGGCCTTTTCCAGCGCGGCAAAGTCGCCCGCGGGCACGTAGTCAAAATTTTCCGGGAAGGGGCCGAAGTCGTGGTGGAACACGTCCTGGCCGGTGGCGGTCAGGGTCGCCAGTGTGCGGCCATGGAAGGAGTTGACCAGCGTGATGACCTTATTCCGGCTCTCTCCATACGTATCTACGCTGTATTTGCGGGCGCACTTGATCGCGCCCTCGTTGGCCTCGGCGCCCGAGTTGCCGAAGAACACGGCGTCCAGCCCAGTGCGGCGGCAGAGCTTTTTCGCCAGCTTGCCGTCGGGGGCGGTGTAATACAGGTTCGACGTGTGCTGCAGCGTTGCGGCCTGGTCGGCCACAGCCCTGACCCACGCGGGGTGGCAGTAGCCCAGCGAGTTGACGCCGATGCCCGACGTGAAGTCAAGGTAGCTCTTGCCGTCGGCGTCCCTGGCCGTCATGCCCTCGCCCTCCGCCAGCACGACCTGGCTGCGGCCATAGGTGTGGAGGATGTAGTCGTTATCACGGGAAATAACTTTTTCGGTATTCAATTGGGTGACCCCCTTTTTATCATACGCAAAAGCCTTCCCCTGCGAGGGAAGGCGGCCCGCTTTGGAGCCTTCCCCCTTGGGGGAAGGTGGCCGCAGGCCGGATGAGGGGCAAGTGTCCTGCGGCTGCCCGTTTGCGGGACCGCGCCAAACACTTCGCCCTCATCAGTCAGCGGGCGGGGCCGCTGACAGCTTCCCCCGAGGGGGAAGCCCAGGCTGTCGAAAAAGGTGTGCTCACCCCTTGGCCCCCTCTGCGAGGGGGCTCCGCCCGCAGGCGGTGGGGGAGAGAACTGTACGGCTGCCCGAAATATTTCGGGCTATGGCAAGGTTCTCTCCCTCCGCCCCTTCGGGGCACCTCCCTCGCAGAGGGAGGTTTTTCGACACGCTGAGCTTCCCCCGAGGGGGAAGCCATTTACCGGTTTCCTCTCCGGTAGAACATCGTGCCTGCGCCTCTGTCGCTGAACATCTCGAGCAGGATCGAGTGCGGGACGCGGCCATCAATGATGACGGCCTCGTGGACGCCCTGATAGATGGCGTCGGCCATGCCCTCGATCTTGGGCAGCATACCGCCCGCAATGACGCCCGCGGCCTTGTAACCCTCGATCTCGGAGACCTCGACCTCGGGGATGAGCGTAGACTCGTCGTTCTTATCGTAGAGCAGGCCGACAATATCCGTCATGCTGACGAGCTTTTCGGCGTGCAGAGCAATGGCGATCTCCGCTGCGGCAGTGTCGGCGTTGATGTTGTAGGGGACGCCGTTGTCGTCCATGCCGACGGTGGCAATGACCGGGATAAAGCTGTCGGCCAGCAGGTGGTCGATCAGCGTCGTGTTGACCTTCTCGATCTCACCGACGTAGCCAAGGTCAACGTCCGACTTGCGCTTGCACATGATCATGTGGCCGTCCATGCCGCACAGGCCGACGCCGCGGCCCTTGAGCAGCGCGACCAGATCCTTGTTGACCTGCCCGGCCAGCACCTGCTGGACGATGCCCATGGTCTCCTCATCGGTGTAGCGCAGGCCGCCCACAAATTTGGACTCCTTGCCCACCTTTTTCAGCATACTGTTAATAGCCGGGCCGCCGCCGTGCACCAGCACGACACGCACGCCGAGCAGCGTCAGCGTGACCAGGTCGTTCATGACGGCCAGCTTGAGGTCATCGTTGACCATCGCGTTGCCGCCGTACTTTATAACCAGCGTTTTACCGTGGTATTTCTGGATATAAGGTGTAGCCTCGCTGAACAGCAGGGCCATTTGTTCGTTTTTCATAGCTTTTCCACCCATGTATAGCTTTATAGATAATAGATAAAAGATAATAGATAATAAAATTGGTGGTTCGCGGTGTTGACACACCGCTCAAAATTCCTCTGCCGCCGTAGGGGCGCATTCTATATGCGCCCGTGCAGCTTACGGCAGGTGCCGCGGGCGGATATGGAATCCGCCCCTACGTTTTTGTTTTGGCCTTCGGGCCAAAACTCCACACTTTTTATTATCTTTTATCTATTATCTTTTATCTTTATATCAGGTCCGATAATCCCCATTGATCTTCACATAATCATACGTCAGATCGCAGCCCCAGGCCTTGGCGGTGGCGTCGCCGCTGCCAAGGTCCACGAGAATGTCGATCTCGTCCTCCTTGAGCACCACGGCGGCCTCCTCCTCGCTGTAGGGGTGGTAGGCGGCGTTCTCGCAGACAAAGACCTCACCGGCCTTGCTCTTGAGGCGCACCGACGTCTTGCTGATGTCAAAATCGCCCGGCGTGTAGCCGATGGCGCAGAGCACGCGGCCCCAGTTGGCGTCCGCGCCGAACATGGCGGCCTTGAACAGGGTGGAGTGGATGACGCTCTTGGACACGGCGCGGGCCGTCGCCAGGTCGGGCGCACCGGTCACGGTGCATTCCAGCAGCTTCGTTGCGCCCTCGCCGTCACCGGCCAGCTCGCGGCTCAGATGCTCGGCGACCTCGGTCAGCGCGGCGACAAACGTATCGTAATCGGGCGTGCCCTCGGCAATTTCTGCGCCGGACAGGCCGCTGGCCAGCAGCAGCACGGTGTCGTTCGTGGAGGTATCGCCGTCAACCGAAATCTGGTTGAAGGTGGCGGGCACGACGGTGGACAGCGCCTTTTGCAGCGCGGCGGGCGCGACCTTGGCGTCGGTGGTCATAAAGAGCAGCATCGTGGCCATGTTCGGGTGGATCATGCCGCTGCCCTTGGCGATAGCGCCGATGCGCACGGCCTTGCCGCCGACGGCAAATTCCAGCGCAATTTCCTTCGGGTGGGTGTCGGTGGTCATGATCGCGGTAGCCGCGTCGTGGCTGCCGGCCTCGTCGGCGGCCAGCTTGGCGGCGGCCTCCGGGATGCCCCTGGCGAACGGCTCGATGCTCATGGCCTGGCCGATGACGCCGGTGGAGGACGGCAGCACGTCGTCCGCGCGGATGCCCAGCTCCTTGGCGACGATGTCGCAGGTGTCCTTAGCCAGCTGCACGCCGTTGGGCGCGCAGGTGTTGGCGTTGCCGCTGTTCACAACGATTGCCTGTGCATAGCCGTCCTTCAGATGCTCGCGGTCCACCGTGATGGGTGCGCCGTAGACCTTGTTCGTGGTATAGCAGCCCGCGCCCGCGCAGCGGACGTCCGCCTTGATCAGCGCCAGGTCGAGCTTGGAATGGTTATGGCGGATGCCGCAATGCACGCCCGCCGCGGAAAAGCCCTTCGGCGCACAGATGCCGCCGGAAATTGATTTGAAATCAGACATTGTATGTACCCCTCTTGCTATTTTATATCGAACTTCAAAAGCCTTCCCCTTCGGGGGAAGGTGGCCGCAGGCCGGATGAGGGCAAAGTCCGCCATTGCCGCCCGTAAACGGGTTGTTCCGGCAAGGCCGCCCCTCATCAGTCAGCGGTCGGGGCCGCTGACAGCTTCCCCCAAGGGGGAAGCCATTCACCGCGCTAAGCCGCGCGTTTCCTCCAGCCCCAGCATCAGATTCATGCACTGCACTGCCGCGCCCGAGCTGCCCTTGCCGAGGTTGTCAAACAGGCTGATAAGCTGCATCCGGGTGCCGTCCGGGTTGGCCAGGCAGTAAATTTCCAGCGTGTCCTTACCCGCCAGCTTGTTGGCGGCCAAAAAGCCGCCATCCGTGCCCTCGCACAGGGGATGCACCTTCACCATCGGCTGACCGGCGTAATATTCCGCCAGCGCGGACGCGACCTGCAGCGCGGAAACACCCAGCGCCGTTACATCCAGCGGGATCATCGTCTCCATGCCCGCGTAGTAGTCGGCCACAACGGGGACGAAATTCGGTGCGGTGTCCAGCCCCGTGACGGCGGCCATCTCGGGCAGGTGCTTGTGGTGCAGCGCCAGGCCGTAGGGGCGCGGGGCGTTCAGCGCCTTGTTGGTGCGCTCGGCCTCGTACTCGGCGATCATCTTTTTGCCGCCGCCGCTGTAGCCGGTCAGGCTCGTCACGTTCAGGTGCGCGGCCTTGGGGATGATCCCCAGCTCCACCAGCGGCGCGACGGGCGCGATAAAGCCGGTGGCGTGGCAGCCCGGCACGGCGACGCGGGTCGCGGTTTTCAGCGCCTCGCGGGTGCCGTGCAGCTCGGGCAGGCCGTAGACCCAGCCGGGCGCGGTGCGGTGCGCCGTGCTCGTGTCGAGAATGCGCACATCGTCCCGCAGCAGCGGCACGACCTCACGCGCGGCGTCGTCCGGCAGGCAGAGGAACGAGAGGTCGCTCTCATTGATGACCGCCGCCCGTGCGCGGACATCCCTGCGGTCCTCCTCGGAGATTTTCAGAATTTCAAATTCGTCCCGTTCCGCCAGCCGGTCCGCAATGCGCAGACCGGTGGTCCCGGAGGAACCGTCCACGAAGATTTTGTACTTTCCCATTGTTACACCCCTTACTTCCAAAGGCTTTCCCCGCGGGGGAAGCTGCCGCCCGCAGGCGGCTGATGAGGGCAAAGCTCGCTATTGCCGCCCGTAAACGGGTTGTTCCGGCAAGGCCGCCCCTCATCAGTCAGCGGGCGGGGCCGCTGACAGCTTCCCCCAAGGGGGAAGCCACTCAACGCGCTAAGCCCTTGGTTTCATCCGGCCACCTTCCCCCGATGGGGAAGGCTTTTATGCCAGCTTTCCCTTCACATCCGCAACCTGCTTCATCACGCTTGCCTTCGTCGGGCCGCCGTAGCTGGTGCGGCCCTCGCAGCAGGTCGTCAGGTCGATGGCCGTATAAACGTCATCCTCAAACAGGTCGCTGTACTGCTTGAATTCGTCCAGCGTCAGCTCCTCCAGCGTCTTGCCCTCGCGGATGCAGGCGGCCACCATCGTGCCGGTGCACTTGTAGGCATCGCGGAAGGGCATCCCCTTTTTCGTCAGGTAGTCGGCGCAGTCCGTCGCGTTGATAAAGCCCTTCGCGGCGGCGCGGCGCATGTTGGCGGGCAGCGGGGTCATCGTGGCCAGCATCGGCGTGACGGTGCGCAGGCAGAGCTCCAGCGTGTCCACGGCGTCAAAAATGGCCTCCTTGTCCTCCTGCATGTCCTTGTCATAGGCGAGCGGGATGCCCTTCATCATGACGAGCAGCGTGTTCAAATCGCCGTAGACGCGGCCTGTTTTGCCGCGGATCAGCTCCGTTACATCGGGGTTTTTCTTCTGCGGCATGATGGACGAGCCCGTCGTAAAGGCGTCGTCCAGCTCAATGAACTTGAACTCCCAGCTGCACCACAAAATAATTTCCTCGCTCAAGCGGGAAAGGTGCATCATGCAGGTCGCCATGGCACTGCACAGCTCAATGCAGAAGTCGCGGTCCGACACGCCGTCGATGGAGTTGCCGCACGGCGCGGCAAAGCCGAGCTGTTCGGCGGTGTAGAAGCGGTCCAGCGGGTAGGTCGTGCCAGCCAGTGCGCCGCTGCCCAGCGGGCATTCGGCGTCCATGCGGCGGGTCGCGTCCTGCAATCTCCCCAAGTCGCGCAGCAGCATCCAGGCGTAGGCCATCAGCTGGTGGCCGAAGGTCACGGGCTGGGCACGCTGCAGGTGGGTGTAGCCGGGCATGACGTACCCTGCGCCCTTCTCGGCCTGGTCGCAAAGCACGTTGATAAGTTCTTTTATCTGGCCCTGAATATGCTCACTGGCGGCGCGCAGGTTCAGGCGGATGTCCAGCGCAACCTGATCGTTGCGGCTGCGCCCGGTGTGCAGCCGCTTGCCGGCGTCACCGACGCGGGCGGTCAGCGTCTGCTCGACGAAGGTGTGGACGTCCTCGGCGTTGGGGTCGATTTCCAGTGCGCCGCTGTGCAAATCGTCCAAAATCGAGTGCAGACCCTTGTGAATATCGTCCACATCCTGCCGGGAGATGATGCCCTGTCTGCCCAGCATGGCCGAGTGGACAAGGCTGCCCTGAATATCCTGCTCGATCATCCGCGCGTCGAAGCGGATGGAGGAGTTAAAATCGTTTACGCGGCTGTCAACGGCCTTGCTGGCCCGGCCCTGCCAAAGTTGGGGCATAGGTTTTACCTCCGTTTTCTAAAGGCTTCCCCCTTGGGGGAAGCTGTCCGCGAAGCGGACTGATGAGGGGCAGACCTGCCGACACGACCCATTCATGGGCAATCGCGGGCGCGCCGCCCCTCATCCGGCCTCACTTCGCTCGGCCACCTTCCCCCTCAGGGGAAGGCTTTTTTGTAGAATGCCAAAACCGCCAAAGGGTTTCCACGCCCCTTGGCGGTTGCTTATTCGGCGTTCGTTCGCTTATTAGTCCTGTGCGGGCCAGCTCTTGGCCAGCTTGGCGCGCTCGGCAATGGGCAGGCCAAACAGGTTGATAAAGCCGTTGGCGTCTGCCTGATTGTAATCCTCATCCTCACCGAAGGAGGCGGTCTGCTCATCGTACAGGGTGTACGGGCTGGTGACACCGGCGTTGATCATGTTGCCCTTGTAGAGCTTCAGCTTGACGTCGCCGGTGACGGTTTTCTGCAGGTCGTCGGTGAAGGCGCTGATGGCCTCACGCAGCGGGGTGAACCACTGGCCGTTGTAGACCAGCTCGCCCATCTTCTGGGCCAGCTGTGCCTTGAAGTGCATGGACTCCTTGTCCAGCGTGATGGTTTCCAGAACATCGTGCGCCTTGTACAGGATGGCACCGCCGGGGGTCTCATAGACGCCGCGGCTCTTCATGCCGACGAGACGGTTCTCGACGATGTCCAGCAGGCCGATGCCGTTGGCGCCGCCCAGCTTGTTCAGGTACTCGACCAGCTCGACGCTCTCCATCTCCTTGCCGTCCACAGCGGTGGGGATGCCCTTCTCAAAGTGGATGGTGACATAGGTCGGGGTGTCGGGGGCCTGCTCGGGGGAAACGCCCAGCTCCAGGAAGCCCGGCTTATTGTACTGCGGCTCCAGGGACGGCTTCTCGAGGTCGAGGCCCTCATGGCTCAGGTGCCACAGGTTCTTGTCCTTGGAGTAGTTGGTCTCACGGTTGATCTTCAGGGGGATGTTGTGGGCCTCGGCGTAGTCGATCTCCTCGTCACGGCTCTTGATGCTCCACTCACGCCACGGGGCGATGATGGCCATATCGGGGGCCAGCGCTTTCAGGGTCAGCTCAAAGCGGACCTGGTCGTTGCCCTTGCCGGTGCAGCCGTGGCAGATGGCGTCGGCGTTCTCCTTCTTGGCGATCTCAGCCAGCGCGGCGGCGATGCAGGGACGCGCGTGGGAGGTGCCCAGCAGGTAGTCCTCATACTTGGCGTCGGCCTTCAGGCAGGGCCAGATGTAGTTTTCGACGTAGTCCTTCTTCAGGTCGAGGACGTACAGCTTGGACGCGCCGGTCTTGATGGCCTTCTCCTCCAGGCCGTCCAGCTCGGTGCCCTGGCCGACGTCGCCGGAGACTGCGACGACCTCGCAGTTGTTGTAGTTTTCCTTCAGCCAGGGAATGATGATGGAGG
>ERZ894191.1631-NODE-1631-length-11962-cov-5.389519_pt1 | contig 11962 bp, 8 predicted proteins | sample MGYA00380282_ERZ894191 | MGnify/ENA primary metagenome ERZ894191 (study PRJEB32331, sample SAMN06328485) | human gut metagenome | biome: human gut microbiome; feature: stool | host: Homo sapiens | collected 2013-02-21 ...
GTCTACTGCCTGTTGCTGCGTTTTCACCGCCTGACGCGCTTCTTGGGCTTCTTTCTCAGCCTTTTCCACCGCTGTGTGCGCTGCGGCATTTGCCTCTGCACTCTGGCTATATTTGAACTTTTTATCTGTCATTCTGATTATTGCACGAGAGCAAAATGAATCTGTAATCGAGAAGAGCCAGAACCGACAATTGCCGGTTCTGGCTCTTCGTAATGCCAAAACAAATATTTCACTTCTATTTTGCTGCCAGATATACACTGACATTTGCAAAGTCACTTTGTGCATGATTGCTGCGTGCACCGCTTCCGATATCTTCACAGCTGACTATTCCGTCACTATAACCAACAATCATCAGCGTTGTTTGCGCATCTAAGACGGCAATTAACGGTCGTCCCTGATTAACATTGTAAAGCAGTTCGTCTATCGTACAGCCACTTAAATCCATCACGCTTCCATAAATTTCTGTAATTGCATCGACCGCAGATTTTCCACCTGCGAGTGTCTGTCTGAGCTGTTCTGTACCTGCATCTTCCGTGTCAATCGAATATTTCAGATCGCGGTTTCCACGCTCCCAGATGTAATTCTGATCAGCATCAACCACGACTCCGCCACAGTCATTGGCTTTCTGAATCGCTTTTCCTGCAGTATTATAAGTTCCCTGAAGCCTTCCATGACCATACACATAAAATGCGTCTGTTTCTTTTTTGCGGTCCAGACTGACCTGTGGAATATTTTCAAGTACCACCTGTTTCGGTTTTAATAGCTTCGGCTCCTTGTCAGAAATTCCATCATCATACGTCAGGCGAACCTGTGTCTCTTTCAGATCTGTTTTATATGTCTGCACATAAATATTGCTTTCTTTCGCCTCTTCGCTGCTTGTAATATAATCCTGTGCTGTTCCGGTGTAAGTATCGCCGTCTTTTACCGCACGGTCAAGGGTGATCATATTATCCTCAAATGTAGCACTTAACATATAGATTCCTGACTGTTCATAAGTTTTGATCACCTTATCTTTACTACTTGTAATCTCCACTTTATACATCGGAATAACCTGGGCTCCTGACAGTGTTGTTCCGACTTCTTCCGTTTTTGCAACACCGTAGACAAAGTCACCATCCATGAAGCCAAGTGGTTTGATACACTCGCCATCTTTGCAAGTCACTTCATATTCTTGATCAGTCTCCAGATTCATAACTGTCACAGACTTGGACTTCGAAGGATCTTCTTTCTCATAAGCTACCAGATGTCCATCTTCACTTGCAACATACTGATCTTCATTCAGTCCTGTCGCAAGCTCCTTTTTCGTACCTTTATTCATATCCATTTTGTAGAGTACGTCATCTGCAATCGTATACAGACAGCCATTTTCTACATTATAGTAGACCAGTCCGCCCACTTCTTCCTGGGCACGGTCATAAGCCTTGTCACTGGATACGAATAATTTTTCCTCAACAGAATTCTGTTCAATATTATAATAGTAGACTGCTGATCCAGTCTCACCTTCATGGCTGCCCCGGTTCATGTATCCGCATACGGCAAATGTTGTATTTCCCTTTTCGTCTACATTTAAAATCTTAATATCATGCTGCATCAGCATATTCCGGATATCCGTATTCTCCGCATCTGCAAAGCTGAACACAAGAGAAACTTCATCTCGGTCACGATTATAATTCCATAGTTCTCCCGCCTGCACAAATGACACAACGGTTCCGTTTTTATTTACCATGTAGACCGGATTCTTGTCTGTGATGCCAAGAAGTACACCTTTTTCATTCAACACCTTCTTCGTCGCATCAAATATCTGGTCCATCGTCCGGTCATAATCTAACAGATATGTCTTCTGACTTCCGGAAATGTAACGCACACGGAAATATTCCCGTACCTGGTATTCGTCTTGCTCATTTTCCTCACCAGTACAGTTCACACGATATTCCAGCTCCACTGCCATATATGTGCTGTTCAACTCTTTAATCGTCCAACGCTCACTTCCATCAACCTTCGGGGCCAGATCTCCCCATGTTACATGCGTGTAATCTGAGTGGATCGTCACATGCTGTAATGTCGTGTTGTCTCCTTCATCACTGGGCTCAATCGCCGTTCCAATTCCAACACCTTCCGCTTTCGCCAGTGCATTTTCATGGAAACTTTGTACATAATCCAGGCTTGGCGCCGCATTTAACTTGGCTCCGTCCACGATTCTCGTATAATAATACATGTCGTGATTGTCCATATGCAGCGTGATCTGAAGCATACGCTCCTCAGACAAAATATTTTCACCATCGACATTTCCTACTTCCAGCGTTGCATTCTCTCCTGGCTTCTTCACCTTTTGTTCCAACAGCTTTTCTTTGCCATCAATCGAATAAACCGTATAGTCCAGGCTGTCGATCACATTTTCATAAGCTTTAATGGTGACCTGAAGCTGGCCATTGCTGACCGGTGTGATGGAATCACGTACGCCTGTCAAATCCATCTCATTCTTATATCCGGGCAGGTCATTGAGCGAATAACCGTTATAAGAAAACGCAATCTGGGGACGTGTTGCTGCCCCCATATCTGTCGTCATGTTACTGTTCTTTTTATTTGTCACATAGCCAAATATGACCACCGCAGCAAGAAATACCAGAACCAGTACCCCTGCGTGAATCACGTGATTTTTCCATTTCATTTAAAGCTCCCCTTTTTCGTCTAGCAGTCTCCCCAGTGTCGGTGTCACGCGAAGAAATGTCTCGCATGCGCGGATGCTCTCTTCATTGTCTGCCCGACGACCTGTTTTCACCGCACGAAGCAGAATATTTTTCGGTGTATGTTCCATGTCAATAAATTCCAGAACCTGCACGTCGTATCCCTCCCTCTTTAGATACTCCGCACGTAATCCATCTGTCACAAGCGCCGCCATACGTTCTTTCAAAAGTCCATAATTCATGATCGGCGAAAGCACATCGTTCTTCATCTGCCGGTTCAGTTCATGCTGGCAGCAAGGCACCGATAAAATAACCTTCGCATTCCAGCCAATTGCTTTTGCCAGCGCAAAATCCGTTGCTGTATCACAGGCATGAAGTGTCACAACCATATCTACTTTCTCCGCGCCCGTATAGTCTGCAATATTTCCCTCCAGAAACGTCAGCTTATCATACTGATACTTCTTCGCCAGCTCGTTACATTTCCGGATTACATCCGTCTTCAGATCCAGACCGATGATCCGGATGTCATAAGATTTCAGCTCATGAAGATAATAATACATAGCAAATGTAAGATAAGACTTTCCACAGCCAAAATCCAGAATTGTAAGCTCTCTTCCAGAATCAAGCTGTGGTAAAATATCCTCGATAAATTCCAGGAACCGGTTGATCTGCCGGAACTTGTCGAACCTTGCATGCACAATCTTTCCTTCCTCCGTCATAACACCAAGATCCTGTAAAAACGGAACCGGTACACCTTCCTGCAGGATATATTGTTTCTTCCGATTATGATTCAGATCCAGCGGGCGCATCTTTGCTTTCTTCTGCTTCTTCTTAATTGTAACCTTTCCCTTCTTGCTGATAAGCACAGAAAATTCCGCATCTGCCGTCACAAGCTGCATCTGCTTCATATTCTCCATAGCCTCCAGCATCTTTTCGCACGCCTCATCCGCACTTAAATTCTCATGAAATGCCTGATTCCCACGAAACGTCTCCATCTGATAGACTCTTGTATCTTTCATGAGCACCGGGCGCACCTTAACCTTTGCCGAGAGCTTCTCATCTCTTGGATTACTCAAAACCGCCGATATAAAATTGTCATTTAAATTTTGTTCTAATATATTTTTTAATTCATTCATAGTAGTAATATTGTACTAGCGGTACGGGAAAAAGTCAATTTTGGACAGGGTAAAAGTTGATTGGGGACAAGGCAAATTAAAGTTAGGGACGTAGTACTTTGGCGAAATGCTACGTCCCTAACTAAAAATTTATCAATCTATTTTATCAAATATAATCACGACTTTGAATAGATCACCGTCCAGATACAGATCAAATGTTCCGCCCATCATTGTGGTCAATGTCTTCGCAATAGACAATCCAAGTCCGCTTCCTTCGGTACTTCGTGACAGGTCGCCGCGGATGAATCGTTCAGTCAGTTCTTCTGCCGAGGAAATGTTAAGTGGCTGCTCAGATATGTTTTTCAGACTGAAGATTACTTTTCCGTCCAGTGTCTGCAGATCTGCATAGATGCGTGTTCCTTCCATAGCATATTTTGCAGCATTATTATAAATATTTGCAAGCACGCGCCACATTCTTCTTCCGTCTACCCGAACAATCGCATCTTCTTCCGGGAGGTTCATAATTTGTGTCAGATTTCTGGCCTGGAATTTTTCTTCAAATTCTCCGCTCGTCTGCTGGATGAGTTCTATCATATTGATATTCATAAACTCGAGAGAAATATTACCTGAGCTGACTTTTGATGCCTCTACAACATCTTCTGTCAAAGTCTTCAGTCTCTGAGATTTTTCTTCCAGAACTTCAATATATCTTTGAATCTTCGGATCATCAAATTTTTCTTGTTTCAAGAGATTTACATAATTAATAATGGAGGTCAGCGGTGTCTTGATATCGTGAGATACATTTGTAATCAGATCTGTCTTTAACCGCTCACTTTTCATATTCTTCTCGACTGCCGCATCAAGTCCGCTTCCGATAGAATTGACTTGTTCTGCAATCTTGCGTTGTTCTCCATGTATATCTTCGAGATCAATCTTGTAATCCAGCTCACCTTCACTGATTTTCTCAATACCTTCTTTAATTTTCTGTCGTCCGACTGCCCAGTTGACAAGGATTACAAATCCTGCTGTCTGCACAATGAAAATCACGAATGACCAAAATGCACTTGGCCAGCCTGATGCCAGATATGCCACCCAATGTACTGCTGCATACGCAAGATATAAAACAATTATTTTTGCTATGTGTCTGGCATTTCGAATCAATAATTTCACAAACTCTACGACACTGTACAGAAAACTGTTCTTCCATGCAATTCCTGCTTTTATTCTTCTGGCCAGACTCAAAATACCAACGAGAAACATATTACATGTATAGACTGCAAGTCCTCCGAATCCAATCATTCCAAAAAATGTTTCGTAAGAAAGAATACCATTTCCTACTGCAAATGTTTTCTGGGAGATAATTCCTGCAGCTCCCATGAAAAGCACGGTCAATAGTGACGGTACGAACCATGCAAATATAACTGTTGCAGCTCCGATTTCTGTCTTACATCTGTCAAATTTATATAAATGCAGTTCTCCATCTCTTTCCGTTCGACCTGCGATTACAACAAGCCATACTACACTGGCAAAAAATATTAAAAACGCCAAAATCATTCCTGCGCTGACTCCTCGGACAAACGGACTATACTTTTCATAAAAATGTGCATTTTTATAATAACTATCTTTCACAGGATACTTCGTATCCACACCTGTCATAAACACAAACTCTCCTTTATCTGCATTACTCAGATAAACGGTCTGTGACTGCCATAGTTCTGCATCTGCTTCTTGAATATTCGTCTCAAACTCTGACAGTTTTGATTTTACTATGACATATTTCCCCATCTTACGAACACTTTTAGCAACATCATTAATATTATTTTCCTGCCCCAGCTCCTCCCGATTTGTGACGACTTTTCCACTCTTTAAATCTAAATAATAATAGAAAAAATTACTATCTCCTTCTTTATACTGCTCTGTCAGGCTCTCATAATTTGCATAGCGCTCTCCAATCTGATAAATACAGCTTTCCAGCATATTATAAGCTTCATTGAGCCTGCCATTCCAGTTGGAATTCTCGTTAACTATCTGCAAGAGATTTTCTGCTTCCAGGGGAGCTGCCTCCTCACGGAATAACACTCCATCATATTTCCAGCAATCTACATAGAGCATAGTTCCCTCTGCATCTTCGATTCCCCGAAAATTCTTTTCCTCTTCCGTCATTTCATTTCTATCTGATATATCCACATTTTCCAGCTCATCTAAGATCTGCTCCGATGTCTCCGCACCTATTCCATCTGTCATTACAAATTTTAATTCACCATTTAACACCTTTTCATTAAAATCATCCTGACTATAGTAATGATAACTTCCATCTGATAATTTACAAACGATCGGAGCCTTCAAATCTTCTGCGTCGTTGCCTTCTAATTCTGCTGAATCCGTGTTTGTATCTCCGACATAACTGGTACTCTCACTGTAGATCAATTTCTGATACCAATTCAACAAATCTCCCAATCGATATGAAAGACCGCTTTCATTCTGACCACTGATCGTCTCACTATTGTTATATACCTGAATATCGACCAGCTTATCCTCGTCAATCTTTCCATCTGTCTCAAACATCTGCTCACTGTCAATGCCGGACATCACTTGATACGCACTATTCATAAGCTCTGTATCAAAGTCATAGGAATCTTCATAGCTCTGCGTAAGTTTTCCTGTTATAAGGTCATCGAAAAGTTCTGCGTAAGACATGATGCTCATAACGCCGAGCATCATCGAAATAACCATAACATTTGCAATTATGATCAACAAAATTCTGGTCTTTTTTTTCTTATGCCATATCTTTTCCATAACGTCTCCCTTCTGTTAGCTTTTTCTTGCTGGTCTTACCCCGACCTGCTTTTACTGCTTCTCGATCTTATACCCTACGCCCCACACGACTTTCAGATATCTTGGTTCTTTCGGGTTGATCTCAATCTTCTCACGGATATGACGAATATGCACTGCCACTGTATTATCAACACCCACCGCATTTTCATTCCAGATATTTTCATATATCTGGTCAATAGAAAATACTTTGCCCTGATGCTTTACAAGCAGCAGCAAAATGTTGTACTCGATCGGGGTAAGCTTCACCGGCTCGCCATCTACTGTCACTTCTTTCAGATCATCGTTGATCGCCAGTCCGCCGACTGTATAGATTGCCTCGCTCTCCTTTATCGCCGTGCTTCCAAGCTGCATATATCTGCGCAAATGTGATTTCACACGGGCAACCAGCTCCAGCGGATTAAATGGTTTCGTTATATAATCATCAGCTCCGATATTAAGTCCCAATATCTTGTCCGCATCCTCGGATTTCGCAGACAGAATAATGATCGGAATATTGTGCTTCTCGCGAATTTTTAAAGTTGCCCTGATTCCATCCATTCTCGGCATCATGATATCCATGATCAGAAGATCTACACTTTCTTTTTTCAAGATCTCCACTGCCTCGATTCCATCGTAAGCTTCCAGAACCTGATGTCCATCCTGGGTCAGATATATCTCGATCGCCTCTACAATCTCTTTATCATCATCACATACTAATATTTTTGCCATCTCATTTCACCTCTCATATCTACTATACAAGATTAGCAAATAAAATTTAAGACATAGGAATGGATTTCTTAAGAAATGATGAATATTTTCAAGAATAACGTCGAAAAATGTCTAAAATAATGTAAACGAAATCTAAGACCCTTTATTTTCAACAAATTTTGATAAAATACCAAAAGATAAAACTTACTTAGACTTCATAATTTCTAGTTTGTAAAGGGGGAGTTTTCTATGTACACTCACGACATTGACTATGTAATCCGTACCCTTGGAGTAGGTGCTACATATAGGGGATATCGCTATCTAAGTTATGGGATTGAATTATGTCTGACAGACGAGGAATATCTGCTTGCTATCAGTAAACAGCTTTATCCGGAGATTGCCAGAAAGTATAAGACGACAGTCGGAAGTGTTGAACGTGATATCCGCACTGTTATAAGAGTCTGTTGGGAAAATGGTTACGATCAGCTTCAGTCCTACTCGTTCCGGCCATTACATGTCCGTCCAACGGCCGGTGAATTTTTCGACATCCTTGTCGCCTATCTAAGCCGTAACAAATCAGTTCTTCAGGCTGTATGATCCTAAGTAAAAGAAACGGAATTTTATTATCAAAAACAAAGTAAAACCCCGCAAGCTTCGGGCCGCTGCAGGGTTTTATTTTTTTACCGGAGACTAACGATCTTCCATCTTCACATACTCACGGTATGGAGACAACGGCTTATAAGCCGGTCGGATAATCTTATCTACATTCTTGAGCTCTTCCAGTCTGTGGGCGCTCCAGCCTACAACACGGGCCGCCGCAAAAATCGGAGTGTAAAGAGATGCCGGAAGATCCAGCATACTATACACAAGACCACTGTAAAAGTCCACATTTGCATTTACACCTTTGTAAATTTTACGCTTTTCGCCGATGACCTGTGGAGCCATGCGCTCTACCATGGCATACAGTGCGTACTCTTCTTCCCGTCCTTTTTCTTTCGCAAGCTGCTCTACGAATTGCTTGAAAATCTCCGCACGCGGATCGGATACAGAATAAATCGCATGCCCCATGCCATAAATCAGCCCTTTCTGGTCAAATGCTTTCTTATCCAAAAGGTCTTCCAGATACTGATGTACTTCGTCTTCGTCCGTCCAGTCGGAAATTTTTTCCTTCATGTCTGCGAACATCTGCGTTACTTTGATATTGGCACCGCCATGCTTCGGTCCCTTAAGAGATGCCATCGCTGCGGACATTGTAGAGTACGTATCTGTTCCTGAGGACGTAACTACGTGAGTGGTAAATGTTGAGTTATTACCACCGCCGTGATCCATGTGGAGCACCAGTGCCATGTCCAGGATCCTTGCCTCAAGCTTCGTATATTTCTTATCCTCGCGGAGCATCATCAGAATGTTCTCAGCTGTGGACAGATTCGGCTGTGGTGCATAAATATACAGGTCTTCTCCCATGCGGAAGTTATATGCATGATAACTATAGACCATTAGCATCGGAAACTGGCTGATCAGGTTCAGACACTGTCTCAGTACGTTCGAGATGGTCGTATCGTCTGCTTTATCATCGTAGGAATAGAGATTCAGGATTTCTCTGGACAGACTGTTCATCATGTCGCCGCTCGGAGCCTTCATGATAACGTCACGCACAAAATTCGGAGGAAGCGTTCTTCTCTCCACCAGAGTTTCATGGAACATCTCAAGTTCAGAACTATTCGGAAGTTCACCAAATAAAAGCAGATAAGCAATCTCTTCGAATCCAAAATGATCTTCTTTCAAGAAACCGCCAACCAGATCTTTGATATTGTAACCCCTGTAATAAAGATTGCCGGCACATGGAACTTCTTCGCCATTCACAATCTTCTTGGCACATACATCGGAAATATTGGTCAGTCCTGCAAGCACACCTTTTCCGTTCAGGTCACGGAGCCCTCTTTTTACTTCGTACTTAGTATACAGCTCTTTATCAATGGCATTATTCTTCTCACACAATCCTGCAAAATGCTGAATCTCCGGAGTAATCTCAAATAATGCACGGTCTACGCTTTTATTCACTGTCTTTCCTACCATAAATCATCTCCCTTTCTTTTCCCACAAGTCGTTGCTAAGCGCAGCAAATTCTTCCAGCGATAATGATTCACCGCGAACACTTTCTCCTTTGCCAAGCTTTGCAATTGCTTCTGTAATCACATCTTTCGGCAAATCAATCTTGTCAGAATTAGACAATCCATTTGCCAGTGTCTTTCTTCTCTGGTTGAAGGATGCTCGGATAATATCAAACATCCACTTCTCATTGTCCACTTTCACCGGAGGAGCCGCATGTCTTGTAAGACGAATGACTGCGGAACCAACCTTCGGTCTTGGCATAAAGCAGTTCGGAGGTACATTTGCCACTATATACGGATCTGCATAGTACTGGACAGCCAGTGACAATGCTCCGTAATCCTTGTTTCCCGGTCCGGTCTGCATACGGTCTGCAACTTCCTTCTGCACCATGACCGTAATACTTTCAACCGGAACATTTCCTTCGAACAGCCCCATAATGATCGGAGTCGTAATGTAATATGGAAGATTCGCAACCACCTTCACCGGACGTCCGCCGTTCTCCTTCTCCACAAGACCACGGATATCTACTTTCAGTACATCATCATTGATCACCATGACATTGTCATACTCGCTGAGGGTATCTTCCAAAATCGGGATCAGATTCTTATCAATCTCCACGGCAGCTACCTTTCCTGCCGCCTCAGCCAGATATTGGGTCATGGTACCGATTCCCGGTCCAATCTCCAGAACCATGTCATCTTTTGTAATTCCGGCCGCACTGATGATCTTCTCAAGCACATGCGTGTCAATCAGGAAATTCTGTCCGAATTTCTTCTGAAAATTAAAATGATACTTTTGCAATATTTCAATTGTATTTTGTGGATTTCCAAGTGTTGGTTTACTCATACTTCTTTCTATTACTCCTTCATTCCATCAAACCATAAGCCAGATGAACAAACAGCAATTTATGTTCATTTGGCTCAAGTGCCGGTACTGGAAGGATTGTCCTCCTCGTACCGGCACTGTTGCCATTAAAGATATTATACACTATGTCGATAAAAAATGTTATTAAGATTGTATGAAATTTCCGACATATCACTTCACATATTTTTAATTTATGATACTGCCCGCAGCTGATATACCTGCTTCGCATTTATCTCAGTCTGTGTAAGAACCTCCTCCACAGAAATTCCTTTCAGCCGGGCGATCTCCTCTGCCACATACTGGATATATGCAGATTCATTTCGCTTGCCGCGGTTCGGCTCCGGTGCCAGGTACGGGCAATCCGTTTCCAGTACAATCGATGTCAGTGGTATTGCTTCCACGACACTTTTTAGTTTCTTTCCATTTTTAAAAGTGACGACACCACCGACTCCGATATAATATCCCAGTTTCACATACTCAGCCGCCAGCTCTTTTGAACCGGAAAAACAGTGGATAATTCCGGTCAGATCCGATGCGTGCTCCTTTATAATAAGAAATGTATCTTCCGACGCATCACGACTGTGGATATTTACCGGAAGCCCGACCTTTCTCGCCAGATCAAGCTGTCTGATGAACCACTTCTGTTGAACCTCTCTCGGCTCCACATCCCAGTGGTAATCAAGACCAATCTCACCGACAGCAACCACCTTCGGATCGTGACACATTTCCTCCAGACGCGCCAGCGCATCATCGTTCAACTCGCCGACCTCGTCCGGATGGACACCGACAGCCGCATAAACTGCCGGATACTGATGTGCCAGCGCAAGTGCATTTTCACTTGTCTGCATAGAAGCACCCACCGTCACAATTGCTTTCAGCCCACGTTCCTTTAGATTCGTCAGCAACATTTCCCGGTCCACATCGAACTGTTCGTCATCGTAATGTCCATGTGTATCGATAATCATATTACAGAATCTCTTTTCTGAGCTGCTCTGGTGTCTTCATAGATAACAATGCAGGCGCAATATCAAATACACTTCTTGCTCCGTTCTCGCCCTTCTGATTCAGGCGGTAAGCTGCTCTTGCATAAGCAATCAGAACGCTCGCTGTGAACTCTGGATTAGAATCCAGTTTCAGAGAATACTCAATCACATGCTTGTTGCCCTCTTCTCCAGTTTCACCTGTGCGGATCACGAATCCACCATGAGGCATCTTGCTGTGGTCTCTCTTCAGCTCTTCCTCAGAAATAAAATGAACGGTCGTGTTGTATTCATCAAAATAATTCGGCATAGTCTTGATCGCATTTTCAATCTCAGCTTTGTTGGCACCCTCTTGCGCTACGACATAGCACTCACGCGTATGTTTGTCTCTTGTAGTCAGCTTTGGCTCACTTCCACTTCTCACCTGATCAACAGCCTCGTCAACAGGAACTGTATACTGGATCGCATTCTTCACACCCGGGATACGGCGGATAGCATCAGAATGTCCCTGGCTTACACCCTTGCCCCAGAATGTATATGTGCTTCCCTGGACAAGAATAGACTCCGCATAAAGACGGTTCAAAGAGAACATTCCCGGATCCCAGCCAACAGAAATAATACTGATATTATTTCCCTCTTTTGCAGCTTTGTCCACATTTGCAAAATACTCTGGGATCTTGGCATG
>ERZ894191.1666-NODE-1666-length-11805-cov-13.618128_pt1 | contig 11805 bp, 14 predicted proteins | sample MGYA00380282_ERZ894191 | MGnify/ENA primary metagenome ERZ894191 (study PRJEB32331, sample SAMN06328485) | human gut metagenome | biome: human gut microbiome; feature: stool | host: Homo sapiens | collected 2013-02-21 ...
CGCCGGGGCTTCGTCGGGGGCTGGCTTCTAGGCTGCCGGAATTCTGCTAAAACCGTTTTCCAAAAGTCCGAACTCGCGTCTTGCAGCCGCTCAGACAGCGGACTTTTGAAAAACAACGCAGATTTCCGCCAACCAAGAATCAGCTCCCCTCCTGCAGAGTCGTAGCAAACCGGCACCCGTCTCCCAGGCGTCCGTCATCCGCCATCCACCACAAAAAAGAGCGCTCCCACAGCCCGTCCAGACCGCAAAGAACGCTCTCCTAATTTCCATCAGCTTACAATCATACACGATCACCTGCGATCAGCATACAATCCCTTACGATCGCATCAAATATAACTCATAAACCCCTTCCCAATAACCTCACTACTCTTAGTAACCATCAAAAACGCCTGCGGATCCACCTCATCAATAAACCTCTGCAGCAGCACCGCCTGCCTCACATCAACAACCGTCAGAATAATCTTCTTATCCTTATGCGAATAAACACCCTCCCCATGATAAACCGTAGCACTCCGATCCAACCCATTCATAATAAACTCACAGATCTCATCCGGTTTACTGGAAATGATCGTAAAATACTTATTCAGCTTCATCCTCTCAATAGACTTATCGATCAGCAACGTCTTAGCTATAAGCCCCAGTACAGAACAAAGCCCCGTAGTAAGATCAAACACCATAAACGAAACAACAACGATCACACAATCCACCGCAAACAACGCACCCGAAATATTCATCGTAGAATACTTCTTAATGATCATCGCCACAATATCCGTACCACCACCCGAAGCATTCTCAAAAAACAGCAGCGCCGCAGCCAACGCCGGCAAAATGATCGCAAAGCAAAGCTCCAGCATAATATTCCCCGTCAGCGCCCTGTCCATAGGAAAAACCTTCTCAAACACATTCAGAAGCAAAGAAGAAACAACCGTAACATAAGCCGTCTTCACTCCAAAATCCCGGCCAAGGACAATAAACCCGATCACCAGCAAAATCAGATTGATCACCAGGTTGATCTGCGCAGACGTCATCGGAATAAAATGTGAAAACACAACCGCCATACCCGAAACACCACCAAAGGAAAAATTGTTCGGAAACTTGAATACATAAATCCCCACATCCATCAGAACAACCGCAAATGTGATAATGATATACTCCATCACACGCTTTGGTATCAGATTTTTCATTAAAAATTACCCTCCTGATCTCCTCAAATAATTTTCACCGGTAACTGCCAGGCAAAACCAGCAATCCCCGCATCCTCTTCGTTCATCATACCTTATATCACCAAAAATGAAAATAAAAAAGACAGAGAAAAATACATTTCCCTGTCCCTTATATCAACGATCACGATCAACCACAGCTTACAGCCCGAAAAACCTCTCCAGAAATTCCGCCACACCATCATGATCGTTATCTCCGGTCACCTCATTCGCTGCATCCTTTACATACTGTTTGGAATTGCCCATAGCAACACCGATACCTGCACCCTCCAGCATTTCCAGATCATTCTCATTATCTCCGAAAGCGATCACATGCATCCGGTCAATACCAAGCTTTGTGCGAAGCATGGCAAGACCCACACCCTTGTCCACGCCTGCTGCATTAAACTCCGCATTGCCGCTGATGGAAGTAGTCACTGCCACATCATCCAAATCCTTCCATTTTTCACGAAGTGCCCTGCTGGTCTCCATATCATCAAAATAAATATTGATCTTCTCTGCCTGATCCAGAATATCTTTCTGATGATAAAAATCCTTAACATATTCATGTCTACTGAGAAAATAATCTACAAAAGTTTTTTCCAGCAGATCTTTATCCGCTACAGATGCCACATAATCTCTGGCGTCCGCATCAGAATAGGCGATTCCGTTTGCATAAGCCTCTGCGATCCAGCCTTTTGCACCGCTGTTTTCCACCTCTTTCAGGATTTTTCTCACCATTCCTTTTGGCATGGTTTTTCGCCAGATCATCTCATTTTTATCGTAATCCCAGACAACACAGCCGTTTTCCACGATTCCCCATTTCACACCCCGGAGCACAGAAAACTCCTGGGGAATCAGCTCTCTGGTCCTTCCGGTTGCCGGCACCACATAATGTCCGTCATCGATCAGACGCTGCAGAGCATTTTTGTTCCTCTCAGAAATCTTATTCTCACTGTTCAGAAGAGTTCCATCCATATCCACTGCAATGATATATTTTTCCATAATTTCCTCCTGTTTGTCTTTTCCCCACAGGCAAAAAGCGCATCTGCACTGCACCCGGATATCCTTTGGCAGTACAGATACGCACAAATACTCATACCTGCTGTCTGTAAAGCAGACACTTTTCTTCCGCTTTACTACATATACAACAGCTCAGGAATTACCGGATCCTCATCATAAACGCCTCATATGGCCTTAAATCCGCTTTGATCCCTGTTCTGTCCTTATAGTTTGTGATCTTAATGTCCTCTTTATCGGACACATATTTCACAAGACCTTCTGTACTTACCGTGTCCTCAGAAAGGTTTGCCACCACGATCCACTGCTCTTTGTCGGAAGTTCTTAAATATGCAAAGATCTTCTCGTCTTCCGGAAGAAGGAGCTGATAGTCACCTTCCGTGAGAAGCTCTTCCTCATGACGAAGACGGATCAGATCCTTATAATAATAAAACACGGAATCATTTTTTTCCAGAGCTTTTTTTACATTGATCTCCTGGTAACGATCAGAAAGGCGGAACCATGGCTTACCGGTTGTAAATCCTGCATTTTCGCTGTCATCCCACTGCATCGGAACCCTGGCATTGTCACGACTCTTGTTCCATACTGCCTTGCGGAAATCATCCTCAGAAATGGTTTTGTTCTTAACAACAAAATCCAGAATGATCCTGATACCATGCTCATGAGCTTTTCCGATCAGCTCATCCATATCCTCGTTACTTCCGAAACCCGCGTAGATTTTACGGTAATCACTGATATCGTAACCGTTGTCATCCTGTGGGGAATCAAAAACAGGGCTGAGCCAGATCACATCGATTCCAAGGTTCTGAAGGTAGGGGAGCTTTTCAATAATACCCTTGAGATCGCCGAAGCCGTCTCCATTGGAGTCCTTAAAGCTTCTTGGATAAATCTGATATACAACGGAATTCTTCCACCAATCTTTCATTTCTTATGTCTCCTTTATTTTGCATTGAGCAGATATTTATAATCCGTATTTGCCGCTTATTTATATCCCGTCAGATACTCTTCAACTGCCCTTTTTACGATCAGTTATTTCAATATAACTTTTTTCAGGTTTTTTATAGGCGGACCACCCGAGGTCCGCCTTTTCATAGTTCTGATCTTTATCCTTAAGGTTTATGCAATTCCAAGAAGAGAGAGAATGATACTAAGGATGATAACACCGATGATCAGAACTGTGATGCTGATATTTTTCTTTTTCAGCAGATAGTAGCACAGAAGAGTCAGTCCAAGAGGAACGATGCCGATAAAAATCTGGTCCAGCATGTTCTGGAGGTTCAGAACAGATTCCCCCTTCATGGTAAGCTCATAAGTAGAATTAAAGGTTACCATGCTGGCAGTCATGCCGCCGACCATGATCAGACCTACTATGCTGGCAGCCTTTGTCAGGATATTCATAAGACCGCTTGCATAAACCTTCTGGATGTATTCGGAACCAAGCTTGTAGCCCAGGAATGTTCCATAATATTTCACAAGAATAGACGGAATGTTGAAAAGAAGCAGGAACACGATCGGTGCCAGAACATTTCCGGATGCACCAAGACCTACTGCGATTCCGGCTGCGATCACACGGAGAACGCCCCAGAAAATGGAATCACCGATACCGGCCAGAGGTCCCATCAGAGAGGATTTAACTGCATTGATAGAGCTTGCGTCAAAATCCTTCTGCTCGCTGTTTTTCTTCTCCATGGAAGCTACAAGACCCATGATGAAAGTGGAACAGGTGATGGTTGTATTGAAGTAGGACATACTTCTTGTGAGGGCAGCTTTTTTGCCTTTCTCATCGTTTTTGTAAAATTTGTTGATAAATGGCATCAGGGAATAGCAGAAACCGGAAGCTCCCTGTTTTGCCGGGCTTACTGCCGCATACAGAGTGAAGGAACGCCAGAACGCTTTTCTCAGCATTTTTCTTTCATCTGCAGGAATGGATTTCGTTAAATTACTCATGAGAAAAATTCCTCCTCTTCTTCATCAAGATATTCGTCAGAACCACCGGCCGGTGAAGCTGTCACTCTCTGTGCCGCAAGCTGGTTCAGTCTGTAATCATTCATACCAATGGAAATGGCAATGATCACACCGATCACGGCAAGAGCAATCAGTGGAAGCTTTAAGTATGCTGCAAGGACAAAGCCCAGGAAATAAAACATACAGATCTTGTTATCCCAGAGCATCTTCATCAACATTGCCATACCTACTGCCGGAAGAAGTCCGCCGCAAACTGTCAGACCATTCATAACAACATCCGGGATGGCATCCAGAAGTGCACTGACTGCATCAGATCCGAACAGGATTCCAAAGAATGCGAACAGGGAATACAGGAACCAGTTTACGGCCCAGAGTCCGTAGTGAAGGGCGATGATCTGTTTCTCTTTTCCCTCTGCTGCCAGACGGTCGAAAGTTTTTGCAAACATACCTACAATAAAGATGTAGAGAACGGTCTTGATCTGAAGACCAAGGATACCGATTGGAAGTGCAAGTGTCAGGGCAACTTCAGGGCCTTTGCCAAGCATGATGGCAAAGGCAGTTCCTACAGCTGTGGCAATTCCGGGTTCTGCTGCAGAAGCTCCGCCGATATTTACAACTCCCATGAACACAGCTTCCAATGAAGCTCCGATGATAACTCCTGTGTGAAGATCTCCAAGGAACAGACCTACCAGTGGCCCAATGACGATCGGACGGTTCAGCATAGTAAATCCGACCAGCTCTGCACCGCCGACACAGATAAATACGGCAAGTGCTACAAGAAATGCGTTTAACATTTTTTCTTTCCTCCCTTTTTTTGTGTGTTGCGAATATCCGATTGACTTTAGTTTAATTTGTCCAGCACATCCTTCACAAGCTTCTGCTCATCGTTTGGTACTTGCTGCATACAGGTTTTCGGATCAAGAGCCACCAGCTCCTTCAGTGCCTGCTGCTCTGAATCGGTCAGCATGATAGTTGGTGTCAGGACAAGCTTCTCGGAAACATCGATCCCATCAAAACGTCCCGTATTTCCTACATTGAGGAATCCGATCTCACCAACGTTCTGTCTTACTTTCAGGGCATCTTTTATGGTTCTTGTCAGAACCAGGATACGCATCCTGGATGCCTTCGGATTGTTTAAGATACGAATGGCTTCATCCACCGGTTTGATCAGCGATTTGATTCCGCCCGGTACGGCCATTTTCAATGCCATCTTCTGGGTATTATCGTTAGCTGCCTCATCGTTAGCTACCACGATTCCCTGTACAGCCAGCTGTTTGGTCCAGGTCATGGCAACCTGTCCGTGGATCAGACGGTCATCTACACGAAGTGCGGTGATCTTTGCTGTGGAATTGTCGTAGGACTGGGGAGCCGGAGCTTTTTTCGGTGCGGATTTCTTTCCACCGCCAAGGTCCACCACCTGAAGCTCTTCTCTGGCATCATTGATAAACTCCTGGATTTCATCCTCTGTCACATCGTCATCTGCCATCATGACCTGCATCAGAACCGGAAGGTTGGTTCCTGTGATCAGCGTAACATTTTCTTTCTGACTGTATCCCAGAAGCTTCTGATTCACGCTTCCTCCCATCAGATCTGTGAAAACGAAAATCCTGTCGTTTTCATGCTGTTCGAAATATTCTTCAAACTTTTTCTCCACATTGTCTTCCGGTGTCACATAGGCGTCGATGGTTGTGATCTCAGCCATTTTTCCAACGATCAATTCTGCTGTATAACGAATGCCGGAGGCCATTTTTCCATGTGTGGCGATCAGAATCTGTTTCATCTGGTATTCACTCCTTCTGTACGCTTTCCCTCTGGTTATGCACCTAACCTTTTATGCTCACACTATAGTATCAAAGCTACATTGCGCAAATAGGTTATGTACGTAACCTATTATTATAACAAGTTCATAATCATGATTTTGTGCAGGTTTCACATAGAACAGCAAATGCGCTCTATCCATCTCCACAGTACGATCCTGCACATGATAACTCTTTTACGATTTCAGGTAAATTTACAAAAAAGCCGAAAATACTCTGACCGTCAGGCACTGACAGTTCTCGTATATTTCGGCTTTTGATATCTTTATATCTCAGATTCTCTGTACTCTTACTTTTCCTCATGCTGAGGCTGTACCGATTTCCTGGGGATCAGCGTGACCGGAAGCATGATCTCATTTTCACGCTCTTTTTCCACCCCATTGATCCGTTCCATCAGAATTTCCACTGCAAGAGACGCCTTCTGCTCCACATTCTGGCTGATAGTAGTCAGACGGGGCACGGAAAATTCCGCATAGCTGATGTTATCGTATCCTGCAACTCCGATCTCCTCCGGAATCTTTACTCCACGACCGCTGAAAAAGCTGATAGCCTCCAATGCATAGAGGTCCGACAGGAAAAACAGTGCGGCCTTTGGTTTTTTCCGCTGGAGCAGCCACGCATAGCTTTCTTTTCGTTTGGCGTAGTTCATTCCAAGAGCGGTAAACTGCACCTTCTGCTTTTTCTTTGCAAAATCCTTCGCCGCCCGCTGAGCGCCCATGTAACGAAGATGATCCACACCATTATCACGGGCTGCACAAACCTGGATATGCTCATAGCCGCATTCCAGAAGATATTTGGTCATAAGATAGCCGCCGCTTTCGTCATCCAGTCCGATATTCAGGACATGGTTTCCCTGGCCTGCATCAAGCTCACCGTATGCATCAATGGAAACGATCGGTTTGTTGATCAGCTGATAGATCTTTTCGCAGTTGCTTTTGCTGAAGGAAATGGCAATAACACCATCTACATCCCAACCCATGACCATCTGGAATATCTTATCTGTATCCTTTGCGGAATACAGCATCAGATAATATCCCAGTTCCTGCACGTATTTCTCGATAAAACCGATGATCTTTCCATAAAAAGGATCTCCGATGATAGAATCCTTGAAGTCTTTATGATAATTGATCACAACTGCGATCAGCTGGGATTTTTCTTTATTCAGAACTCTCAGTCCCATTTTCTGGACATACCCCATTTCACGGATAAGATTCTCGATCTTCTGAATATTGGAAGGAGATACTTTTTTTGTTTTTCCATGTATGACGTTGGAAACAGTTGTTGTACTCACGCCTGCTCTTTGCGCGATTTCCTTAATCGTTGCCATTATCTTTCCTCCAGAGATATTTCTGTGCGGAAGCCACTGCATTTGCTCCGTCTGAAACAGCAGTTACTATCTGGCGAAGTGCCTTGGTACGAATATCCCCCGCTGCAAAAACCCCAGGTGCGCTGGTAACACCCTCTTCTCCTGCACAGATATATCCATTTTCATCCAGCTTGAGCTGGTCCTTTACAAGTGTCGTATTAGGAACGATCCCCACAGCAATGAAAACACCATCTGCGGTCAGTTCCCTCTCTTCATTTGTTTTTATATTACGGATCTTAAGACCGGTCACTTCGTCCTGTCCAAGGATCTCAAGGGGAACACTGTCCCACACCATTTCTATATTCTCACAGGCAAAGACTTTCTCCTGAAGTGCCTTATCTGCTCGAAGCGCATCACGGCGATGAACAAGATATACCCTTTCACAGAGGCCGGAAAGAAAAACTGCATCCTCTGCTGCCACGTTTCCTCCTCCCACTACCACTGCGGTCCGATCCTTATAAAAAGCTCCGTCACAGGTAGCGCAGTAGGAAACACCAAGGCCGCTCAGATCATCCTCTCCCGGGATATTCAGCTTCCGGTGCTCTGCCCCAAATGCAAGGATCAGAGCTTTCGCCTGATATTCATGCTTTTTTGTACGAATCGTCTTGATCTCCCCGGAAATATTTTCCAGGGAAAGAATCTTCTCTCGCTGCGGTTCCAATCCCAGCTTCCGGGCATGCTCCCCGAAGGCTTCTCCGAGATCCATGCCCGACATCCCCGGCATTCCCGGATAATTATCCACCTCATAGGTAGCTGTGACCTGGCCGCCCGGTGCAAAGTTTTTATCGATCCATATGGTATTTAACCTGGCCCTGGACGCATAGATCGCCGCCGTGATCCCTGCCGGACCTCCGCCTAAAATTGCAAGATCATAAATATCACTCATGTTATTTCTCCATTTTTGTATATTTCCGCTCACATAATATCATAGATTCCGTAATTTTCCAATATGATAGAACAAAGCGCCACTCTGAAAGGACGTTACTGTTTGCTTCGAGACCATCAGCACTCTCCACATGGCATATGTCTGTAAACAGTAACGAAAGACTGTCGTATGTCTCTTAAAATCAGGAAAAATAAATCTCCTATTTTCATCACTCTGCTTCTTATCCTAGCACTTCTCACCGGCCTTACTGCCGGTTATTTTTCCGCTCACGGGATCACAGAAAACGGAAAATTCGAAGTTTTTTCCAGAAAAGTTTTTCAAAATGAAGTTTCCGGCAGCACCCTTACCCTCCATTATACCCTGGCACATCCGGAAAAACAGGGCATCCGGCGAAAAAAAGCTTCTCTTGGCACTATCCCCACAGATATGAAAAATACATACCAGATCTGCAGCCAGTACGAAAAAAAACTGAAATCCTTCCGCTACAGCCGCCTTTCCACGGAAAATCAACTGACACTGGACTCCATGCTCCTCTATTACCACACAGAAAAATCACTGGGTGACAATTATCTGCTTCAGGAACCCCTTGGTCCAAGTCTTGGTATTCAGGCTCAGCTTCCGGTGCTTCTGGCGGAATATGCCTTTTATGAAGAACGTGATATCACCGACTATCTCACTCTTCTCACCACCATCCGCCCATACTTTCGGAGTATCCTGGAATTTGAGAAAAAGAAATCCGAAGCTGGTTTTTTTATGAGTGATACCACACTGGACCGGATCCTGGCACAATGCAGTTCTTTTATCCGGAACCCCGACAACAGCTATATGCTGAATATCTTTCAGAAAAAACTCTCCGAATACGGAAAGCTTTCCGTGTCAGAGCAGAACGCTCTGATCCTGACTCACCAAAATCTTATGAAAACAGAAGTCATCCCAGCCTATCAGGAACTTATGACCGGTCTGGAAGCTTTACGCGGCACAGGAAAAAAACACTCGTGGCCTGACTTATTTCAAGGGAGGAAAAGCCTACTATCTCTATCTTCTTCAGAGTCAGACCGGCTCTTACGTTCCTGTAAAGCAAATAGAAAAACGACTCTCCAGACAGCTTTCCGACGAGATCGGCATCGCAGGAACCATGCTTCGACAAAACCCGGAGCTTCTGACTACTCTCAGCCGGGGAATCACTTTCAGAGAAATGAAGCCTGCCCGGATGCTGAATGCCTTGCAGCAAAAGATCCAAACAGACTTCCCACCTCTCACAGATGTCACCTTTGAGCTCCGCACAGTCCACGATTCCATGAAAGAATATCTAAGCCCCGCCTTTTATCTCACCCCACCTGTGGATACCGGAACCCCCAATGTGATCTACATAAATCCGGCTGCCAGTTACCAGGGTCTGGAGCTTTTTACCACACTGGCACATGAAGGATTCCCGGGACATCTTTACCAGACTGTCACCTTCCAGCGCCAAAAATCCTCCAACATCCGAAATCTTCTCTGCACCTCCGGCTTTGCGGAAGGATGGGCCACCTACATTGAACCCTATGCCTACCAGTACGCCGCCGATTATATTCAGGATCCTTCTGCCACAGAGCTTGCCAGGATCTCCTGGCTGAACCGAAGCATCAATTTATGCATGTACTCCCTTCTGGACATTGAGATTCATTACAACGGCTGGACTCAGGCCGAAGCTGCCAGCTTTCTGAAAGCCTTTGGTATCGAAGACAGCGCCGTTGTCTCCGAGATCTACCAGTATATCCTGGAAACCCCGGGAAATTATCTGAAATACTACTGGGGCTACTTAAGCCTTCTGGACTTACGCACTTCCGAACAGAACCGCCTTGGCCAGGACTTTGATCTGAAAGCTTTCCACAGCCAGGTACTGAAGATTGGTGGTGTACAGTTCCCTGTGCTGGAGAAGTATATTGATGCGGAATTGAATTCCATTTTTTATTCCAACCCGGCAAAAAACAATTCATAAAAATCATCCTCACCCTCAAGCATCGGAGAATTCTCTCCACCACCATTGGTACTCCTCTTCATCGCTGCATAAAATTCCTCACCAGCTGCGATCAGATCCATCTCATAAACCGGAACCCCAAGCTCCCGGCACTTCTTACAGAAAGCAGCCAGCGGCTCTTTCTCCCTGCGGGTAGCAAGCAACATCTCCCGAAGTGCCGGGTCCCTGCGGGCCTTTTCCTTCAGATTATCAAGCATCTCCACAACTTCCATTGAACTCAATCCCCCTTCACACAGCTTCTGAACAGCACATCCAGTTCCGGAATCTCCTTTTTCAGAGAAACCAGCTCCCCATTCCTGGTAAAACAATGCTTCGAGGAAGCCTCTGTACAAACCTCACTTCTGGTCACATTAAAAAACTCATAAGCCAGCTCCAGAACCACACCACTGTACTTCTTCACCGAAACTGAAATCTCCACTACATCATCAAAAAGCACCGGCTTCTTATAAGAAACCGAAACCCCTGCAACCGGAGAAACAATTCCCCGCTTCTCCACCTCACCATAACCAAAGCCCAACTCCTTCATGAAATCGATCCGGGCCTCTTCCATCCATTTCACATAATTGGAATGATGGATAATCCCCATCTGATCCGTCTCATGATACTGTGCCTTACGCCTGTAAACACCCATGTCTGTATCCTCTCTTCTGTAAAAATCTGACATTTGCCACCAGTAACAAAATATCTTCTTTATTTCTCACAAACCATACTCTTTATACAACTCCCTGCACGCCTCCGCACTGTCTATTATTCTCCCAATCTCATCCATCCGGCCATCTGCGATCAGACGATTGATCAGCATTCTCACTCGTGCTTCCCCAATGGCCTCACCTTCTGCCTTTCCTTCCGCTTTTCCAATAATTTTCCCACGTGCTTCTCCCAGCTCAAGCAAGCGTTCCGATTCCAGCTGTAAAACCTTTCCACCCATAATTTCATCTACTCCATCATCGTCCGAAAAACATCATCAAATATAGTATTATTGGTCATTAACACTCCTACTGGTATATACGAATTATACCACACAAACAAAACATGAAAACACCATAAACCAGCTTTTCACAAAATACACAGTAACAAAAATGGAAAACGCTTCAGAATCCAAAGCTCCGGAAATGTCCATACAGACAAGAAGATCTTATAAGATATACCAACCATACCACACACTATAATAAAAAGCACTGAAATTTCATCCAAAAATTCTGCTACAATTCGACACAATCAAACCGACAGCACCAACCCCATCACTACCAGGCCGACAGCGAAGCGCCTCGGCCCATCCACTCCGTCAGGCCACAGGGAAACTCAGCCTTTCGCCCCAGGCATCCAGCGCAGCTCTGATGCCCCATCCCCTACCGGAAAACCACTCAACCTACCATTCCAAATAAACCTACCACCCTGGCCCTACCGCCCTGAACCTCACAGCCCGAGCCGGGGATGCTGTCTGGTCTGCCTCTGCAGGAGGGGAGCTGATTCTTAGATGGTGGAAATCTGCGTTGCTTCAAAAATTCTCGCTGTCTGAGCGGCTTCAGACG
>ERZ894191.1678-NODE-1678-length-11758-cov-8.035974_pt1 | contig 11758 bp, 9 predicted proteins | sample MGYA00380282_ERZ894191 | MGnify/ENA primary metagenome ERZ894191 (study PRJEB32331, sample SAMN06328485) | human gut metagenome | biome: human gut microbiome; feature: stool | host: Homo sapiens | collected 2013-02-21 ...
GAGTATGCCGTGGAGCCCGCCGGTGTAGCCAAAATGAGTCCGTCCGCGCGGAATTTATAAAGCTTGGAACCGTCGACGGAAAAGCCGAAATCGTAAATTCTGGACTGCGCGCCGGAGACGACCGCGTCGTTTAAAGCGCGGTAGGTTGTATCCCCCTTCACGCTGTGCACGGTAACGGAAAGCATCATCAGGCGGCGCACACGGTAATCGCCCGTAAAGAGCGCCTTTAATTTGTGCAGCTCGTCCTTCTCCACACCTGCCAAAAAGCCCAGCCGCCCAAGGTTCACTCCAAGGATGGGCTTACCTGCAACGGACGCGTGCTTTGCCGTGTGGATGATGGTGCCGTCGCCGCCGACCGCAACGATAAGGTCGCAGCTTTCCGCCAGTGCGGCGTGATTTTTGCAGAACGTGACGTGTTCATACTGCCCGCGGTGCTTTTCGTGCATGAGTGTTTCCGCACCGTTTTCCTGCAAAAACGCCAGAATTTCCCGGGTGTATGCGTCCGCATCGCGTTTATCCAGATTTGGAATCACCGCAATTTTCATAAGCCTCAGTCCTTTTTGTCCAGCGCCGCGTGAGATGCTTCCACGATCTCATGCGGCGTGCTTTCTGCCGTATTCACCGGCGCGTCGCTTTTTTGGAGGAACACAAGATACTCGATGTTGCCCTCCGGTCCTTTGACCGGCGAGAACGTAAGTCCCTGTACGGAATATCCGTTTTTCACTGCGAAATCGCAGATCATCTGTACCACTTCCTCGTGCACGGCTTTGTCGCGCACAACGCCCTTTTTGCCTACTTTTTCCCTGCCGGCTTCAAACTGCGGCTTAATAAGGCACACGGCTTTGCCGCCGTCCTTTAAAAGCGGACGCACGGCGGGCAAAATAATTTTGAGCGAGATGAACGACACGTCTACGGAGAAGAAGTCAATCTCCTCCGGAATTTGCTCGCGTGTGAGATAGCGGGCGTTCGTACGCTCCAGATTCACCACGCGCGGGTCGGTGCGCAGCTGCCAGGCGAGCTGCCCGTAGCCGACGTCTACGCTGTATACCTTGGAGGCGCCGTTTTGCAGCATGCAGTCCGTAAAACCGCCCGTAGATGCGCCGATATCCATACATACGGTGTTTTCGAGCTTGATCGGAAACAGCTGCATAGCTTTTTCAAGCTTTAAGCCGCCGCGGCTGACGTAGCGCAGCGTGTTGCCGCGCACCTCTAAGACTGCGTCTTCGCGCACGGTGTCACCGGGCTTATCGAATTTCTGGTTATCCGCGTAAACACAACCCGCCATGATGAGCGTGCGCGCTTTTTCGCGGCTGGGCGCAAGCCCTTTTTCGTAAAGCAGGACGTCTATCCTTTTTTTCATATAGAAACTGCCTTTCCATCTTTCTTTTCTGCGGTTTGCAGCGCCGTGTGTACGGCGTTCACCATGCCCTCTACGTCAAGGCCAAGCTTATGCAGCGTGCGGAACATAGGCGCGTGCTTGATGAATCCGTTTTCAATAGCGTGCACTTCGTAGTACCCTCTGAAATTGCGATTCAACAGCATGGCACCGAATTCCTCCGCGATGCCGCCTTGGCGGATGCCCTCTTCAAAGAACAGCACCGTGGGACACCTTAAGACCGCTTCTACCGCTTTCGGATCAATCGGCACGATGCGATTGAGCTTCACGATGCGGCACTTTATGCCCTCTTTTTCGAGCGTTTCCGCCGCTTCGCACGCAAACGAGAACATACGGCCGTAGGTCACAAGCGTGACAGAAGCATCTTCCGTGCCGAACACATAAAACGGCTTGCCGGAAAGCGTGTAGTTTTCCGGGCGATACAGCTCTTTGCCGCGCGGGTAGCGAATAGCATAAAGGTGGTTTTCTCCCTTAATACAGTCATCAAGATTGTCCGAAAGCTCATCGTAATACGCCGGCGCGTACACATGAATGTCCGGCACGGTGCGCAGGAACGCGGCATCGAACACACCTTGGTGCGTCTGGCCGTCTTCGCCGACCACGCCGGCTCTGTCCACGGCCAGAATAATTTTGAGATGCTGCAAGGCGCCGTCGTGGATGAGCTGGTCGTATGCGCGCTGTAAAAACGTGGAATATACCGCAAAAACCGGAATCATGCCGCCGCGCGCCAGACCGGCGCAGAACGTGACGGCGTGTTCCTCCGCAATGCCGACATCAAAGAAGCGGCTGCGGTATTTTTCGCGGAAATCCGTCAGACCGGTGCCGGATTCCATCGCCGCCGTAACGGCGCACAGCTTCTCATTTACACCGGCTATCGTGCACATCGTCTCGCCGAATGCGTGGGAAAAGCCCTTGGCAATGGCTTCGTCCGCGCCTTTTTCGCGGTCAAACGCCGCAAGGCCGTGGTAAACGCTCGGAGCGTTCTCCGCGTATTTATATCCGCGTCCTTTATAAGTGCGGATGTGGATGAGCACCGGCTTATCCATATCGCGCGCCATCGTCAAAACCGACGTCAAGGTGCGCAGGTCGTGCCCGTCGAACGGGCCGTAATAATTAAAGCCAAGATCCTGAAAGATCGTGGTGTTGAAAATATTCTTTTTGATTTGGTTTTTCACGCGGCGCACTTCGGCAGCCATGTGCTCGCCCACCTTCGGCACGCGGCACAGTGCGGCTTCGATGCTGTCTTTTGCGTTCAAATACCCCGGCTTTGCGCGCACATAGGAAAGATAACGCGCAATGGAGCCCACGTTGCGGGAAATGGACATGGCGTTGTCATTCAAAATAACGATCATATTGCGGTTGATGCGGCCCGCATTGTTGAGGCCCTCATACGCAAGGCCGCCGGTCAACGCGCCGTCGCCGATGACGGCGATGACATGGCCGGGATCACCCGCAAGTGCCTTTGCAACAGAAAGGCCGAGCGCCGAAGAAATGGACGCGCTGCTGTGCCCCGTTGTAAACGGGTCGCAGTCGCTTTCTTCTCTCGACGGAAAGCCCGAAAGCCCGTCCTCGCGGCGCAGCGTGGAAAACGCTTCTTCTCTGCCGGTTAAAAGCTTGTGCGCGTAGGACTGGTGCCCCACGTCCCACACGATGCAATCCTCCGGCAAGGTGAACACACGGTGCAGCGCCACAGTGAGCTCCACCACGCCCAAATTGGAGGCGAGATGGCCGCCGTTGTCCGCCACCGTGCTGATGATCTCTTCCCTGATCTCATCGCAAAGCTCCGGCAGCTCGTTTGCCGCAAGCTTTTTTACATCGTTCGGGGCCTTGATTTTACTGAGCAATCTGCTCATACTTACACCAGTCCGTTCTGTATTTTTGCTGCCGTTACGGCGTTTTTCATCAGCATTGTGATGGTCATGGGGCCTACGCCGCCGGGCACCGGCGTAAGGTAGCCGGCGACCGCCTCGGCGCTTTCGTAATCAACATCGCCGCACAGCTTGCCGTTTTCATCGCGGTTCATGCCGACATCAATCACCACGGCACCGGGCTTTACCATATCGCCGGTGACAAATTTCGCCTTGCCGACCGCGGCAACGAGAATATCCGCCGTTTTGCAGATCTCTTTCAAATTTTTCGTGTGACTGTGGCAGATCGTCACCGTGCCGTTTTCGTGCAGAAACAGCATAGCCATCGGCTTGCCGACGATGTTGCTGCGGCCGATGACGACACAGTTTTTGCCGTCGATTGTGATGCCGGTAGAGCGGATGAGCTCGATGATGCCTGCGGGCGTACACGGCAAAAACGCGAAATCGCCGATCATGATACGGCCGACATTTTCGGCGTGGAACGCGTCCACGTCCTTTTTCGGATCGATATGCTCCACGATGAGCGCTTCGTTCAAGTGCTTCGGCAGAGGAGACTGCACCAAAATGCCGTTGATCTTCGGGTCTGCATTCAGCTTTTCGATAAGCGCCAAAAGCTCCTCCTGCGTGGTGTTTTCCGGCAAGACGTGTTCTTCGGAGTAAATGCCGGTCTCGGCGCAGGCCTTGCCTTTGTTACGCACGTAGATTTTAGACGCGGGGTCTTCGCCGACAAGCACGACCGCCATGCCGGTCTGAACGCCCTGCTTTTTTAAAGCGGCAACTTCTTCGGCAATTTCGCCGCGCACCTTTGCCGCAACGGCCTTGCCGTCAATTCTCACTGCCATCGTTCTTCTCCTCGCTTTCCCCTTCTGCCGTTTCATTCGCTTCTTCGGCTTCATCAGACGGCTCTTCGGAAGTGTTTGCATCCGCATTTCCTTCCGTTTTTTCATTTTCCGCCTCGGCAGCTTTCTTTACGCCGGTGCCGACCGTCATGTGCTCCTGTGCTTCTTCGGCACTCATGCCGGAAAAAATGGTGCTTTCGGCAGTGTCGTCAATCTCGACCTTCTCCGCCTTGTCTTCGACTGTCAGGCCGGCAGCTTCCATCGCCTTGCGGCTGCCGCAGCCCGTAAGCTTATGGCAGTTGCGGAACACGATGAGCAAAACAACAGCGACGAGTGCAGAAGCTGCAGCAAGCACCTGCGAAACGCGCAGATCGATACCCGGCAACAGCAGACTGTCTGTGCGCAGACCTTCAATGAAGAAGCGCGTCACGCCGTACCAAATGATGTATAATAAGAACGTCTGGCCGTCATACCGGCGCAGGTGGCGCGTGAATAGATGCAGTAAAACAAAGCCTAAAAGGCACAAAATCGATTCATAAAGGAAGCACGGGTGCACATTGCCTACCACTTCTGCGGCGGTACGGTCACTGTACATACCCCACGGCAGGTCGGTCGCGCAGCCGAAAGCTTCTTGGTTCACAAAGTTACCCCAGCGGCCGACACCCTGACCGATGAGATAGCCAAGAGACGCGACATCCAGCACGGCGAACAGGTTCATCTTGCGGATCTTCGCGACGATGCCGCCGCACAGCATGCCGCCGATGATGCCGCCGTAAATGCCGAGGCCGCCCTCTTTGATGTTGAAAATCTCCATCGGGTTCGTGATGTACTTGTCGCCCGGGTAGAAGATGACGTAGTAAAGACGCGCGCCGATGATGCCGCCGAGCAAGCCGGCGATGATGGCATCGAGCAGGTGGTCTTTATTGATATTCATTTTTTTGCAGGAGGAAAAACCGTACAGCACCGCCAGCAGGAAACCGATGCCGATGATGATGCCATACCAGTAAATGGTGAAATTACCGACCTGAAACGCGATGGGATTGACCTCCACCGAAATTCCGAGGTTTGGAAACTGAACTTGATGCGTCATGACTGTATATCCTTTCGATTAAGCTTCGTCCAGCGGACGAATGATGGAAGCTGCCGTTTTGTCCATATCAAACAGCGTCTGAATGCGCGCGTTCACGTCTTCTGCGGTGATCTCGGAGAAGCACTCGATGTAGCGGAACAGCTCGCGGTCGTTAAAGTGCATAGTCATCACGGCGTTCGCGATGACATCCGGGCTATTGAGGCCGGAAATATTTGCGCCGTAAAGGGATTTCGCGCTGCGGCGCACGTCTTCCTCCTTGACACCTTCGCGCTTTAAACGTGCCATTTCCTCGCGGATGGCATCACACACGGCCTCCGGGTTGCCGGATTCGCCGCCGAACAGCAGCGCACCGTAGCCCGTGCCCTCAAAATACTCGTAGCTGAAGGAAGCTTCGTTCACAAGGCCCGCATCTAAGAGCTTGCGGAACATCGGCGAGCTGTCGGACGCCATGATGTCGAGCAGTACCTCGGTGACGGCAAGGTCTTTTTCCGTGCGGTGCGCACCGGTTACGGCCTCTTTCACGCCGAACTGGAACATAGGGCACGCCACGGGCAGCTTTTCTTCGACAAGCGGCTGCACGATGGTATCGGGCTCCTCTTCAAAAACGCGTTCCACCTCAACGGGCTCGCTCTTTTTCAGCATTTTGTCGCACAGCGCGAGGACTTCCTCCTCCGTGCAGTTGCCGCAGACGCACAGTGCCATGTTGTTGAGGTTATAGAACGTGTTGTAGCAGCGATAAAGGTACTCCGGGGTGATTTCCGCAATGCTCTCCACCGTGCCCGCAATGTCGTCCTTGATCGGGTGCGTGTGGTACATGGCGCGCAGCAGGCTGAACATCATGCGCCACTGCGGGTCATCGTCATACATTTTGATCTCCTGGCCGATGATGCCGAGCTCTTTTTCAACGGTCTGCTTTGTAAAATACGGGGACTGCACGAAGTCGAGCAAAATCTCCAGCGCCTGCTCTGCGTTTTCCGTGCAGGAGAACAGGTAGCGCGTCGTCTCAAAGGACGTATACGCGTTTGCGGAAGCGCCGATCTCGGCATAGCGGCCGAACGCGTCGCCGTCTTCGCTTTCAAAAAGCTTGTGCTCCAAAAAATGCGCGATGCCCGCGGGTGTCGTCTCTGCCTTATCCTCGTCGCTGCGTTTAAAGGCCTTATCAATGGAGCCGTAGCGCGTGCCAAACACCGCATACGTACTGCGCATTTCCGCTTTCGGGTATATAAACACGGTCAGGCCGCTTGCGTGTTTGACGCAGCGGTAGCCGTCCCGAAGAAGTTTGCTTTCCACAAGGGTATTCTTCATTTCTGCGCTCATTTTGCCGCTCCTTTCAGCTTATAGACCGTATCGAGCGTGACACGCTCGGCGGCGCTGACGATCTCGTCCTTCGTGATGTTCATGATACGCTCCGCATATTCCTCCGGCGTGTGGAGCTTGCCCTGCAGCATACCGCTGAGATACCATGTCTCCATGGATGCTGCGGAATCTGCCACGGCGTTGTAGCTGTTGCACATGGCGAGCTTTGCAAAGAGAATCTCATCGTCCGTGATATTGCCCTTTTTCATATCGTTGAGCTCTTTTAAAATCGCTTCTTCCGTGCGGTCGAGGTCTTTCGTTTCCACGCCGCTCTGCACGAACATGACGTTCTTCGGCGTATCGTGGCGCGCGGCGCAGTAGTAGCAAAGGCTCTGCTTTTCGCGCACGTTCATAAAAAGCTTGCTGCTCGGTGTGCCGCCGAGCACAACGGACATCAGCTTTGCCGCAAGGCGCTCTTCCGGCGTGGTGCCGATGGCAAAGCCCATGACGAGCTTAGACTGCACAACGGGCATTTCTTCCGTCACACGCTTTACGTCTCCCGATGCCGTGTGACGCTTTGTCTCAATGGACACCGCGTCGCGCGTGCCGAGGCGCTTTATAAGCTGCTGCGCAAAGCGGTCGTCCGCACCGTCGCCGATCGTGAACTGGCAGATCTGCGCGTGCTTTACGGCATACTCCCACGCCGCTTTCACGCCCTCGCGGGTCGCATTCAAGATCGCCTCGCGCGTACCGATGCGCGGCACACCTGCGGGTTCGCCCGCAAACATGGTCTGCACACAGCGCTGCATGGCATACGTCGCCTTATCGTTATATTCCGCGTCAAGCGTCTCCAAAAGCTGGCGCTGCTCCTGCAAAAAGCCGTCCTCCGGGAACAGGCCGTTTTCGTCGCACAGCGGCGTGAACAGAATGCTCTTCAGCATTTCGGAAAGCGCCTGCTGCACATCTTCGCCGCCGAACGCATACGGGTTCGCAATGCCGGCTGCGGCAAGCGTTAAAATCTGGTTATCGCCCACGCGCGTTACGCCCGGCTGCACCGAAGCGCCGTACAGCTCCGCAAGGCGCTTGCCGAACTGCGTGTAATCGGGGTATTCGCGCGTCGCACGGGAGATCATATTCGGGACGAGTGCATATAAAGCCGCATTTTCCGGCGTGGTAAGCGGCAGCACAAGGTGTGCGGAAACGCGTGCCGTTTTAAACTGCGGCGTGCTGCTCCAGAACGCCTGCAAGCCGCAGTCCTTCTGTTCAAAAAAATGATTATTCATCTCTGAAATTTTCCTTCCTGAAATAGTTTAAAACCGAATTTTCAAAAGGTATAGTTGCATAAATATGCTTTCGCATTCGTATTATAGCACAGCTTTTTTCAATTTTAAAGCCAAAGACGGCTTTTTCACAAAAAATTCAGTTTACTCGCGCACAAAAAACCGGGCGCAACACTTTTCGATGCACCCGGCTGAAGCTGCGGTCTCACTCGACCGTATTCAAATTGATCTCGATGTCCGTGAATTCTTCCCCCGAAGTATAATATACCCGCTTCGTAATGATGAGGCGTTCTCCTTTTGAAATCCACCTCAACCGAGGTACATTTTTTCAAACGCCTCTATGCTGTCGAACACATTCGGTTTGAGCCCTGCTTTTTCGTATTCCTTTGCATATAAGCTGAGTGCGCCGTCAAACTGCGCCGCAGCCGCCGACAGGTCTTTTGCATCGAACTTTTCGAGCATGTCAAATGCGGGAATGTCGAGGTTCTCCCCGATCTCGTCGAGCATATACTGCAAATTCGCCGTCGCGTCAAACACGGAAAACACGTCTTTCTCTTTCGCCGCACGGTGTATTTTGTGCTGCCAGTTGCTCACCATCTCTTCCAGCGTGCCCTTGAGGTCGTCCGGGGTCGGTTCCTTCTTCTCCGCTTTCAGCGCATAGACCGCCCGCGCTTCTGCAAAGCAGTCATCCGCAGCACGCATCAGCTTTTCCGCCGCCGTGCGCAGGTCTTTCACCGTGCGCGCGCGGATGACTTCTTCCGTTACGGCCTTGAAATTTCGCGGCACGAACCGCATCTGCTCAAGCTCCGTAAAGCGGTCGCGCACGCTTAATTTAAACACTTGCTTATTCAGCACACAGATCGTACCAAACAGGCAATTCAGCAGGCCTGCGGCATATTTGCGGCTTTGCGCGAACGCTCTTTCGCGCATCAGCTTCGCAAATAAGCGCTCCACTTCGCCGAACATCGCCTCCGCGCGGTGCAGATCGTCTTCCGTATACGGCGCTGTGAGGATGCTTTGCGCCTTTTCACGCAACGCCTCAAACCGTTCCCTGTCCGCATTTTCCGGGCAATAGACGATTTTGGAATCGAGCAGCTTTGCAAGATACGGTGTGGTGTAATTTGCTTCTTCTTCGAGCCATTCCCATTTCACGCCGTAAAAATCCATGCCGATGCCATCGAGTATAAAGGTTACACAGGCTTTATAGCCGTCCTCGTTCCGCATTAAAACAAACAGGTCGAGGTCGGACGTTTCCGAGTATCGCCCCGTGCAAAACGAGCCGTACATTGCAATTAACGCCACGGCGCTTTTGCATTCTTTTTCTGCTTTTTGAATCACGTCCCGAATCAATCGGTCGTTGCGCTGCACCAGCGCATTTCTGTTTTCTTCCGTCATGTTAGTTCTCCTGTCCTTATCAAACAAAATCGTTTCGGGCGCAAAATGCGGGACGGACACATTCTGCACCGCTTTTCATACATCAGCCGCAGCTTCAGTATATCAAAAGCCGTGGAAAAGTGCAATAATTTTTCTTGATTCGTTGAATATTTTATATAATTTGTCAATTCTGTTGTGCTTCTTTAAACCTTTCCAGCTCCGGCACGGCGTTCGCCATTTCGGCTTTGGCGTTTTCGCCTGTCAGGTGGTCTACAGCGTACAGCACCACGCCGTCTGCACCCGCTTCCTTTGCGCGGTCGATCTGCTTTGCGAGCGTGTCGGTCGTGTTGAGCCACGTGCCGTTGTCAGCATCCGTGCCCGCCTTGTACACCGCAAGCCCGATCTACAATTTGATGCTCGGCAGGCGCTTTAATGCGCACCAATTTTGGAGCGCCGTCTCAAACGGCAGCGCTTCATTTTCAAAGCTGTAATAAAGCTGCGGGCAAATGTAATCGATATACCCCGCCTGCGCACACCATGTGTACACGTCAGCATTGATCATCTCGTTGTTTTCTAAATTGCCCTGCGGCGAAATGCCGAACTGCACATTTTCATTCGCTTCCTTCACACGGCTGTACACGGCGGCAATGAGCGCGTTCACGTTCGCGGTGCGCCACTCGTGCAGCGTGAGCGGTTCTTCAGTTTCTTTTACATACGCCGCGTACTGCTCGGCATCGATGCTTTCGTCGTCCGTGGGGTAAAAATAGTCGTCAAAATGAATGCCGTCCACGTCGTATTTTTCGGCGATCTCCGCTGCGCCGTCCGCAATGCGGTTGCGGATATACGCGCTTGCGGGGTTATAATAAATGCCGCTATTGTACGCCATAAAATATTCCGGGTGATTTACATAATTTTGCATATAAAATCCATTTTCGTCAAGCTCCGGCGGGATTGTCGTGCTCGCAATGCGCAGCGGGTTGATCCACGCGTGAAACTGCATATTTTGCTCGTGCGCGGCGTTTACCATGTATTCCATCGGGTCATAGCCGGGGTCTTTCCCCTGCATGCCCGTCAAAAGGTGCGACCACGACTCGTACTCCGAGGGATACAGGCTGTCCGCAAACGGCCGCACATGCACAAACACCGCATTTGCGCCGACGCTTTTCGCAGCTGCAAGTTTGGCATCAAAATTCTCCTTGAACGCTCCTTCGGTCTTCTCCGTCACATCGAGCGCCATGTACGGAATCCACACGCCGACAAGCGGTTCTTCTGCTTTTGCGGTCGTTTCTGCGGCGTTGCTATCCTCCTGCTCCGGCGCAGTGCTTGGGAATACAACTTCAACGGAGTTTTCCGCCGCACTCGGCCCTGCGTTTTTCTCCCGCCCCGCCGCGCTTTTCATCGCCAGAAATACGGCCGCAACCAAAATTAAAACCGCGATGACATAATGATACTTTTTAATTACGATCATACGCTTTTTCCTTTCTCTCTGCGTTCCCTTGACCGCCAAACGGATTTGCGGTAAGATAATCATAAGTATGAGACAAGCGAGGAAAATATGATGGATTTTAAATTGGAACCCGTGCAGTTCACACTGCTGATCTATTATTGTATCATCAATATCACAGCCGCAGTCCTGACCGTTACCGATAAGCGCCGCGCACAGAAAAAGCAATGGCGTGTCCCGGAGCGCACGCTTCTTTTGCTCGGTGCGGCAGGCGGCGCACTCGGCGAATTTATCGCCATGCTGTGTATCCGCCACAAAACAAAACACCTGAAATTTGTGATCTCCATGCCCGTTTTCATCGTGCTGCACACCGTCCTTTTCTATCGGATTTTTTTGCTTTGAGGGAGACTTTTATGAACACAAAATATAAAAATCTGCTGTTTGATGCCGATCAGACACTCATCGATTTTGAAAAGGACATGCCGCTTGCATTTCAATATATGTACGAGCAATCGGGGCTTGCAAAGCAAAAGCCATACAGCGCAGAGATTCTGCGCCTTTATAACGACTGCAACGAAAGCTGGTGGCGGCGTTTTGAGCAAAAGCTCTGCACCAAAGCGGAGCTGTACCGCAACCGCTTCGTCGATTTCTTTGAAGTCGCGGAGCTCACACCGGTCAGCATCGATTTTTTGCAAGACCTGTATGTCTCCGGCATAGCGAAAACCGGCACGCCGCTGCCGGGCGCTTTAGATATGCTACGTGCGCTTTCAGAGCGTTACGGCCTCTACATCACCACAAACGGAAATCCGATCTCGCAGCCCGGACGCCTCAAGAATTCCGGCGTCACGGCCTTTATGAAGGGCTGCTTTATTTCCGATGAGATCGGCGCGGCAAAGCCGGATAAAAAATATTTTGATTATGTCCTTGCACGCATACCGAACGCGAATACAGAAAACTGCCTCGTCATCGGCGATTCGCTTTCGGCGGACATCAAAGGCGCGCAGAACACTGGTTTAGACAGCTTATGGTATAACCCTAATCGCAAAGCAAACACCCTTCCCATACCGCCCAACTTTGAAGCCGCAAGCTACGAAGATATCGTAAGAATTTTGCTGTAAGGAGCTTTTATGGAGAACCCCGGCATCGACCGCCCGGCCGTGCGCATCGGCTT
>ERZ894191.1697-NODE-1697-length-11662-cov-15.528302_pt1 | contig 11662 bp, 7 predicted proteins | sample MGYA00380282_ERZ894191 | MGnify/ENA primary metagenome ERZ894191 (study PRJEB32331, sample SAMN06328485) | human gut metagenome | biome: human gut microbiome; feature: stool | host: Homo sapiens | collected 2013-02-21 ...
ATAATCAATTTTCTCAAAGGTCTGTTTCAATCCACACACCCACGCAGGGTGTGACATGCGCAAGGCATAATCAATTTTCTCAAAGGTCTGTTTCAATCCACACACCCACGCAGGGTGTGACGGTCTTATCATCTGTATTAATATAATTCGTACAGTTTCAATCCACACACCCACGCAGGGTGTGACCTTGCAGCTCTTGCAGCAATTTTCCAAATTTTCGTTTCAATCCACACACCCACGCAGGGTGTGACTCAAGATATGTCATTGCCTCTGCTTCTTCCAATGTTTCAATCCACACACCCACGCAGGGTGTGACTATAAGGGAGCACATTGTTATCAATTGATATATGTTTCAATCCACACACCCACGCAGGGTGTGACTTCCGACTCGTTCACCAGTATCACGTCTTCAGGTTTCAATCCACACACCCACGCAGGGTGTGACCCAACGTAATTAATCGTGTCAACTCCAAAGGAAGTTTCAATCCACACACCCACGCAGGGTGTGACTATCTGCCTGTCAATTTTCTCTCTTTTGATAAAGTTTCAATCCACACACCCACGCAGGGTGTGACAAATCCGCCTCTTCACTATACAGTGATCTGTATAGTTTCAATCCACACACCCACGCAGGGTGTGACTTTATACAAGTTATATTATTTTCCTTTGGGGTGTTTCAATCCACACACCCACGCAGGGTGTGACGGGCTATGTTAGTGGACCTTATTACGGGAGTTATGTTTCAATCCACACACCCACGCAGGGTGTGACCGGATGTTCCGCCAAAGGATACTCAAACACCATGGTTTCAATCCACACACCCACGCAGGGTGTGACTTGTCCATCTGTCAAGCGCCTCCGTACCTTGGGAGGTTTCAATCCACACACCCACGCAGGGTGTGACAATTTTTGATTATTATTAGTTGTGCTGTTTATAGTTTCAATCCACACACCCACGCAGGGTGTGACAGTTGGCTGTAACGATAAGCGATGTCTTTTCCTGTTTCAATCCACACACCCACGCAGGGTGTGACATATGTGTGGAGATTGCAATATGTAATAATATAAGTTTCAATCCACACACCCACGCAGGGTGTGACTTGATCCGGATATGACCATGTTCCCGCCTCCGGGGTTTCAATCCACACACCCACGCAGGGTGTGACCTTGGTCACGGCCTGCGTTGCCCCGTTTGTCTCGTTTCAATCCACACACCCACGCAGGGTGTGACCTTCTCGCAATGATGATAGTACTGCGATTGTTAGTTTCAATCCACACACCCACGCAGGGTGTGACTTCTGTTGCGCGAAGAGATAACGCAGATAAATCAGTTTCAATCCACACACCCACGCAGGGTGTGACTTTATACAAGTTATATTATTTTCCTTTGGGGTGTTTCAATCCACACACCCACGCAGGGTGTGACGGGCTATGTTAGTGGACCTTATTACGGGAGTTATGTTTCAATCCACACACCCACGCAGGGTGTGACTCATAAGAATCAACATCTTTCTGTTTATGCTTAGTTTCAATCCACACACCCACGCAGGGTGTGACCAATACGTGCACCAGTGTACTTATTTGTAATAAATGTTTCAATCCACACACCCACGCAGGGTGTGACGAATAATCCGTCTTGTCAAGGGATTGTGACTTGTTTCAATCCACACACCCACGCAGGGTGTGACTATCTATCACTTGATGACGGTTACGTTCACCAAATGTTTCAATCCACACACCCACGCAGGGTGTGACTCCTGAAATGCCTACTACGTCCTCGTACTCACTATGTTTCAATCCACACACCCACGCAGGGTGTGACTATCGCTCAAACGCCGCGATGGGCTTCTAGTTCTGTTTCAATCCACACACCCACGCAGGGTGTGACTTAATCATATCAGGATACAGTGTTAAATAACTAGTTTCAATCCACACACCCACGCAGGGTGTGACTAATATAGTCAACAACCACGATGCAGCCACATGTTTCAATCCACACACCCACGCAGGGTGTGACTCAGCCTGTTGTTGTTCATCAAGATACTTGTTAAGTTTCAATCCACACACCCACGCAGGGTGTGACGAGAACGATTAGACTGGATATTGGCATAGATTAATGTTTCAATCCACACACCCACGCAGGGTGTGACTAATAGTAGATTGAGTAGGATGCATCTGAGCAAGTTTCAATCCACACACCCACGCAGGGTGTGACAGCATTAAGCATAGCAGCACGGGCCTGAGCCATAGTTTCAATCCACACACCCACGCAGGGTGTGACTAACTAGAACCTTGCCAATAATCTACATTATAAGTTTCAATCCACACACCCACGCAGGGTGTGACACGCAACGCGGAGTTATCATCACATTGATACTCAGTTTCAATCCACACACCCACGCAGGGTGTGACGACTGATAAGCAGCACCTGAGCGAAATGCAGCATGTTTCAATCCACACACCCACGCAGGGTGTGACAATTGTACGCCAAAATCAAGTTAGACGGGATAGAAGTTTCAATCCACACACCCACGCAGGGTGTGACCGCAAGGTGCTCTTACGGAGGCTCAGTATAAGTCCGTTTCAATCCACACACCCACGCAGGGTGTGACTGGCGATGAATACCATAATTACATTCCTGTTTCCGTTTCAATCCACACACCCACGCAGGGTGTGACTCTATATCTAATAACATATTATAAATCAGCAAATTTAATCCACTGTTATGCGAATCATCATTATTATTCAACTTCATAACGAAGAAATACTTTACAAATAATTTAATCTACTGATTATTAACACATGCGAAGATACTACTTTTTTTGTAACACACCACATTCGCATTATATTATAAAAGCCTCCTCAAGTTTATACGCCGTTTCAACACCTATTACTTCCACCCTCTTATTCTCATTTTTACTAAGAATATAAAAACGAACACTATCAAGAGACATATCAATAATATCCCTAACTCTCCCTTTTAGAAGAGAATATTGCGCTTCCGTCACTACACACTCAAAGACTGAGTTCTGCACCCTCTGTCCATAATCCAGACAAGCCTTGGCCACACATCGTAAACGGCGAGCCCCCTCTTTGCTTGTAGTATCCACATCGTAAGTCACAAGAATGTACATAATTAAAAATCATTTTATAAGAAATACCGGATAATCGTCAATATCCTGCCTGATATACCTTGCCATTAACATAGCCTGCACATAAGGCAGAAGCCCTATTTCAACTTTTTCATTAAGATAAGGATGAATTATCACTTCCCTTTTCCTTGCCTGCCATGCAGTAATAAAAGTCTTTTTCCCTTTATCTGTCATAACAACCCCATTATCACCTTGGAACAAGAAGTCTTTTACTGAAATCTGTCTTTTATTAATCAACGACAAAATAAAACGGTCGCCAAGGTAAGCACGTAACTCTTCCATCATATCTAAGGCCAACGATGTGCGCCCCGGACGGAGTGTATGGAGAAACCCGACGTATGGATCAAGGCCAACAGTTTCGAGAGCGGCCGCAACATCATTGGCTATCAACGTATATGCAAAAGACAACATGGCATTCACCGCATCCTTGGGAGGACGACGATTGCGACCATGAAATGGGAAATCAGTCTTCTGATTAAGTATCAAGATTGGCAATACCTCAAAATAGGCATTCGAAGCCATCCCCTCATAACCAATTAATTCCGTCTTATCTTGAGCCTTCAAAGCATCACGCTTGGCACGTTCCAATACTTGCACCGCCCTATTAATGTCTTCATTCTCACCATAATCACGAATATATCTCCTCAATATATTGCGATAGTTTTGAATCTTACCACCAATCATCAACCTAACCACATGCAACGACCAAGATGCATCGTCCGACAATTGGTACTGCTTTTTGCGTAACAGAACATTCCCTTTCGTAGCACCTTGAACCCTGCTGATAAATCTGCCTTGTGGAGAAAGAAATGTGAGTGATATACCATTGTCACTACACAATTTCATCACACCGGGACTTGCGCCCATATATCCGAACGTAACGATGCCCTCTATATTTATGACAGGAATACGAAACACCTCCTCCTGCTGAACAGATATAACGACATTCAGCCCATCCTTACTAAGATACGCTTCCGGTGTCGTCACATACAAAGTATTCAATAGTTTTCTCATAGGTACAGATTTTTAGTAAGGTAATTATCTACCGAAGTACAATTATTTACCATTTCCGGCATGCAGATATCTTTCAGCGAGCACTTGTCACAATGTTTCCCATATTCAGCCTTCGGGATAACCGCTTTACTAAATATATCGTGCATATCCCGGGCACATTGTCTGACTATATTTCGCAGCTCCTCCGTTATATCCACATTAACCCGATGGCGAAGCTCCCCATAAAAGAAAGAGCCGTATGATATATGGATAGCATACATTTCTTCTATACACATGATTTGTGCTGCCAACTGCACTTCATCCACTTCGTTTCTTTTCGGTTTGCCATGCTTATACTCCACAGCAACCGGTTGCCATCGCCCCGGATAGTTGGGATGCAAAATCGTATTTTCAAAAGATGAGGAAGGAAGTAACTCTATGGCATCAGAGATTCCATAGAGTCCAAGTTCACGCGAAGCGATATTCACCGCACGCAATGTTATCTGGTCACCACACTTTTGTCTATAAAACGGATCATCTACATGCTTGTGCAGAATCTGTCCTTCGATGGTGAGACGATTATCATCCCATTGCTGCTCAATGTGTATCAAAGCCCATTGCCGGGGACAGAACCTAAAGTGCTGAATCCCCGACAACATAAGCATATCGTCTTCATTGTACATACGATGGAATTATATCAGTTCCTCAATAGTTACATTTGATGGAGCATTCTCCTTATCTATAGTAACTGAATAGTCGATGAATGAGCGTGGTGCTCCATCGCAGACTTTCTCCACTTTTACCAATTCAAACAACTTGTTGGCGGGAGCATTACCCAATATGGAGTCATGCTTGAAGACTATCAGTTTTTGAGCACTCATCAATCCACGTGCCGCCGAACGATCCACATCGAACATGTTCTTTAAAGCTTCCCAAAATAGTTCAAGGTCTTCTTCAGAAAATCCTGTCTGTTGTGCCAAGTTAGCGGAGATGAAGCCGTGACAGACATAGAGGCCATAAGGAATGGTCGCTTTACGTCCCATTGTACGATTGCCACCATCTTGTTTTTCCGCTTCTTTCTCTGTTGCTACTGCCATACGAGTTATAGAATGTTCCGCTACAGCAATTGGATCTATAGAACGAGCAAAGGTGAACTGGATAGGACCACGAACTTGACCCGCATTTTTACCTGTTGACATAACTGCACCAAATGTTCTGATATCGAAGTAATTATTACACATAAAACGACGTGCTGCTTCTATTTTGTCCTTTGCATTTTTTACTTCTGAATCATCATGTGCATTATCAATCAAAGTATTCAGGACTGCCTTCTCTTTGATAAATATATCAAAGCCATTCACAAGCCCTTTTGCTATTTGTACATAATTACGAACCTTGCGTTTCAAGCAGACATCCGTAACAAGTCCCATACCTGTTTCGGCATCCACACGTGGTAGATTACCCGCATCCGGATCACCATTTGGGTTACCATCTTTTACATCAAATATGTAAACGAAATCAATTCTATTCTTTAGTTCTGACATAACTTTATATTTTTAAAATTATTATTCCATTTCTTTATTTTCCTTACTCATAAAAAGGTCTTGACGTTGGTGATAATATCCCACAAAGAACCGTCCTTGATCTTGCAGGTTAAGATGTGGAGGAAATCCTTTTGCATCAAGTTTGGATATAATTTCCTGTTTCAGCTTCTCATAGAACACTTGTCCACCCGGATTCAACTTCTCTATATGATGAGTAGAAAGATTGAGCACCGTGGCAAAAACCATGGAAGGAGTTGCTGATGCAGCATTCATATAGCGTTCTCGAATGGAATGAATACCATTGGCATCCTCCTGTATCTTGTCAAGTACGGCAAATAGCCTTCCACAAAGATACCCTTGATTTTGATTTTCTTTGTCTAACATAATATCTAATTTTTTATGGTTGTTATTTTCGTTTAGTCTGTTGAGATATGCCTTGATGATAGCAGCACGCACTATATTGACGGATTGTTCTGCACGTATGCGACGAATACATGCTTGAAAGAGAGAAGCCGGATACGGCAACCCTTGAAATATGCTTCTCACCACAGCATCAGGAAGGTTGGGAGTCGCATCACTTGACTTTCCTCCAAGAGTAACATTTCCAAGAATGGAATGCAGTCCCACGTACGGCTTCTTATCTTTGCGAGTGTCAACCATCTCCATATCCGTAAAATGTTTACTTATCAAACCTGCAAACTCACGCAAAGGCATCTCATTCCAATATACTACCGCAATTCTTGCCGAATTGGGAGCCAAACCCAAAATGAAGAATTTGTCATCATCGTTTGCCGATAATTTTCCGTTATAGATAGACTGGAAAGTATCATATACTAACTTTATGCGCCTGTTTGAGTCGTCATTTTCTTCTTCAATCCGCCCCAACAAAGAAAATAGACTATTTTCGGACTCTTTTGAAGCCTCGCTATTGGAGGAAGCCCAGAAAAGATAAGTACGTGAGCCCACCATAAACTTATTGTGAGAATCCGAACGCAGCAAATGATTCAATGCGGTTGTATATGCAAATTCAGCTTCTTCTGATATTGGAGCATTGTATCCTTTAGATTTCCCATACGAATCATACCCGGAATTAACTTGAAATGCAACTAGTTTAGCTGTTTCTTGGCTTCCAAGTATCTTTGTAGCAGTTGTAATCTCTACAACTTTTGAATATCTACCTGTTATCAAACAAAGATTTCCTGCCACGCCATGATTCTCGTCAAACAAATTTATCAATTCCCTTTTCGAAGCCACTATTTTCGTATCCCCTTCTATAAGGAAAGAAAAGGTAGAATATTTCTTATTAAGATTTTTGGCTATATCATCCCATAAAGAATCCTTCTGCATAGCCTTAACTATAAAAGAAGAGTCTTGCTGATAAAATGCGTAAACAGCCTTTATGTCCTCATTATCCGGAAAAGCATCATATATATCTTTTACTTTTGCCTTAAATACTTCAAAGTACTTACGTATCTTTTCCATATCCCCCTTATCGGAATAACCAAATACATATTTACTATTGTCATACAAATAGTTTGCAACAGGGGCACTTGACCGGCTAACACTTTTCTTAACAAGAAACCGCTGTGCCGACTTCTTATCTATACGCCTGTCTTCAAAGCGCAGAAATTTTCCATATCTATCAATAACAATAATAAATCCAATCTCTTTGTATTCTAAACCAAAAGGGGCCACATCATCTCCACTCCGATGATAATAATCATATAATGCTTTCAGTATCATCTCAGCACCTCCTCACTATCTTTATCCGGTACAACAATCACTCCCTTTTTCATTTGGGCTCTATAAAACATAGCATCCGGCTTTTGTGGATTTTCCTCAAAGTCCATATCATAAAGCATAATGCCGAAATCCCTGTCTTCGGCTAAGGGATAATCAAGATTATCAGTACTTTCAATATACTTCCAGTTTGCAGAAAACTCACGACATCCGAGATAGGGCTGCGTAAAACATTGCCCTTGTGATGCCCTGCGTTCGAACATCTGATAATACTTCATAGGATTCTCGTCGGCACTTGGCTGATGCTTGGCAAAAGCCTCTTTTGGACGGTCTTTTACCGGAATAAATACTAACTTAGCATAAATTCGGTAACGCACATCCAGCAGAAGCAACGTGTTCTTCTGCTGACGTTTATCTTCAATAATGATAGGTGATTTACTGGCAACTGCCCCCACCTCATTCCGTCTAATGGTAGCCCATTTAATAGGCCTGAGTACCTCAATCTTGGTTATCTGCCAACGCATGGCATAACGTTTAAACAGTATCGCTTCAAAGATGGCGCGTGCCGCCGATGGCGTAATGACATCATAACTCACACGCTCTACTTTCAACTCCGGACGAGTGAAACAAGCCCAATCGCCCCACACCTCCAGACAATATTCTTTATCTGTATATTCCATATCATTTATCGTTTTCCTTGTTTTCCAATAAATCTTCCGGCTTCTGACCTTCAAAAAACCTTTTTGCCGACAAGGGAGTTACCACTTCACGACCGGTTTTTTGCTCCAACTGTTCGCGTGCCACACGAGCCACATCACCACCGTCAGCCGCACACTGCATATTTTCACCCAATGTCTGAGGATTTTTAGCTTTAGTAATACTTGTCGTAGAGAGTTCGGCCAGCATATTAAGAACCAATTCTTCATTGGTCATATTGTCCCGGAGATTTTCTTTCTTCAAGCCCTTGAACTGTTTGTACTCCTTTGCCGACTTTCCGGTCCATTGCTGATAGATAATGTCTGTAAGAGTAGCATATTGAACACCTTCCTCTACATTATGTAGTTTCCATTGATCTGTAAGATCTTTACGGATTTCAATGCTCTTCAAGCGTTGGTTTATCCAGTTGTCAGAGTAACCAAGTCGCTTGTAGTCCATCATAGCTTGCTCAATACTCAACTCAGGGTCTTGCATCTGATCAAGACGTTCGGATGCTACATGTGCCATCCATTGCTTGAACGGTTCTGCCTTGGGAGATGGGATAGACTGAATGATACGTAGTAGTTGTTCTGTATCAGCCACATCTGTAAGTCGCATCTTACCGTCTGTGGCTTTCATTTTCAAACCGTGACAATTTGTCACGGTTTCATTTCCCTCTTCTTTAAGTCTTTGCTTTAACTTACGCCAATAAGCAGTTGCATCAACACTGTCTGTTAAAACTGACACCACATCAACTATCGAAAAATACCATTTTTCCTTTTCATCATCCCACACGGTGCGGACTTTACGTTCTTCAAACAATTTCAATGTTTCTTTCTTTGTCATATCCGTTTCTTTATATCATTAATACTTCCTCCAGCCAATGGTTATCAAGGCTGAGACCTGTGGTTTTATTATACTGAGACCTGTCTGCCAATACATATATTCCTTCCAATATTTCTTCGACAAGCCCATAGCCTTTCAGTTGCTTAAAATCATAGGAACGGATGCCTACAGTAAATTTCGCCAATTGCTTCACCAACGAGTAGGTACACCCCGATTCTTTCAACTGCTCTATAAGTTCCATGCTGTTTTCCCAATTTACGATAACATTTATACTTGTATCATCAATCAGGCGAAATTCTTTTGATGCAGTTTCAAAACATAGCTCAGTAGGTTTGTAGAGCCAGTGCTTTATATCCTTTTCATCAAATGTTTGTTTTCTGCTATACAATTGACAAAAATAGGCTTTCATGGTAGAAGGAGCAAACCAATCACTATCTTCCGGCAAATTCAACCGAGCATTGTTGGAGTCAGCCATTGAACCGAAGAGCTTTCGCTTCTCTGCCGCCAGACTGAACACAAATGTATGTCCCATGGCACTTCGTCCTTCCCGATTGCACCGTCCCGCTGCTTGCAATACAGAATCGAGTCCTGCTTCTTGACGGAACACAACCGGAAAGTCTATATCCACACCGGCCTCCACAAGCTGGGTTGCAATGACCCTGACAATCGGCTGCGACTCATCCTTCAATAAAGTTTTTATTTTACCAATAGTTTCGTGTAAGTGGGCAGGGCACATCATTCTAGACAAATGCAATTTCACTCCGTCATTGGGCAAACGGTCATACAGCTCTTTGGCATCTTTACGAGTGTTCACTATGCACAACACCTTATTATATTCAGACACCTTTGCAGCTATCTCATCGTATGTTTTTCCTGTATCATCGATTGACAACTTCACACGGCGAAGCTGGTCATGCAAAGCAAATTCTTCCGGAATAATTTCCTTGATATGTTCTATTCCCTTAAAATCAGCTTTAGGATTTGTTCCTTCTATCAGACCACTCAGTACCGGCTGGCTTGCCGTGGTAAACAATACCGAAACCCCGAACATTTCCTGATACGCTTTCAGCGCATCGACTATCGGCCGCAAGAAGCCGGTTGGCAACATCTGAACCTCATCCAAAACAAGAATTGAATTTGCCATGTTGTGCAGTTTGCGGCAATCAGATGTTTTATTGCTAAACATAGATTCAAAAAGCTGTACATTGGTAGTGACAATAATGGGATAGTCCCAATTCTCTGTAGCCAATTTTGCTTTTTCCCTATTTTCCTCGTCCTTAATATCATCGGGGTCGAAATTACTATGATGCTCCAATACATTTTCTTCACCAAAGATTTCCTTCAAAAGCCCTGCCGTTTGCACAATGATACTGGTATATGGGATGGCGATGATGATACGATTCATTGAATGGCTTACAGCATGCTTCATGGCCCATAACAAAGAAGAAAGTGTTTTACCGCCTCCCGTCGGAACTGTAAGACTATAAAATCCTTTTTCGCTTGAAGAAGTTCTACTGCATTGTTCTTTCACTTGCTGGCGGATGCGGTTCACTTTCGTATCGGCTGCATTCGATTGCAGTTTTTGCATATATGCCTCCAGCTGTGGAAGCAAATCGGCAAGCGTAGCCGAATTTCCCCGCTTCCGCCATGACTCTACATCCATAAACCGTTCTGTATCGAGCCGGTCGGCATCTACAAGACAGGAAAAAAGCATACGGGAAAGGTGATGAAAGTGTTTCCATTCAACCTTTGATTTAGAAAAAGGTGAATCAATAAATTCTTGGAATAATAAAGGTTTGTTTATGCTAATGTCACCCTCGTTTATTTCTTTGGACAATAGCCTCTCTTTCAATATGTTTTCCACATCCCCGAAATCATGTAACCCTGTGTGATGAGAAATAATTTGGTTTACAAGAAGATGGGAAACATCCTTTCCCATAAGTTCTTTTGCCAATATTCCACCCACAAAAGCATGGGTATGATCATCATAGCGCTTCTTGTCACTCGTAGGCAAACCATTCATCTTGCGTATGTATTGCTGGAATGCCGCCCGTTCCTTTCCTTTGTCATGAAGTAGGCCGAGCGCACGCCCCCAAGAAGGAAGTCCGAACTGCCCGGCGAAGGATGCCGCCATATCAGCAACCCCCTTTTGATGTTCATCATTGGTTTGTATCATCCATTGACCATTATCCCTATTTTGATACAAATGGGATATCAACTGATTTTCCTCTATCATCTGATTAAATTTATAAGGCTAGCATTCCACAAATATAGTGAATAATATCAGACTCTCGCAAAAGAAAATCATATTTCAAGTCAGCTCCATCAGTTTTCATCCTTAAAACAAGAAATACAACCAACAACGACAAGAACAGGCATTCCGCTTTGTCGCCTCTACGCGGAAAAAAGAGAACAAACCATTTCGGGGGGATACAAAAATTTCCGTCACTACATCTCTTTTAGAATCAGTAAGATGTAGTGACGGAAGAAAAAACAATCTGATTATCCACATAGGTAATCCAGCATTTATATTTCAAAACAAATAACGTATAAAGCAAACGTTATCGGGCATTCCCATGTGATGCAATCATCCATCAATGATGCTTTTATGATATGATTGCAGATAATTAGTAAACATCAAGCTTTCACCACCGCCAGCAACTCATCCGGTGTAACCAGTGACTGCTCGCC
>ERZ894191.1699-NODE-1699-length-11656-cov-4.786743_pt1 | contig 11656 bp, 8 predicted proteins | sample MGYA00380282_ERZ894191 | MGnify/ENA primary metagenome ERZ894191 (study PRJEB32331, sample SAMN06328485) | human gut metagenome | biome: human gut microbiome; feature: stool | host: Homo sapiens | collected 2013-02-21 ...
CCCAGGCAATACGGACGATAAAGTATTTTTCTAAAGTATTTGCAACTGCCTGCTCGCCAAGAAGCTTGGTTTGACCATATACATTTAGCGGTTTATAGTCTTTGCAGTCCGGCTTCCACGGTGTAGTTCCCTGACCATCAAAAACATAGTCTGTACTTAAATAGATCATTTTGCAATCAAGTTCTTTACAGGCCGAAGCGATATACTGTGTGCCAGCGGCATTGATTTTTCGTACCGTTTCCTGCTTGTCTGCGTCTTCGGCAAGGTCAACAGCAGTCCAGGCAGCACAGTGAACAACAACGTCTGGTGCTGTCTCTTTTAAAATACGGGTTACAGCTTCCTTATCTGTAATATCTAATGAAATATAAGGCATTTTTGTTACAGGAGAATCATCCTGAATCCCGGAATATTTTGGAGCAATGTCAGATCCGATTCCCTCGTAACTGCGTGAGGAAAGCTCCTTCATTACGTCATGACCGAGCTGACCGTTAACGCCTGTTACAAAAAATTTCATGGTATAATTCCTCTTTTCATATATTTACAAATTTAAATATGAAGTCAACAAGAGGATAGATATCTGTTGTTGACTTCACAAATAAAGACTTTCGTTTGTCATGGGCGAAAATTCACTACCCTTAGGTGATAGTAGTTGACATGAAATAGGTGTTCAAAATAAATAATATTTTTTATGCAAGAGTGAGAAAATCAACTAGCGGTTTTTATACATTTTCTCATAGTAATCCTGATATTCGCCGGAAATGATTGTTTCCCACCATTCCTTATTATCAAGATACCACTGAATTGTCTTTTTAATACCGTCTGCAAATTTTGTTTCAGGAAGCCAGCCAAGTTCATTGTGAATTTTAGTAGGGTCGATAGCGTAACGCATATCATGTCCTTTTCTGTCAGCAACATAAGTGATAAGACTTTCTGGTTTGCCGAGTTCTTTACAGATAATTTTTACAATATCGATATTTTTCATTTCGTTATGTCCGCCGACATTATAGACTTCACCAACACGTCCATTATGGATGATTAAATCAATCGCGCGGCAGTGATCTTCAACATAAAGCCAGTCACGGACATTTTCCCCTTTGCCGTAAACTGGGAGTGGTTTGTCATTTAATGCATTTGCGATCATAAGCGGAATTAATTTCTCTGGGAAATGATATGGGCCGTAGTTGTTGGAGCAACGGCTGATTGTTACAGGCAGCCCGTAAGTTCTGTGGTAGGCGAGAACTAATAAATCAGCGCCAGCTTTAGAACTACTGTAAGGGGAACTTGTATGGATTGGTGTTTCTTCTGTAAAGAAAAGATCTGGGCGGTCTAATGGCAGATCACCGTAAACTTCGTCAGTACTTACCTGATGATAACGCTTGATACCGTATTTGCGGCAGGCATCCATGAGGACAGCAGTACCTTTGATATTAGTATCTAGGAAAACTTCCGGATTTTCGATAGAACGGTCAACGTGACTTTCCGCAGCAAAGTTTACAACCATATCTGGATGTTCTTCTTCAAACAGTTTGTATACAGCGTCTCTGTCCGTGATGCTTTCTTTTACAAAGCGGAAGTTTGGATTATCCATCACTGGCTCTAAAGTAGAAAGATTTCCTGCGTATGTCAGGCAGTCTAAACAAATGATTCGGTAATCCGGATATTTGTTTAACATATGAAAAATAAAGTTGCTTCCGATAAATCCGGCTCCGCCGGTTACAATGATTGTCATAAGTAGATACTCCTTTTAATATAAATTCTCCTGATATTTTCCATCTAAAACATCTTTTAAATACTGACCGTATTCGTTCTTCTTGAGAACTTCGTAAACTTTGAGAACTTCCTCTTTAGAAATCCAGCCATTTAAGTAAGCGATTTCTTCAAGGCAGGCAATTTTGCGGTGCTGATGCTGTTCCATTGTCTTTACAAAGTTTGTTGCATCAACAAGGCTTTCGTGTGTTCCGGTATCAAGCCATGTAAAGCCCTGTCCGAGAAGCTCAACATTTAAAGAATTATTTTCTAAGTAAATGCGGTTCAAATCAGTAATTTCTAATTCGCCTCTGGCACTTGGGGTCAGATTCTTTGCATACTCTACAACACGATTATCGTAGAAATACAGACCGGTTACACAGTAATTGCTCTTTGGATGCGATGGCTTTTCTTCGATAGAAACAGCTTTGCCGTTGCGGTCAAATTCAACAATACCGAAACGTTCAGGGTCATCAACATAATAACCGAAAACTGTTGCACCATTGCCATTTTCCGCATTTTTAACAGCGGCACAGAGACGTTTTTTCAGTCCATGTCCGGCAAAAATATTATCGCCAAGAACCATAGCAACCGTATCATCACCGATAAATTCTTCTCCAATAATAAAAGCCTGGGCAAGTCCGTCCGGGCTTGGCTGCACAGCATAAGATAAATTCACACCAAACTGCTTTCCATCTTTTAATAACTCCTTAAAACGAGGAGTATCCTGTGGTGTGGAAATAATTAAAATATCACGGATACCTGCATTCATTAAAACAGACATCGGATAATAAATCATCGGTTTATCATAAATAGGAAGTAATTGTTTTGAAGTTACCATGGTAAGAGGATAAAGACGAGTGCCAGAACCCCCTGCTAAAATAATACCTTTCATAAAAACTCCTTTCGTTTGTTGTAATCAGAATCTCGATATTTTAATTATAAAAGATGCCCTTAGGGCACCTTCAAGTGGTTTTTCTTGCTATTTAATTCATTAAGCAACTAACAGACGAAGCCAAGAAAGAAATTATCAAATCCAAGTAGACCCCCCTCTCCGTTGCCGAATTGGGTGTGACAACATTTGTATCATATCATAACCGTAGGATATATAAAAAATAAAAAATATTATCAAAACCGATACTTTCTTGGTGAAACCCCATACTTCTTTTTGAAGCACCTATTAAAGTAAGAAATATTGTTAAACCCAGTAGCGAATGCAATATCCAGATATTATCGGTTGTTGTAGTGAGTAGTTCTGCCGCAATTTCTAAACGATAGTCATTAAGATACTGAATAAAGCTTACTCCCATAGTTTCTTTGAAGAACTTCATAAAGTAAGATTTGCTGTAAAAGCAATAATTTGCGATATCTTCAATCGCAATGTTTTCCTGAAAATTGTTGGCGATATAGGATAATATCGTCTTTATTTTTTTGAGAGATTTTTGGTTGATTGGTTTGATTTTATTTTGCCCGCAGTTTGAAACGAGAGTATATAGTATTTGAAATAAATGTGCCTTGATGGACAGTTGGTAAGCATAAGGGCGTAAATCACACAGGTGATCGATTTCGTTAATGGCGGTGGTGACTGGAGGATAATATGGAGTCTGGTTATTGATTACCGGGCAGATATTAAGGCTGCCTGAAAAAAGTGGCTGAATGAATTTATCGTTGCATAAGTCGTAGCCAGATGATTTTAAAAGGCTGGATTTGAATAGAATATTCTCGTATTCCATAATCTCCCTGTCTTTCTGGCTGATTGCGTGGAGCTGTCCGGGGAGGACAAAAATAATGTCTCCGGCACTGACAGAATAGGTGGTTAAGTCTACGCTGACAATACCGGTTCCTTTTTTTATAACAATAATCTCGACTTCATCGTGCCAGTGAAGGTTTACTGACTTGAAGTCTAAGGGGATGGAGCACAGGTAGGTGTTGTATGGAAAATCATCAGGGGTATGTGTTTTATTTTCGTGATATATTTTATATTGAAGTTTATCCATTTCTATATTTTACATGTCGAATTTATGTATCGAATCTGGAGATAAATTCGAGAGTTTCCTTTCTTAATAATATAGATACCAAGCACGATTAGATATGTATACAGGGCATATCGTATATATCTTATATCTGTAATATTACATATCTATAAAGTTAAATATCAAAAAAAGATAGTATTGTGTAATAATATAAGACTGTACTGCAATAAATCAGTATTTAACAGTATTATAATATAATCACAGTAAAAATACACGAGAAACTTTTAGAAATGATTTTTGAAATTTTTTATGAGGTTGTGAGGAACTTTATGAAGCTATCTGAAATCAGATACAAGAGTTTTCGGGAATACATTATTTTTCAGGGAGGTATTACAATATGAAACTTTCAGAATTTGTAAAAGCAGAGTACGGTAAATCCATTTCAGAATGTACAAATGAGGAGCTTTATTATGCATTGCTTACATTAACAAAGAAAATGGCTTCTGGTAAGCAGCATGGTAATTCTAAGAAAAAATTATATTATATATCCGCAGAATTCCTGATCGGAAAATTATTATCGAACAACCTTATCAATCTTGGGATTTATGATGAGGTAAAGGAAGAGCTTGCACAGAACGGAAAAGATATTTGCGAAATCGAAGAATTTGAAAATGAACCTTCACTTGGTAATGGAGGACTTGGACGATTAGCAGCATGCTTTATTGATTCTATTGCGACTTTAGGATTAAATGGAGATGGTGTTGGATTGAATTATCATTTTGGACTGTTCAGACAGATTTTTGAAAATAATATGCAGACAACAGTGCCGGATCCATGGCTTACAGAGAAAAGCTGGCTTACCAAAACGGATGTGACATATGACATTAAGTTTAAAGGGATGACAGTGAAATCAAGAATGTATGATATTGATGTTATTGGATATAATAATACATCAAATAAGTTGCATTTGTTTGATGTAGAAAGCGTGGATGAAAGCATTGTAGAGGATGGAATTAATTTTAATAAAGAAGATATAAAGAAGAATCTTACTCTTTTCCTTTATCCGGATGACAGTGATGAGGCAGGTCGTATTCTTAGAATTTACCAGCAGTATTTCATGGTTTCCAGTGCAGCACAGTTGATTCTTGATGAATGTGTTGCAAAGGGATGTAACTTGCATGACCTTTCTGATTATGTAGTGATTCAGATTAATGATACCCATCCGACAATGGTTATTCCAGAGCTTATCCGTCTGCTTGTGGAGAGAGGTCTTGAGATGGATGAAGCGATTGAAGCGGTAACAAAGAGCTGTGCTTACACAAATCATACGATACTTGCAGAAGCATTAGAGAAATGGCCGATTTATTACCTGAAAAAAGCAGTGCCGCAGCTTATGCCGATCATCGAAGTTTTAGATGATAAAGTAAGAAGAAAATATCATAATCAGGCAGTGTATATTATTGATGGAGAAGAAAGAGTACATATGGCTCATATTGATATTCATTATTCTTCCAGTGTTAATGGAGTGGCATCTTTACATACAGAGATTCTTAAAAACAATGAGCTGCATCATTTTTATGAAATTTATCCAGAGAAGTTTAATAATAAGACAAATGGTATTACTTTTAGAAGATGGCTGCTGCACTGCAATCCACAGTTGACAGAACTTATCACTTCTCTTATCGGGGATGGATTTAAGAAGGATGCGATGCAGTTAGAAAAGCTGTTAGATTATAAAAATGATGAAAAAGTATTAAAACAGATTCTTGAGATAAAGTCTGCTAAGAAAATGGAATTAAAGAAGGCATTGATGGAAAAACAGAATGTTGCGATTAATGAAAATTCTATTTTTGATATTCAGATTAAGCGACTGCATGAGTACAAGAGACAGCAGTTAAATGCGTTGTATGTCATCCATAAATATTTGGAGATTAAAGCAGGAAAGAAACCATCAACACCGATAACCGTTATTTTTGGAGCAAAGGCAGCGCCGGCATACATAATCGCTCAGGATATCATTCATCTTATCCTTTGTCTGCAGCAGCTTATTAATAATGATCCGGAAGTAAGTCCGTATCTTAATGTTGTGATGGTGGAAAATTATAATGTAACATGGGCAGAAAAATTAATTCCAGCCTGCGATATTTCAGAGCAGATTTCTCTTGCCTCTAAAGAAGCAAGTGGTACAGGTAATATGAAGTTTATGCTTAACGGTGCGCTTACATTAGGAACAGAAGATGGAGCGAATGTTGAGATTCATGAACTAGTAGGTGATGATAATATTTATATTTTTGGAGATTCCAGTGATACGGTTGTTGAAAGATACGCGCAGGGAAGCTATCATGCGGCAAAATATTATAATGAAAATGCAGCGATCAAAGAAGCTGTAGACTTCATAACAGGAGAAGAATTAAAAGCAATTGGCGATAAAGACAGATTAGAAAGATTATTTAATGAACTTGTTTCTAAAGACTGGTTTATGACTTTCCCTGATTTTGATGAGTATGTAAAGACAAGAGAGCAGGCATATGCTGACTATGAAAACAGAGAAGAATGGGTACAGAAAATGCTTGTGAATATCGCAAAGGCAGGATATTTTTCTTCCGACAGAACGATTGAAGAATATAACAGAGATATTTGGAAGTTAGAGGACTAGAGTGTGTTTGAAAAATCATTCCTACAATCTGCACGCCCCAATTTGCAGGGAGAATAAGACGGACGCCGCTGCCGAAGAGTCAGTATCCTTAATTCATTTTTTATTAAGTGCCTGTTTTTGAGAACTGTCCCATTACTAAAATTTAAGTGTTAATTTTTAGTATCTCATCTCTTTGGGGCGTCTCCCTTACCTGCGGCAATTCAGAAATTTCCACCAGACTTGTAATATTCCACACACAAAATAATGATATTTGAATATAATTTGATAAAAAATGCACTATTAGCAAAAACTTTCTTGCGCTAATGGTGTTTTTTTGTCTTCTTTTTACGAAAACTATCTTTAGTGAAAAAGAGATTCATGGTATAATCGAACGAGGCAGAATGAGGCAGTATAGGAGGGCTTGTTCTGAAGGTTACGAAAAGTATAAAAAATAAGTAAATATAATCTCATTTTTTAATAAGGAGGAAAAAGTGTTGAACACAGTAAAATCAGAAGAGTTATATAAAGTAGCACTTGACCTGATGCCGGGTGGTGTAAACTCACCGGTCAGAGCATTTGGTGCTGTGGGAAGGAACCCTTTATTTATTGACCATGCAAAGGGTTCCTATGTTTATGATGTGGATGGCAATAAGTTTATTGACTATGTTTGTTCCTGGGGACCTGGAATTCTTGGACATTCTCATCCAGAGGTTCTTGAAGAAGTAGTGAAGGCCTGTTTTGACGGTCTTACTTTTGGTGCGCCAACTGGTAAGGAGAATGAACTGGCACAGCTTGTCAAAGATTGCGTACCATCTATGGAAATGATGCGTATGGTAAGTTCAGGAACTGAGGCAACGATGAGTGCGATTCGTGCGGCAAGAGGATTTACCGGAAGAGATAAGATCATTAAGTTTAAGGGATGTTATCATGGACATTCTGATGGATTATTAGTGCAGGCTGGTTCTGCAGCATTAACACAGTCTGTACCGGACAGCGGCGGAGTTCCTGCTTCTTTTGCACAGCAGACTTTAGTTGCTCTTTATAATGATAAGGATTCTGTAAGAGAGTTATTTGAGAATAATAAAGACCAGATTGCAGCTCTTATTGTGGAGCCGGTTGCAGCAAATATGGGTGTTGTTATTCCTGACGATGATTTTCTTCCTTTCCTTCGTGAGATTACAGAAGAGAATGGAACAATTCTTATTTTTGACGAGGTTATCACAGGATTCCGTCTTGGTGTCGGCGGTGCACAGGAGTGGTTTGGAATTAAGCCAGATTTATCTACTTTCGGAAAGATTGTCGGAGGTGGAATGCCAATGGCTATCTATGGCGGACGTAAGGATATTATGAGAAATATTTCCCCGACAGGAAAGGTTTATCAGGCAGGAACCTTATCTGGTAATCCGATTGCGACAACAGCCGGAATCAAGACTCTTGAAATTTTAAGAGACCATCCAGAACTTTATACAAAGATTGAAGAGAATACAAAGAAGCTTGCGGAAGCTTACAAAGTAAGAGCGAAGAAACAGGGTATCAATATTCATGTTAACCAGATCGGTTCTCTTATGAGCGCTTTCTTTACAGGGGAAAATGTAAAAGATTACGCAGGAGCAACATCTTCTGATACTAAGGCTTACGCAGATTACTTTAACTATATGTTAGAGAATGGTATTTATGTAGCACCATCACAGTTTGAGGCGATGTTTATTTCTGCAGCTCATTCTGATGAGGATATTCAGAGAACTATTGATGTGCTTACAAAATAGGAAAGATATTAAATAAAAGATATTATACTTATTCAGAATAATTTATCTAGATAGATTTTTTTGAATATATACGATTTGAATTATTGCAGATGAGTTGAATATGTATAGATTAGACCATTATAGATAGATCAAAAGAGCGTAGAAATCTGAATAATTGCAAATAGAAATAATTTATAAATAAGCAGTCTGTATTGGAAACAGGGGCGAAATTTTAAAAATAAAACACGTCTTAAAACATATTTATAAAAATGAATATAACTATAAATATAGTAAATGAGACAGAAAGTCAAAGGAGAAAAAATGGTACATTTTATTGGAGCGGGTCCTGGAGACCCAGAGTTACTGACAATTAAGGGAAAGAAATTAATCGATCAGGCAGATGTAATTATCTATGCTGGTTCTTTAGTAAATAAGGAAGTTCTTGCCGGAGCCAAAGAAGGCGCAGAGATTTACAACAGTGCGACAATGACTTTAGAGGAAGTTATTGAAGTAATGAAAAAGGCTGAGGCTGAAGGCAAGATGACAGCTCGTGTTCATACAGGAGACCCTGCAGTTTTCGGTGCACACAGAGAGCAGATGGACGAGCTTTCCCGTCTTGGAATTGATTATGATGTCATTCCAGGTGTGAGTTCTTTCCTCGCAACTGCGGCAGCTTTAAAGAAAGAATATACTTTACCGGGAGTTTCCCAGACAGTTATTCTTACAAGAATGGAAGGCAGAACACCAATGCCGCCAAAGGAAAAATTAAGAGATTTAGCAAAACATAATTCTACAATGATTATTTTCTTAAGTGTAGGAATGATTGAACAGCTTGCAGATACTTTAAAAGAAGAGTACAGAGAGGATACACCAGTTGCTGTTGTATACAAAGCTTCCTGGGAAGATCAGAAGATTGTTATCGGCAATCTGACAAATATCGCACAGAAGGTAAAAGAGGCAGGAATCACAAAGACGGCTCTTACAGTTGTAGGTGATTTTCTTGGAGACGAGTATGAACTTTCTAAACTTTACGACAAGACATTTACACACGAATTCAGACAGGCAAAAGAGTAAGCCGTGTGGTTTTGCTGGAGGCAGAAAATAAGAAATGGGTATACAGATAATTAGTATCAGTCATAAAATCGCACCTCTTCATGTAAGGGAAATGTTTGCATTTACAGAGGAGCAGCAAAAACATATGATGCAGGAGATCACAGAGCATTTGGAAGTTTCAGAATGCATCGTGTTATCTACCTGCAACCGGACGGAAATGTATGTGTATTCTGATTCGGAAAGCAAGGGATGTGTATTTAATCTGATGGAAGATGTGCTGCTTGGTGAGGCAGGAGCACAGGATGAAGAAGATATCGGAAATTATCTTTTATTTTATCATGGAAAAAAGGCGATTCATCATCTGTTTCAGGTAGCGGCAGGGCTTGATTCCATGGTAATTGGAGAAGACCAGATTCTCGGTCAGGTAAAGACCGCACATAAGCAGGCAAGAGAGGCTGGAACAACGGGAGTATATCTGAATACATTTTTCCGTATGGCAGTCACAGGAGCAAAGAAAGTAAAGACCGAAACAGAACTTTCAAAAACTTCTGTATCAACAGCGACACTTGCACTGAAAGTAGCCGAAGAAGAACTTGGAACTTTAAAAGATAAAAAGGTTCTTATCGTCGGTGCGACAGGTAAGATTGGCGGTATTGTTCTGATGAATATTCAATCTCTTCATCAGGCAGATATTTATGTTACGACGCGTAAGAATAAGCTCATCCAGACAAAGCATGGAAATGACGAGTTTACGACAATTGATTATGAAGATCGTTATGAATATTTAGATCAGATGGATGTCGTTATAAGTGCGACATCGAGTCCGCATTACACACTGACATATAGCAAGATGAAAAAGCAGCTTACGACAGCGAAGCGAAGAGTCTTTGTCGATCTGGCTGTGCCGATGGATATCGAAGCAAAAATCAGTGCGGTGGACGATACCTGCTACTATAATATTGATGATTTTACAAGAATCGCAAGGGAGAATAACCAGAAGAAACTGAGAGAAGCAGAGGCCGCATCAGGGATTCTTGATGAGTATGAACTTCAGTTTGAACAGTGGATGGTATTCCAGAAGTCTTTATCCGTTATGGGAAAGGTCAGAGATAACTTTGTAAAAGTAGCAGAGCATAAAGGTGTGGAAAAGGCATTTGACCATTTTTTCTATTGGGTGAGAGAGAATAACACACCGGAAGATTTGGAAACATTTTTCCAGTGCCTGGATCATTAAAAACAGACCAGAATATCGGTTTTAGAAGGAGAAAACAATGGGTAAATTATATGCAGTTGGGTTCGGTCCAGGTGGATATGAACACATGACAGCAAAAGCAATTGATGTAATTAAAAATGCAGACATCATTACAGGATACACTACATATGTAGAGATGTTAAAGAAGTTTTTCCCAGAGAAAGAGTACGTGGCAACACCGATGACAAAAGAGATGGATCGCTGCCGTATGGCAGTTGATTTAGCTGCTGAAGGGAAGACAGTTGCAATGGTAAGTTCCGGAGACAGCGGAATTTACGGAATGGCAGGAATTCTTTTAGAGATTGCCAATGAGAAAAAGGCAGATGTTGAGATTGAGACTGTTCCAGGTGTGACAGCAGCGAGTGCAGCGGCATCTATTCTTGGAGCACCGTTAATGCACGATTTTACGATTATTAGTTTAAGTGATCTGATGACACCTTACTCTCTTATTATGAAGAGAGTGGATTGTGCAGGACAGGGTGATTTTATCGTATGTCTCTATAATCCAAAGAGCAAAAAGAGAGCGGATTATGTAGAAAAGGCTGCAGAAATTCTTATGAAATATCGTGACGGCAAGACTCCAGTTGGTGTTGTTCGCCATGCGGGCAGAGAAGAGGAATCTTCCTATATTACAACACTTGATGCAGTAAAAGATGCACCGATCGATATGTTCAGTATCGTTATTGTCGGCAATTCCAACACATATGTACGCGATGGTAAGATGATTACCCCAAGAGGATATGAAGACAAATACGGATTCGCGAATGTAGAATAAGATGAGTATGTAAGCGTTTTTTTTGCTTACAAACTTATTATACGAGTGGAGGAATAAGATGAAAAATATCATCAAAATCGGAACGAGAAAGAGTAAGTTAGCTCTGATTCAGACCGATATTGTAAAAGATAAAATTAAAAAAGCTTTTCCTGAAATAGAAGTGGAAATCGTAAAGATTGACACAAAGGGAGATCAGATTCTTGATAAATCCCTTACTTCATTTGGTGGAAAAGGTGTATTTACTGCTGAACTTGAAGCCGAACTTCTTTCTGGCGCAGTAGATATTGCGGTTCACAGTGCAAAGGATATGCCGATGGATTTCCCGGAAGGGCTTGGAATCGGTGCAGTCCTTGACAGAGCGGATGTGAGAGATACTTTTGTTACTACAACTGGTAAAAAATTAGAAGAATTAGAGCCAGGAAGCATTGTCGGAACAAGCTCTCTTCGAAGAGAATTATTAATTAAAGAAATTAATCC
>ERZ894191.1725-NODE-1725-length-11537-cov-6.841665_pt1 | contig 11537 bp, 6 predicted proteins | sample MGYA00380282_ERZ894191 | MGnify/ENA primary metagenome ERZ894191 (study PRJEB32331, sample SAMN06328485) | human gut metagenome | biome: human gut microbiome; feature: stool | host: Homo sapiens | collected 2013-02-21 ...
ACGGAAATCTGTATCCGACATATACTGATGAGACATGCCAGGAGATGAAGAAGCTTGTAAAATATGCAGATATTCTTACTCCAAACCTCACAGAAGCATGTATTATAACTGACGAGCCATACAGACCGGATTATTCCAATGATGAGCTTAAAAAAATTGCGATGAAGCTTGTTGCAATGGGACCATCTAAGATTGTTATTACAGGAATCCAGCGGGGCCATTATATTGGTAATTACTGTTACGAAAAGAACAGGGAAGACTATCTTATTAAGACTATGAAGGTTGGAACACAGCGTTCCGGAACAGGAGATATATTCGCATCAATAATAGCGGCAGACGCTGTCAATGGTGTGAATTTCCACGAGTCAGTAAGAAAGGCATCTACATTCATAAAGAAATGCATACTCAAGGCTATAGAGATGGATATTCCTCTGACAGACGGTGTGCCGTTTGAGGAACTGCTGACTACGTTGAAGTAAAAAGGAGAAGAATTACAATGGAGATATTATATAAGGTTCATAATAATTTATATGTTAATTTAACTAACAAATGTCCATATTCATGTACTTTCTGTTTAAGACAGACAATGGACAGAATCGGAGAGTCAGGCAGACTCTGGCTTGAGAGAGAACCATCATATGATGAGGTTATTGCTGAATTTGAAAAGTTCAATATGGATGAGTATGAAGAAGTCGTATTCTGCGGATTCGGAGAACCGACAGAAAGATTCGATGTTCTTATCAAGGTTGCTGAGTATGTCAAGAAAACATATGGCAAAAAGACAAGAATCAATACTAACGGAGTTGGAAATCTTGTTAATGGCAGAGACATTGTGCCAGAGATGGAAGGCTTGATTGACACAATATCAATCAGTCTTAACAATCCACACAAAGATGAATACAATGCACTTGTAAGAAGTAAGTTCGGCGAAAAATCATTTGATGAAATGATAAGCTTCGCAAAGGAATGTACCAGGTATATCCCTAATGTTGTTCTTACAACAGTTGACACAACCATATCTCACGAGGAAGAGGCAGAGTGTCAGAAGCTATGTGATGAGATAGGGGCTGCTTACAGGATTCGTCCCTGGGAGGATTAATGGCAGCAGTTTTATAATGTGACGTGTACGTATATAAAAACAATTCTTTGTTAAATACATTAAAAATATTGACCTTGACATTGGTTCATACTATACAATTGCATTATGAATATTAAATAGTTTTTGAAACAAAAATTATTGATATTCATGCAAATATATAATATAGTGATGCCTTTTAATGGCAGAAAGGGAGGTCAATATGCGCAGAATAACTAAAAGACGTCTTAGCAGTCTTTTATGTGCAGTTCTTATGCTTATTACAAGCATAGATGTGGCTGCATTTGCAGCAGGATCAGATGCGTCAAAAAGAAAGATTGACGTATGGGATATGGGTGCAGTACAGGAAGCAGATACTAGTAAATATAATAATAATATCACTGCTTCTGACTGGGATAGTTGTGCCAATGTATCCCAGGCTGGAAAATTTGTTGCTGGAGAGACAACATTTGGTGATCTTACTATCAATCATATAGCTAATGACAGATTGTTCTCAACATCAAGCAAAAACTATGGAACCAATGCTTTAGCAACAACAGCATATGATGATGGATATACAGCGGGTGGTATGTATTACTGTAATGGTACAGGAGGAGAGACAAGAAGAAATGTTACCATTAACAATGTAATAGCAGGAGATAAGATAGTTGTATACATGGCATCAAGCAATGCTGCTACAGGAACACTTGTTTTTAAATATCTTGGTGAAGATAATGAACAGGTAGAAAAAGCCAGCTTTACTAACAAGGGTACTAAATATGAATTTGTGGCTAAGTATAGTGGATCATATAAGGTATATACAGATGCAGCAGCAGGAAAACCTATATATAACAGAATTGTCAGGATACCTGGAGTTGCAGTAAGTGGAACAATAGATGGCGCACAGCTAAGCGGCTATAAGGTTATGTTTAAGGATGAGGCTAATGGTATTACATATGATGCAGATATAAAGGGGAATACATTTACAGCTACACTTGCAGCAGGCTGTAATTATACTGCAGTATTATCAGGAGTAGCAGGATATGGATTTTCGAATGCTACAAAGAATATTTCGACAACAGTAGATGAAGCTCTTACAGGAAAGTCTGGAGTTACATTAAGCATAGAAGAGAAGAAAGTGTATACATACACAGGAAAGGTTACAGGCTTTGCTGCTGACTATGATACATCTAATTTATCAGTCAAACTTGTGGCTGATTCATCTTCATTAGCAGATGATGTGATTCTTAAGCTTGATTCTGAAAAGGCATTTACAGCTACACTTGAACCTGATGTCAAGTATACAGTTGAACTTATCGGAGTTAATGATTATGAAGTTTTAAGCGGAGGCGAGATAATAAGTCAGGTAAGCTATTCCAGAGATATTGAAGTTTCTGCCAGAAGGTTATATAAGGCAGCAGGAAAGTTTGCAGGACTTGATGGTAATACAGCTGTTACAGATGTTAAGTTTACGAATGTAGATGATAAGTATATATATACAGGAAAAGTAACGACAGATGGATATGAAGTTATGTTAAGAAATGGTTCATATTCAATCGAAGCTGTTGCTGATGGATATAGAACAACAACACATATAGTAGTAAGCGATGCTGATGTGACTAAAGATATTTTAATGGTATCTACCAAGGATAAAGAGCAGGTTGAAAGAGTATCTGATATATATGTTGGATATGAAGAAAAAGGAAATATTAATTTTAATACAGTAAAAGAGGCGATATCAGCAATATCGGCAATGACACCAGCTCCGGATGAAAAGAACGGAGTTACTGTACATATTGCTCCTGGTACATACAGAGAACAGGTTGTTATATCAACTCCTTATGTAAGACTTGTTAATGATGAAAAGTCATCAGGTAAAGAGGTACTTCTTACATGGTATTATGGAATTGGATATGAGTATTACAGCATAGATTCAACCGGTTATTATAATGCTGAAAATGCATATGATAAGTATGATAAAGCTGCTGCTTCAAAGTGGGGTTGTTCAGTATTGCTTAAAAATACAGCAACTGGTTTTAGTGCTGATGGAATTACATTTGAAGCTTCTTTTAACCGATATATAACAGATGAAGAAATAGAAGATGGCGTAAGTCCAACTGATACGAAGCTTCCAGAAAGAAATTACTCAACAGATGTTACATCAAAAGCAGCAACTGAAAGAGCAACAGCCATGGCTATAGAAGCTGATAAGGTAGAATTTACAGATTGTGCATTCCTTGGAAGCCAGGATACATTATATACAGGTAATTCTGCAACTAATATGTATTTTAAGAACTGTCGCATAGAAGGTAATACAGATTACATATTTGGTGATGGCAATGCAGTATTTGACGGATGTGAGCTTAGATTCTTTGGTTATAGTACAGGCTCTGTTGGCGGTTATATTACAGCACACAAGCCAACAGCAGCAACTAAGGCAGGGTATGTGTTTAGAAACTGTACAATAACAGGAAACGATGAACTTGAGGTAAATGCGGGATATCTTGGAAGACCTTGGGGACAGGATGCGAGAGTAACATTCCTTAATACTAAGATAAATGGCAGTTACATAAAAGATGAAGGATGGTTTGATATGTCTGGTAACAAACCAGAAAAAGCAAACTATAAAGAATATAATTCTGTTTACACAGATGGAACAGCAGTTGATATGTCTAAGAGAGTTACAGGAGTTGTGACAGATGACAGCGTTGCAAAGAAAGATGTTGTGAATGATTATCTTTCTGGCTGGACACCTTCGGATTATGTTGCTGATGAGAGTACAGTGATATTTGAAAAAACACCATATCTTGTTGATAATGGAGATATCAATGCACCATATCCAGGACATACTCTTACTGTAGTATACTCACTTGGCAATGCAAATGATGCATCTGATGCATCAGTAATCCGTTGGTATATTGTTGATAATGATGGAAACAGGACTCTTGTAAAAGCAACAAGCGCCAATGTAGACAATACATATAAAATCACAAAAGATGCAATTGGAAAGTATATTGAAGTTGAAGTTGTACCTGAAAACATAAGCGGAATAAAGTCTGAAGCGGTAAGTTATAAGGCAGATGCATATGTAAGGGAAGGATATGAAGATCCAACGGGTTCAACAGATATAGAACTTGGAGATGGAGTAAATGTATTTTTAGCAGGTGATTCAACAGTTAAGGATTATTCAGCATCAGGTATGTATATGAGTGGCAAGGCTCAGGCAGAAGGTTCATGGGGTGAATATTTACAGACATTCTTTGACTCTTCAAAGGTTAAGGTACAGAACTATGCTAATGGAGGAAGAAGCAGCCGTAACTTTATTAATGAAGGATCATTAGATAAGATAAAAGCCAATATTAAAGAAGGCGATTATCTGTTTATACAGTTTGGACACAATGACTGTGCCAATGGAAAAGGATACATTGAAGATAGATATGTACCACTTGGAGAACCAGATGCTAACGGAATATATCCGGTAACAGCAGGAACTAAAGTGGCAACACCATCATCGCTTGCTTCAAAGTATGGTGACAGCTTTTATTCGTATGATTGTGGTGGTACTTATAAGTGGTATCTTACACAGTATATCGAGACAGCGAGAGAAGTAGGAGCTATACCGGTTCTTGTAACACCAGTATCAAGACTTTATTATACAAATGATGGAACTATCAAACCACATCATGATTCAACAGATACAACAACAGGAACACTGGTAACAGAAAATAACGCCTATGTTGAGGCAGTTAAACAGCTTGCAAAGGAACAGAATGTGTTGCTTATTGATGGATTTGAGATAACAAAAAATATGTATGAGGAAGCATACAAAGCAGATGAAAAGGCAGCTAATGGCAAATCTGTTAATGGTATGCAGGTTATGTCAGCAGGAGATAGCACACATAGCAATAAGCTTGGCGGTTTTATAACAGCAGAACTTTTTGCACAACAGATTCAGAATATGAATATATCACTCTCAAAGGCTGTCAAAGCACCATCAAGGGTAGCGGGCGTTAATCCAGATGGACAGCAGGTATTTGTTGTTGATAAAAATGGAACACTTACAGCAAAAGCAGCAGATTCAGATGGCAGTTTTACAGTTGATGCAGTTTACTGGACAACAAAAGGTCAGAGTCTTTTAAGTGCTATTAGTGCAAAAAATGAAGAGCTTAATAAGAGTGATAATCCGGCGCCAGGACCAACACCAACGCCAGGACCAACACCAACGCCAGGACCAACACCAACGCCGGATCCGACACCAACGCCAGATCCAACGCCAGCACCGGATACGGGTGATGATAATAAGAAAAGCGATGAAACCATTTCAGGTGATAAGGAACAGGCAGAAGATAGTGTAAAGACAGCTGATGTGTATAATGTAGCAGGTTATAGTATAATGTTGTTTATGGCATTAGCAGGAATTGTATTTGTTATACATGAAGATAAGAAGAAAAAGAACACTATTGATTAATGCATAATATAAGCCGGATGTATAATAACAGAAGTTGTTATATATCTGGCTTTTCTGATATTTTTTGAATTACATATATGTTGGCAGTGCATTAAAAATTATACAATGTGCTATTTAAGTGTGAAAGTATATTGAGCTTGGGAGGATTAAGACATCATTCCTCTTGCTAATCAGCACTAAATGTTATAAAATGATTAAGATTATGTAGCAGCCGATGCAGTTCGATGTAGTCAGGCTGTTGCCTTTAGGAGGATTATATTATTATGGAAAAGACAATGGAGAAAATTGTTTCTTTAGCTAAGGCAAGAGGATTTGTTTACCCAGGTTCTGAAATCTATGGCGGATTAGCTAATACCTGGGATTATGGTAACCTTGGTGTTGAGTTAAAGAACAATGTTAAGAAGGCATGGTGGCAGAAGTTCGTACAGGAAAGCCCATACAATGTAGGAGTTGACTGTGCAATTCTTATGAACCCTCAGACTTGGGTAGCATCAGGTCATCTTGGTGGATTTTCTGATCCATTAATGGACTGCAAGGAATGTCATGAGAGATTCAGAGCAGATAAACTTATAGAAGACTGGGCAGACGAGAATTCATATGATCTCGGCGGTTCAGTTGATGGATGGACACAGGAGCAGATGAAGAATTTCATCGATGAGAAGAATATCTGCTGTCCTTCATGTGGAAAGCACAATTTCACAGATATAAGACAGTTTAACCTTATGTTTAAGACATTCCAGGGTGTAACTGAGGATGCCAAGAACACAGTATATTTAAGACCAGAGACAGCTCAGGGTATCTTTGTTAACTTCAAGAATGTTCAGAGAACATCAAGAAAGAAAGTACCTTTTGGTATTGGACAGATTGGTAAGTCATTCCGTAACGAGATTACACCAGGTAACTTCACATTCAGAACAAGAGAGTTCGAGCAGATGGAATTAGAGTTCTTCTGCAAGCCTGGAACAGATCTTGAGTGGTTCACATACTGGAGACAGTACTGCATCGACTGGCTTAAGGCATTAGGAATGAAGGAAGATGAGATGAGAGCAAGAGATCATTCACCAGAAGAACTCTGTTTCTACTCTAAGGGAACAACAGATATCGAATTCCTCTTCCCATTCGGATGGGGCGAGCTCTGGGGTATTGCAGACAGAACAGATTATGACCTTACTCAGCATCAGACAGTATCTGGTGAAGATATGTCATACTTTGATGATGAAGCTAAGGAGAAGTATATACCATATGTTATTGAGCCTTCACTTGGTGCGGATCGTGTAACATTAGCATTCCTTTGCTCAGCTTATGATGAGGAAGAGCTTGAAGGCGGAGATGTAAGAACGGTTCTTCATTTCCATCCTGCATTAGCACCAGTTAAGATAGGTATTCTTCCACTTTCTAAGAAGTTAAATGAAGGTGCAGAAAAGGTGTATGCAGAACTTTCTAAGTATTACAATTGTGAGTTTGATGACAGAGGTAATATTGGAAAGAGATACAGAAGACAGGATGAGATTGGTACTCCATTCTGTATCACATATGATTTCGATTCAGAAGAAGATGGTGCTGTAACTGTAAGAGACAGAGATACAATGCAACAGGAAAGAATAAAGATAGCAGATCTTAAGGCGTATTTTGAAGATAAGTTCAGATTTTAATTAATAAAAGAACGGAATTTAAATCGATAATTAAAAGGAAAGAATTATGCTGTGTACTAAATGTGGTCAGGAATATGAGGGCAGTCAGTGCCCAAGATGTGATGGACCTGTTATATTAGTTAACAACAGTGATTATCTTGCCAGAAGAAAAGCATATGAGGAGAAGCAGGCTTTGAAAGAGAGGTCTGCTTCTTCTGATAAAAAAGAGGAATCACAGAGTGACTATGGACAGGCATTAGCAAAACGCGTGCAGGCGATAAAGAATCAGAGCAGAAACAAGACAGAAAGTAAGAAGCAGAGTCAGAACAGAAGCAAAGCGGACAGCAGAAAGCAGGGACAAAGTAGCGGAAAAACAGGTGGCAACAGGAATGGTAATCAGGAAAAGCCACAGATAAGAATTGCACGACATAAAGTAAACAAAAGAATGAAAATGATAGCGGCAGTGCTGATAGCAGTAGTGCTTATTGGTGTCGCAGCATTTGGAATATACAAGCTTGCAACTAAGAAGAATTATGCTCTTTATGTAAGCTACAACGGAAAGATATATGATATAGCAGGGCTGGACAGCAATTATGTGTGTGATGAAAGTGATGCAATATTTGCGGCAGACAGTAAGACCTTCTATACAGCACAGTGGCCGGAACAGATAGATTCAGGTAAGAATATCTTAAGCGTTGCGAGTGACAATGGAAAGTATTTCGTTACGGTAACATATGATGAGTCCAACTCGTCTGGCAGATATTCAATGTACATATGGAGTAAGGACGAATGTGTTCTTGTGTCAGAAGATAATCTGCAGAAAGAGATTGTGTATATCTCTGATGACGGTCTTGTTATATACACGAATATTAATATTATTAATGACGAGGGTTCTACTAATGGTACAAGCCTTGCCATGAGCAGAGTCAAAGAAGTTAAGAAACAGCCTGAGGCACAGACAACTCTTATAGAGGGTAATCTTAATAAGGCATATGTGTATGAGTCAAAGCACTTGATAGTATGTCTTACTAATGCAGGCTCATTGTATACATATGATTATGAGAAAAAAGAAAAGCCGGTTTCAGTTGCAGATGCAGTTATGCAGTTATGGCCTGTGTCAGAGAACATGACAGGTGTGTATACAGCGAATGCAGACAGTCTTAACACAAGAAAAGATGTGGATACATTGCTGTATTCTAAGAGTGATGGAGTATATTATTACTCATGTAAAGATGCATCTGCGTATAAGATAGACAAGAAGACAGACAATGATGCAGATTATGTATTTGATAGAGACAATTCGCTTATATACAGAATTTCAGGTACATCAATGACATCAGCACTTATCAGAGAAACTAAAGTGAGTGAGTATGTGGATGTTGATTCTATGACTAAGGAAAAGAATTACATATATAATTCATCAGATAGTCAGATAGTGTATGTTAATGCGAAAGGACAGCTTCGAGTAGTTGATAACAACAAGATTACAGACATTGCGTCAGATGTTAATGCAGGTTCATTATCTAAAGTGTATAATAAAGGCAAGGCTTTAACATATGTTTCAGGCGGCAGGCAGTACTATATGGATAACATTAAGAGCAAAGCTGTTGCAATTCTGGAATCAGATGCAGTTACAGATACAGAGGGAACATATTTTTACAAGAACCGAATCTATGCGTATGATGCTGATAATATTCTTTATTCTAATACACTGAAGGGAAATGATATCAGCAATATAGGCTACGTTGAAAGATTGTGGCTTGGAACAGAACTAAGATAATTGCAAATGTATTAAAACAGGTATAAGTTATGGATTTATTTGAATATATGCGTGAAAACAATAAGAATACAGAATCTCCATTGGCTATGAGATTAAGACCGGAAACACTCGATGAAATGGTAGGACAGTCTCATATAATCGGAAAGGACAAACTGCTTTACAGGGCAATTAAGGCAGATAAGCTTAGCTCAGTAATATTTTATGGTCCACCTGGAACAGGAAAGACAACTTTAGCGAGAATAATTGCTAATACAACAAGTGCAGAGTTTAATCAGGTTAATGCCACAGTTGCCGGAAAGAAGGATATGGAAGAGGTTGTTGCCAAGGCGAAAGACAATCTTGGAATGTATGGAAGAAAGACCATTCTTTTCGTAGACGAGATTCACCGCTTTAATAAGGGACAGCAGGATTATCTGCTTCCATTTGTTGAGGATGGAACAATAATTCTTATTGGTGCAACGACAGAGAATCCGTACTTTGAAGTGAATGGAGCTTTAATATCAAGGTCAATAATATTTGAATTAAAACCACTAGAGAAAGAAGATATCAAGACAATAATAAAGCGTGCCGTGTATGATGAGAAGAAGGGCATGGGAAGCTACAATGCAGCAATAGACGATGATGCACTGGAATTCCTTGCAGATATATCCAACGGAGATGCGAGAAATGCACTTAATGCCATTGAACTTGGAATACTCACAACAGACAGATCAGATGATGGAGTTATACATATAGATCTTGCAACAGCACAGGAATGTATCCAGAAGCGCTCAGTAAGATATGATAAAGAGGGCGACAACCACTACGATACAATATCAGCATTTATTAAGAGCATGAGAGGGTCTGATCCTGATGCAGTAAGCTATTATCTTGCCAAGATGCTGTATGCAGGTGAAGATATCAAATTCATTGCAAGACGAATAATGATATGTGCCAGTGAGGATGTCGGCAATGCTGATCCTAATGCACTGCAGGTTGCAGTGGCTGCGGCACAGGCTGTTGAGCGCATCGGAATGCCGGAAGCACGTATTATATTAAGTCAGGCGGCACTCTATGTTGCGACAGCACCTAAGAGTAATGCATGTTACATGGCAATTGATAAGGCACTTGATGTAGTTAAGAATTCAAAGACTGCACCGGTTCCTGTACATTTGCAGGATGCCCATTATAAGGGTAGTGCCAAGTTAGGACACGGTGTAGGATACTTATATGCACATGATTATCCTAATCATTACGTCAGACAGCAGTATCTTCCTGATGCTTATGTGAATGAGAAATTCTATGAGCCGGGAGATATGGGATATGAGAGGGATATTAAGAAACATTTGGATAAGATTAAGTCGGAGGCATAGTTTCCAATGAGGGATTACATAAACAGACTTTCAAGAGGCAGTTCAATTATCAAAGTACCAAAGCTGTCATGCAGTGAGGAACAGATTACCATGGATATTATGTGTAATACAGTTGCTACAGGCAGCTTCATATGTGATGCCACCGATAAGGTTTATGGAATGGTCTATGCTGACAATGAGAGGGTAAAGATTCTTTCAGAACAATTTGGTGGTACGCATATTATAACTGAATATCAGGTGGACGCTTCCGGACTTGAAGAAAATGATGAGATAGAGGGAACATTTACAGTAGTATGTAATGCCGGCGAGAAAAAGATACCATTTGTATTCAGATGTTTGAAAGAGAATCAGGATGATATCAGAAATCATGTTAAGACTGAAGCAGTTGTTCTGCACATTGATAACGAAGAGAATACAATCATGCACAATGATGAAGCAGAGCAGTTTGAATGTGTGCTTATAAAGAGCGGGACAGAAGAAACAGAGATTGATATATATGCAGATGCAGATTTTATTGAATTAGAGAAAGACAGCTTATCAACTGATGATTTTGCAGGTGACAGGGCTGTGATTAAATATATTGTCAATCCACAGAAAATGCATGCAGGCAACAACTATGGATATATACATATAGTAAGTTATATGCAGCATTTAAAGATAAATGTGAGTGTTATATGTAAGAAAGCTGACGAATCGGAAGATTTTGAAGTCAGAAGAGAAGAAAAACTGGCACAATATAAGCTTACGAAGCTTTATCTTGATTTCAGAATGAAGAAAATCAAGAAAGAAAAATGGATTGCTGAATCTATGCAGACAGTTGACAGAATAAGGGGAATTAAGGGCACAGATGTATTTTATGATATTGTGCAGATACAACTGCTTATGGCGTCTGGAAGAGAGGAAACAGCAACACAGATATATAATAATATCAAGAAAGATATAGTCGGAAGAATTGGTGAAAATGTAGAACTTTACTGCTATTTTCTGTATGTTTCGACACTTATTGTGCGTGAAGAGGAGTATACGGCTCAGGTTTTATCACAGGTTAAGAAGTTTTTTGAGAATGGCTATGATACATATAGAATATTATGGATACTTTTTTACCTGAGTACAGATTCAGATAATAAGAGTATAAGACTTGTAAGAATAAAGGATGTAATTAATTCAGGATGCATAAGCCCTGTCTCTTATACACATTCCGAGCCCACGAGACCGTACTAGATCTCGTATG
>ERZ894191.1728-NODE-1728-length-11516-cov-39.422912_pt1 | contig 11516 bp, 10 predicted proteins | sample MGYA00380282_ERZ894191 | MGnify/ENA primary metagenome ERZ894191 (study PRJEB32331, sample SAMN06328485) | human gut metagenome | biome: human gut microbiome; feature: stool | host: Homo sapiens | collected 2013-02-21 ...
TGATGCTGTCCAATTCTACGCCGTAGAATTTGGCATCACTGCTGCCAAAATGTCCATGTGCGAGAAATGCGCCTGTGCCCATGCTGGGTTCTAGGATTTTGCCGCCCTTTACGCCGAAGCGCTCCAGTGCGCGGTAGATGGGGTGGATAACGGTGGCGGGGGTATAAAACGCCGTCAGGGTGCTGCTGCGGGCAGCTTCATACTCAGATTCAGACAATGCTGCTTTCAGCTGGCTGTACTCGTTCGACCATGCACTTTTGTTCGGGTCGAACGCATCCGAAAGCCCGCCCCAGCCCGTGTACTGCGCTAAAATTTTCTGCTCATCCTCAAAAGCAGGGCTGCCGCCGTTCGCTACGCGCTGCTCAATTTCTTTCAGCTTTTGGATAGCGGCAATGTTGGCTGCAAACTTTTCGCGCGGTGCTGTCGGCAGGCTGTCCAGATAAGGGGCTTCATAGGTAATGGGTTCGCGGTGGTAAGGTTCATCTTCTGCCGAAAGCCGTTCTGCGTCCGCCATAACCTGTGCCACAAAGGGGCTGGGTTCTTCGATGACTTCGCCCACGATGGGTTCAGCAGTTTCTTCCGGCTGCTCTTGGCGGCTTGGAACTTCCGGGGCGGATAGTGCTGCATTTTTGGGGTTGGCCGCAAGCAGCCGCGCAAATTCTTCATGGCTGACGGCACGGCCTACCAGCGGGAAACTTTCATCCCGCAGATGAATGTTTTCTCTGCCGATTTCCTCCACGGTAAAGGGTCTGGCATCTTCCAGATAAACCGTGCTGCCGATAGTTACAGGTGATTTTTCGACTTTTCTTGTAGTCGGATGATGCTTTTCAAACTCTGCTTCGGCAGTATTGATAAAATCCGAGAAAGCGCTGTTTTCAATGCCCTGCGCAGCAAGCTCGTGGTTATCTTGGAAGTAGTCGATATGGACAATGTTACCGTCAACCTCATAGCGGATTTCGTTCCGCAGAAGATTGGCATACACTTGGATCTCATGCTCATCGTCCTCGGTGGTAGAGTAAGCAAACTCCACGCGGGTCAAGTCGGAGAAATTCGGCTCGTTTAGCCCCTCATTCTCACAGAAATCCGTGATGGCGTGTTTTGCATGGTCGAGTGCGGCATCGTTCGCTGCACGAGCGGCTTGCTGTTCTGCTGCCCATGCCTGATAGGTAGCTTTTTCGGCATCGGTCAGATACTGGTCGTTGTAAACCAAAAGCCGCAGGCGTTGGGCAACCTCTTTCCACTTCAAAACGCGGCGATACTCGCCGTCCTCTGTACGTCGGGTGATTTCAAGATTTTTGCCCATGTGGTCAAGAAAGCCATGCCCACCATCACGGAAGATCCATGTGCCGCCGCCGATGCCGTATTCTTTTTTCAGCCAGCGGGCTTGATCTTCCTCGATAGGAAGTACCTGTGCAGAGAGATATTGCTGAATGCGAAATTTGCTATCTTCAAACCCGCCGCCTTTGCACAGTGCATCGGTAATGTCCTGCTCCGTAATGTACTTGCCGGATGCGTCAATGATGGGCTTGTTCCACTTTTTGGCTTCTGCTGCAAGGTCGATATTTTTTGCTTGCTGCTCATGGCTCGGCAGCCCTGCCTTTTCAGAATCTTCGGGAGTAAGAGTAAGCTGCTCCATCTGCTGCTGCACGGGTGTAGCCTTGATGGGAACCATCAGCCGCCCTTGCTCGATAAGGTCAGCAATCTTTGCGGCAACAGCATCCCATGTCAGATTGACCTGCGCTGTTTTGGTAAGATAGTTGCCCTCCCAAAGTTCAAGGTACATATCATGCCGGATAAAACCCACGGTATGGTCATCCACGAACAAATATGTATAAATTTGCTTGTAACAGTGCTTGCAAAAGGCGCTGCGCTCGGCAAGGTCGGGATGCTCATTGAAATATTCCAGAATAGCCGCATTGTCGGCACGGCTGGAGGATTCTTTCGCCAGTAAGCCTAGAATCAGTTCATCGCTCAGCGGCGGCAAATCAGAAATGGGTACAGAAAAAGCGGAGGGCGTGGTATCGCTCTCCGCTTGGGGTTCTTGTATTACAGGCTGTAAATCTGCTGCATCGCCAGTTCCTCGGCTTGGCTCTGCAAGGCGTTCATCCACTGCGTCCAGCCCATCGGGTCTGTCTGCCGGTTCGGGGCGGTGCTCTGCTGCATCAGCGTCTGCATCGTCTGCTCGATTTGCCGGTGTACTGCGTTGTCCATCTCCGCCAGATGCGGGTACAGCGTTCCCTCCAGCAGCATCTCGTCGAACACCATCGGCGCGTTCTCCAGCAGGAATTTCCGCCGCAGGCTGCCGTACTTGCCGATCTCCGGCATCGGCGGCTCGTTCAGCGTCAGCGCCGGGATTTGGTAGCCGTTCACCATCATGTACTCCATTGTTGACCTCCTTGTCATCGGTAGTTTTCTCTTGCTTGCCTCCATAATAGCGGACTTTTTCGGCGCGTGCAACACTGTCGATTTCTCTCGTGATGCTTCCGATCTGCTGCATGAGAGGCCGTGCCGCCTGTTGGCAAGCGCTGCCCAAACACAGAGTGATGCGGTTTGTATCAAACTGGTTCACGGACTCAAGGGCAGGCAGGTCCAGCCGCGCAGTATCCACGCCGCACCGCAGCGCGGCCATATACAGACAGCTTTGGGTGATAAGCTGTAAAAATAGCTGCCGCTGTTCGTCCGGCTTGGCCCACTGTAAGCTGCTGCCGTCTATCGCTTTTCCCAGTGCGGTTGTGAACATGGCGCTGCGCTGGGCAACGCAGGATGTGGAGAGCATGAGGAGAGCGCTCTGGATGCTGTCAGCGTGATTATCCGCTACGATTTTATCCCAAACGGGCCGCCAGTTCTGGTCTGTAATGACCCACGGCAGCGCTTCGGGAATCTCTGCACGGGGGATGGTATCGGAAATGTCAAACAGATACCGCAGCCGGGAAGAATTGGCGCGAGTGTCAAATACCGCGATACCGTGTGCGCCGCGCTTGACCCAGCGACCCGCATTATTATTCCAGTAAGCTATGTCGGCCACGGCTGTGGCGGTGGGGCTTTGCTCGTGAATCAAAAGCTGGTTTGGGAAACTATAATTATAAGCAATGGCCGCTGTCCGCAAAAATGCTTTCCATCGGTCACTGCTCTCCGTGACGGCTTGCAGTTGCTTTTTGGCAAGCGCACGGATATTTTCGTATTTTGCCATAGGCTACTCCTTATCGCTCGTGCTGTTCTGCTTTTGACGGTGTGGCATTTTCAAGTTCCGGCAACAAGTTATCTACCTGCTTATACCCAATCGGCTGAACATAAAAAGCGTGTGTCTCGTTATCTTTGTGTGTCACAATAATATCGCTGACAGAGACGGAACGCATAGTTTTGGCGTTTGGACGGTCATCCCGATTATGCCGTGAATAAATGCTGTCCAGCGTTTCCCAACGCTCCATCTGCCCCTTGTACACGAGTTCGTAGTCCTTTGCTCCGGCAGCGAGCCTCGCAGGAGAATACTCCATAAAAACAAGGTCTCGCCTGTTAGTTTGATAGATTTCATAAGGGATTTGCACTCGCTTTTCGCTGCGAAATCCCCACGGAAAATAGGTGTCTGAATCAAATTGGAGTGGCTCATCCAGTTCATCTGAGAATACAACCGGTGTCACTGGCCGCCCACAATCCAAGGAATCCAGAATTTCATCCTTGAATTTTTCCACGCTTGTGTAAGGAACGATTTCACCGATCATCCCGCCTGCACCGAGATATTCGATGTAGCCGACTACTTTATCTGTCTTTTCTTCCATTATCTTTCCAACCTTTCCCAAAAAGATAGTTTGTTCCCGTAGCGTTCATCCTGCGGGCGTACCTTTGCGGCGGGCAGTTCACCGCTTGCCATATCTTCGACTTGCGGGAGAAAAAGTAGTCGGCTGTACCGGTCTGCCTGATCCTTGGACAGCCCTATGACCTTATCGCCATTTAGTCCGCAAACGAGAAAGCGTCCGCGCACAGTCACGCCCTCGTCATTGACCTGTCTGTTATATTTCAGTCGGCTTTGGGCTTTGCTGCATATTAGCCCGATTCGCGGTGTGCCAAACGGTTTTAGAATTTGGCTCTCGCCTTCAATAACTTCGGAAGCAGCCGCTATCGCGCTGGGAAAACCTGCTTGATAAGGGCAGTAGCCGGGTTCAACAATTAATAATCTCGTCATCGGTGTCCCCCTCATCTGCTGCCGTGCTGGTGGGCGCGGGCATAGTTTTCCAGCAGTTTTACGATAACCTGCTGCATCTGGTCGCTTGTAAAGCCTTTCGGAAAGTATCGTTCAACTTTTGCAACGGGAATCATAAGCTGCGGGTCACGCGGCTTTACACTTGGCGGCTTGGCGGCCATAATATGCTGGATTTTTTCTGGTGTCAGTATGCTTTCCCTGCTGGCCTCCTTGAGTTTTTGTGCTTGTGACAGTGAGGGGGTACAGCCCTCAGATTCCATATAAGAGAGGAAGTCCTCTTGTTCTTCGGGGGTAAGGTAGCTAAGTTCTACGGCGGGAGTGGTTTTTAGCTTGCCATCATCCACCATTTTCATAAGTTCGGGGGTGAGTTTGTTCAGACGGATAAAGCGCTGAACTGTTTTGTAGCCCTCGCCACTTCCATCTGCAACTTCTTGCACTGACAACTTCTGGACAACTTGTCCAGAAGTTAAATCACGGCGTTGCCCTTGCCTTTTAATAGCAGCTAATTTCATTTCATACGCTTTCGCCTTTTCACTCGGTAGAATATGCTCTCGCTGGCAGTTGGAATCTACCATCAGAATAATAGCAGTATCATCGTCCATATCCCGTACAATGCAGGGCATAGTCTCCACGCCAGCCCGCTGGCTGGCATGGCAGCGGCGGTGGCCCGCTACAATTTCATACCCACCATCTTTCCGGGGGCGGACAATGGCCGGGGTCATGACACCGTATTCCTTGACACTGTCCACCATTTTGTCCATTTCGTCATCGTCACGGACTTGAAAAGGGTGATTCCGAAAGGGATGCAGTTCAGTCAGCGGCAAAATTTGGATTTTCTCCAGCTTTGCATCCTGCCGTTCCTGTTCACTCGAAAAGAGATTATCGAGCGAGGGCAGATTGATGTTGCTGCCGTACTCTCTCATTCTCCGTCACCTCCTTGGCAAGCGCTTTGTATGCCAAACTGGCCGGGCCGTTGGCATCGTAGGTCAGCACGCTATGTGTACTGGCAGCGCTTTCTGCCGTGCGCGTACTGACCGGGATTTCTGCGTGGTAAATTTTCAGCGCGTGACCGTAGGCGCTGCGCAGGGCGGCGCATACATCTTTGGATAGGTTGGTGCGCTTGTCCACCATCGTCAGCACAATGCCGTCAATATCCAGCCGGGGATTGATACGGCGCTTTACTTGGTTGACGGATTTGAACAGGGACACCAGACCTTTGAGGGCGAAATGCTGCGCCTGCACAGGAATCAACACCCTGTCAGCCGCAACAAGCGATGCCACGGTGATGATGCCCAGCGAGGGCATACAGTCGATCAAGCAGTAGTCATATTTATCCTTAAACGGCTCCAGTGCCTGTTCCATGATTTTCTCGTGCGCCATAACGTTTACAAGGCTCACTTCCATATCGGACAGACCAATGTCGGAAGGAATGAAATCCACCTTTTCTTCATGGTGAATTACCACTTCTGGCGGCTTTTCGTCCTTGATAACAGATTCCATTAAGTCGCTGATTGTTGCGCCGTTTTCGGTACCCTCATAGCCGAGATAGCTGCTCAAATCGCCCTGCGGGTCGGCGTCCACCAACAGCACCTTGTAGCCCATAGCCGCCAGTGCTGTGCCGAGGTTTACTGTGGTGGTCGTTTTGCCCACACCGCCTTTTTGGTTTGCAACTGCAATAGTTTTCATGTTCCGCTCCTTTACCGTTCCATGCTGATAAGTCTACGAGCCGCCAGCAGATAGTCGTTATAATCCTTGCCTATGGCCGGAGGTGCATCCTGTACGATATATCCGCGTTCTGCAAGCCGTTTCGCAACAATTTTTGTGAAGTTCCGTCCGGGGGCGTCACGGTCAAAGCAAAGCGACACGCGCTTTACTTCGGGATGCTGCTGTAAAAAGTAGTCAATAGGCTGATGGTTCAACCCACCCAGCGCCAAGTAGTGGACACTGCGCCACGGGGAATCATGTTTGTACTGCCGCAGCGTTGCGCCGGACATAGCATCAATAGGGGCTTCGTAGATCTCTACGGTATCGCAGTTTTCCGATTCCGCGGGAATCAGAAAGCCATACTGTTTTTGGCTGCCCGCGACATCTCCGCGAAAGCTGCCTTGACAGCCGCGCTGAAAAGCAGAGCGCGGTACGCCGTTTTCATCTTTGCCCACAAAAACGCAGTTGCGGTAGTTGCCGCGCGTAGTTTGGTATAGGATTCCACTACCCACACAGTAGCGCAGGACTTTCGGGCTGACGCCGCGGTGCATCAGATAGGCCGTTGCAGCTTCGGTGTTTCGATCTGCGGTGGGTAACTCAAACGGGCGGGTCGTGTGCTGCTGGGGAGAAGAAGCCTTAGCCGTCTGAATAGAAACAGGCGCGGGAGCCATTGCACTCAACAACCGTACCGCCGAGACAAAGTCCATGCCCTCAACCTTTACCAGATAGTCGAGTGCATTGTTGCCACCCTTGCTCTGCGAAAACCAGTGAAACAGCCCATTTGCGGGCGTGATAACAAGGCTGCTATGCGTCTTGGTGCAATACTCCTTGTCTGTTTTGCGGACAAGCTCGCCGGGATGGTAGGTTTCAAGGTACTGCATGACGCTGATGCGCCGTGCAGCCTCAATATTTTTTTGATATTTGCCCATGATGACCTCCAAGATTGTAATAAAAAAAGCACCTCATCTGCGAACAGGTAAGATGCTTGTAAGAAACGATATTCTCTTTTTCAGCTGGCTGTTTCTTCAGCCAGCTGGAGAGGGGGTGTGGGGGAGAGGAACGCGCCGCAGCCCATTCCTATAAAAAGATACAGTTTCCCCTTGGATAGTTTTGACAAGTGTAACAAAGTGGCAGAATGACAGTTTTTGAATAATAGCGGGTCGCCAAACCGTTAGATAGTAGAAAAATGTCCGCTATTGGGTACTGCCGTTTTTTATGTGCCTCTACTTTCCGAATGCGGTGGTTTTTAGTCTGCCATTTTTGAAAGATTGTCCACAAAGCGAGAATGATTTCTCAACTACGTTGGTCTGCCAGATTTCCAATCGTAAGTACGTCCGAAAATCAAAAATTGTATCGTGGATAGGTGCTTTTTCACTAAAAAAGGGCAGGAAATAAGTTCTTTGAAATTCCTAAAAAATCCACCAAGTTCTTCTCACTTGGGCCGACTCAAAATCCGTTGGTGGTGACACCGTATGGGTTCGACCCCCATCACCGGCATTCCTTATACCTAAGCCTTTTAGCGGCTTAGGTATTTTTTTGTGTGGCAGACAAAGCGGATTTATTTTTCGACACGCTGAGTTCCTATGCTGACGATACTGTGCCTGTTTCGCGTAAAAGTCAATACGCCAAACAGTTTTACAGAGTCCTAGCCGGAACAAATTTGTGATGCAGGAACGGGACGTTTGTTGACGGTTTCTCGCAAATGTGCTATCATTATAATGGAGTAAAGTGACATTAAATGGAAGGACGGCAAATTGTTAGGGGCTTACATGGAAAGAAACAATCGCAAACGCGGGTTCACATTGGTTGAGCTTATTGTTGTGCTGGTAATTCTGGCGGTTTTAGCAGCTCTGCTTGTACCATCGCTTACCGGATATATAGACAAAGCAAAAAAGAAAGCTGTGATAAAGGAGGCAAGAGATGTGTGGACAGCGTCGCAGGCTGCCTTGTCGGAGTGCTATGCCCTGTACCCGGAGAGTTTTACTGCCAACTCTGCAAACAATAAAAGCAACTGCAGGTTTTCTGTCTACATAAACAATAAATGGGTAGACAATGTGGGCAAAATTTCTAACGCCGCGCTGAATGCATTGCAAAAGAACCCAAAGGATACGGTGGAAGCGGGGACGGCAAGCCGCAGAGTTTCCGCCATGGTGTTGGCGTATTTGGCAGTGCAAACCAAAACAATGCGCGCTATACATTTAACAACGGTAAGGTAATCACCAAAGATACAAAGCCAAGTACGTATTTTGATAAAACACCAAAGTCCACGGACATAATCATACAGCTTTTTCATACGGTTGATGGCAAAGTCATTGCGTTGAATTTCGGAAAAGATGGCTATATGGTAACAATCGTCCCCGGACAGGAAATTATCTGTGAGTATGATGGGAAATGTCTGGATTTCAAAGGATGATCCGGCGCCTAGCAGCCGAGGGAGACCCCTTTTGCTACCAAAATCGTCAAATTTGCGTAAAGTATAAAACAATCGCCGCATAATTATAGACAAAACGACCAAACAATGCTACAATATTCCTATTCCGGGGCGAAACGGCCCCGTCAAGAAGGAGCATTGCCGTGAAGCTGAACAACCGTCGCACGATTCTGGTGGGCCTGGCGTTTTTGTCGATCTGTACGTTCTGGCAGATGTACGACAGCGTGATGACCCTGATCCTGACCGACACCTTTAAACTGAACGAGACCTTCGCCGGGGCTATTATGGCGGCAGATAACGTACTGGCGCTGTTTTTGCTGCCGTTCTTTGGCGCGCTGTCCGATAAGACCAGCACTCGCATCGGGCGGCGGATGCCGTTCATTGTGGGCGGCACTGCATTGGCGGCCGTTTTGATGAACCTGATCCCGTTGCTGGATGACCGCTATGCGGCAAACCCCAGCACCGGCACGCTGGTGCTGTTCATTATAGTGCTGGGTCTGCTGCTGGTTTCCATGGGCACCTATCGCTCGCCTGCGGTGGCGCTGATGCCCGACGTGACCCCTAAGCCGCTGCGCAGCCGTGCAAATGCCATCATCAACCTGATGGGGGCCGTGGGCGGCATTTTGTATCTGGGGCTGGCGGCGCTGATGTATCCGGTGTCCAAAACCAAGGGGGTCGGGCATGTCAGCTACCGCCCGCTGTTCTTCATCGTCTCGATGATCATGGTCGCGGCGGTGGCAATTTTGTACCTGACCATCCGGGAGCCGAAGCTCGGGGAGGAAAACCGGAAGCTCGAGGCCGCCCACCCCGAGTGGAACCTGGCCACCGACGACGGCGCCGGACATGAGGTCCTGCCTGCGCCGGTCAAGCGGAGCCTTGCGTTTCTGCTACTCTCCATTTCGCTGTGGTTCATCGGATATAACGGCGTTACGACGTGGTTTACCAAGTACGTGGAGGCCGTCATGGGCGAGGGCCTGGGCGGCGCGTCCACATGCCTGCTGGTGGCAACGGCGGGTGCCATTGTCTCGTACATTCCCATCGGTGCGCTGGCTGCAAAAATTGGCCGCAAGCGCACGATCCAGTGCGGCATTGTGCTGCTGGCAACCTGCTTTATGCTGGGCTACCTGCTGACGACGATGTACACCTCGATCCAGCCGATCATGTACGTGGTGTTTGCGCTGGTCGGTCTGGCCTGGGCAGCCATCAACGTGAACTCGCTGCCGATGGTCGTCGAGATGTGCCGCGGCAGTGACATCGGCAAGTTTACCGGCTATTACTACACCTTCTCGATGGCGGCGCAGGTCGTCACGCCCATCGTGGCGGGCTCCCTAATGCGGGCCATCGACTACCGCGTGCTGTTCCCGTATGCCGCGCTGTTTGTGGCGCTGAGCTTTGTGACGATGTGCTTCGTCAAACACGGCGACGCCAGAGCCGAGGCGAAGAAGGGGCTGGCGGCCTTTGAGGACATGGACAGCTGACCCGCTGAAAAGTTGAAAAAGCGCTGCCGCACGGAAGAACTTTCCGTGCGGCAGCGCTTATTTTGTTGGCTATTTGCTTTTCGGGTGGCCGTTCTCGACCTCGCTTGTGCCCTGCTCCATCAGATAGGTGGCGGTAAGGTCGGCGATATGCAGCTTGACGGCGAGGGGATAGGTGTTGTAGGCGTCGCTGACGGCAAAGCTGCCGCCGCGCACGGCATCGTCAAAGCCGCCCATGTGCCAGCGTATGGCGATGGCCTCGGCGGTTTTCAGCCGCATGAAATGCTCAATTAAATACACGCTTTTCTCGCCGTGGCCGTAGGGCAGCTGGTCAGCCACCTGATAAAACGGGACCTTCTCCCACTGGCCGGTAACGTCGTTCTTGACGTTGCGGGTGCCGACCTTGTAAAAGTTCGCCTTGCACAGGTCGTGCAGCAGGCCGCAGATGGCGTAGCTCTCGGCGCTTTCACCTTCGGTGAAAAAATGCTGCATCATCGCATTGTAGACGTTGATGCTGTGCATGACCAGGCCGCACTCGCACGCGCCGTGAAAGCGGGTGGACGCGGGCGCAGTGAAAAAATCCGTCGTTTCCAGCCATTTCAGCAGGCGGTCAGCGCCGGGGCGGGTGATGTTTTTGTTGTAGATCTCCACAAATTCGGCGTGATAGTCCTGCATACGAACCTCACAGCTCCATGTCGTCCAGAATGCCCTTCAGGGTCTTCAGCTCCTCCTCGGTCAGGCTGATGCCCTTGGCCATGCGGCTGCCGTCGGGGGACCAGTCGCGGATGTCGTACTTCGGCGGGTTGCCGTTCCAGCTGACCATGTTCAGCTGGCGCTCCCAGCCGCGGGCGTTGGTGGAAAGAACGGCGATGCGTTCGGTAACTTCATAGGTGAATTCTGCCATGATTACAGACTCCTTTTATCAATAATACTAGGTTAAGCAACATCATAGCCGATTCTGCCGGAAAATGCAAGAGCAAAATCAATCGATCCGCACGGCCAGCAGGGCAAAGCGCGCGTCGGTGTCGGGGTGGGTGTCGCCGCAGGTCGAGAGCGTCAGCAGCTGCGCGCCGTACTCCGGCATGACGCCGGTGTCATACAGTGCCTTTTCGGTGATGGCCCTGACGCGGTGCTGCCAGTCCAGCTTGGTGTCGGCGTCAAAAAAGGTGTAGTAGGGCAGCGTGTCCGCGCCGAGCGCGGTATCCACCGCGGCCACGACCTGCCAGGTGCCGCCCTCGTACAGTGTGTCAAACGTGAAGGTCGGGTGGGCTTTATAAAAATCTTCGTCCCGGTAGCGCACGAGCTGGCCGAACATCGAACCATCGTGCATATTGTGGCCGTAGATCAGCCAGTTGGCCGTCGGCGCGTCGGCGCTGACCGAGCAGCGCTCATCCAGAAACAGCGTGCCGCCCACGGCGTAAAAGCGGTCAAAGCCGCGGCGCAGGTAGTATTCGTTGTCGCCGGGCGTCTGCACGACGGGCAGGTCGATGTCCGTCCCGTCGATGCGCAGCCAGCCGATGAGGTCGGGGTTTTTCTCATAGAGTGCCCGGTACCGGGGCAGAATTTCGCCTGCGGCTGCGGCAGGGACTGCTGCGGTCTCGGGCGTGGTGTGGGCGCTTGCGTCGGCGCGCTGGGTGTCGGCCAGGGCGTCCCGCGTCGCGGCCAGCGGCTGCACGGTCACATGGGTGGGGGCGGGCAGGGCTGTGAC
>ERZ894191.1730-NODE-1730-length-11512-cov-6.030374_pt1 | contig 11512 bp, 7 predicted proteins | sample MGYA00380282_ERZ894191 | MGnify/ENA primary metagenome ERZ894191 (study PRJEB32331, sample SAMN06328485) | human gut metagenome | biome: human gut microbiome; feature: stool | host: Homo sapiens | collected 2013-02-21 ...
TGAAGAGGCTGCTCCAACAGATCGAAGAACAGCTCACAGATGACGTTGCCGTCGTGGTAGTGGACGACGGTTCCGCCGACGACACGTTGCAAGTTGCGAAACAATTCGAATCCGAAGCAGTCAGGGTTCTCCATAAGGAGAACGGCGGAGTGGGTTCAGCACGCAACCTCGGCATAGAGGAATGCGACTCGGAATACATCTGGTTCGTTGACGCGGATGACGGAATCGCGCCGAACGCCGTCGCCGCCTTGCTGAAGGCCATCGGGGAAAAGCCGAGCGACTGCTACCTGTTCGGATTTGACAAGCTTCGAGGCAAGTCCGCGGAGACCATCGTCAACAGTGAGGCGAAAAGCTACGATACGTCCCGTGAGATGGCTGAGAATTTTGACCGTCTGTTCGGTGAGAATCTATTGAATCCCTTGTGGAACAAGCTGTTCCGCAAGGAGATCATCGAACGTGAGGACCTCCGGTTCTCTTCCATCCCCTCCGGTGAGGACGCTGAGTTCGTGCTCCGGTTCCTTTCGCACGCGCAAAGCATGGATGTGCTGACCGACGTGCTGTACCGTTATAGGCTGCTTTCGGATACGTCCTCCGCGCACAAATCGCATCCGGACTACATCGGCGACCACAGGCAGATGTTTATAGCTCTGACGGATTACTGCGACGAGACAGGCGCATCGGCCATGGCGGTCAAAACGCGCTGGGCAGCGGAAACCGCGATGGGATTCCGCTGGAACGTGTTCAACGGCCTCGAGGGCAAGGGGAAGTACCGCCAATTCTCCAAGGAAGTCAAACTCCGCCAGCCGGAGATGGAGGCGTTGATCGCATCCTTGGGTGATTGTCCGAGGCAGGGAGGGCTACGCGGTCTGGTCGCGCGTTCGATTCCACTCTCGTACTTGTTCATCAAAACGCGTCTCTTCGTCGCCAACATTCAGGAGGGGATGAGAGATCATGAATAGTCTCGGAATCCTTCCCAAAGTCATTAGAGCAATTGCGACCTGTGGTGGCTGTTCCGCAGGTATGAATGCCGTCGTCACGCATTCCTTCGCCGACGGCAACGTCCTAGTTGGCATACCAGCCAAAGCAATTTAGGGGAGGGGTCGTGTTCGCTATTTGTTATGTGGCATTGACGTTTGTCACCTTTGCAATGCTCGCTTTGCTTCCGTCCGGGCAACGAAAGACCGTGCTGGTGTTCTCCGCGTTGTTCTTCGGGCTTATCGGTTTCATGATGACGCCACGTGCGAACATGTATACGGACACAGTTCGTTTCTTCGATACCCTCGATGAAGTGCGTAACTTCGCTGTCACGGGTCTGGGAGACGCTTGGCGATATCTCATGGATGCGTGCGGATACAATAGCACGCCTGTTATTGGAGTCATCATGTTCCTGATATCGTTGCAGCCGGAAAATGGATTTCTCACCCTTCTCGCGGCCACGGTGGACATTGGCGCGGGATTCTATCTTTGCTTCAAACAATCCAACAACGGAATGAACAAAAGAAGCCTCATCGCCGGTGTTATCTGTTTCCTGTGTCTCTTCAATTTCAACGCAGGGGTGAGCGGAATCAGAAATTATATGGCGGGATTTCTTGCCATATGCTTTGCTTACCATTTCTCAGACAGATTTAATATCCCATCGCTTCTGTTGTATCTGCCGTTGATTCTCATCCATCCGTTTGCGGCGATGATTCCTCTTTTGTATATCATGTCGACAACCTACAAGAAGCATAACGTGGTATTTGCGCTCTGCTGTATTCCACTGCTTCTCCAGCACTATATTCAAGAATCGGTATTCTCCTTGTTCTCGAAGTTTTCCTCGATTCCTTTCTTTGCATCTCTTTCCTTCAAATCAACGCAATATTTTGGAGAGGGAGCATACATTGTTAGCGCATCTATTTTCTCAAGAGCCCGAGATTTGTTGTTATTCGTTTTTTACCTGTTCATTTTATTTTGCGTTTTAAAGAGAAAAACTAATTTATCGAGACACTACATCGGATTATCTATCATGATGTCCTGTTTCACAGCTGGGGCGTTGGCTGATGAGCAGCTTTTCTCTCGAAGCGTCTCAATGCTGATGCTGATGCTGATTCCTTTTATCTGCGAACTCTTCTCCAAAGAAATCACGAAAGAGAAAGTCTCTTTACCTATTGCCTTGGTGTGCCTTGGGACAAGCGTTATTTTCGTAGATAACTTGCGGGCAGGCGTTCGATTCCAGAACATAGTTTTTTCATGGACATCTATTGTTCTTATCGTGTCAGCATTCATTCTTTTGCTGGTTTTTATAGCAGCGAGGAAAAATAGAAGAAAGACCCAAAAATGAGACACGCGTTTCTTATTGTAGCCCATACGAATTGGAACCAGCTCAGGACATTGATCTCCTTGTTGGATGATTCCCGCAACTCCATATACGTACATGTGGATGCGAAATCAAAAGATTTTGATCCTGCTTTTTTCGAGGGGTCAGTCAAGCGCGGAACGTTGCATTTCGTACATCGTATTCCGGTGACCTGGGGGGGCGATTCCCTAATCAAATCGGAAATAATACTGCTGGAAGAGGCACTGAAGAGTAATAGCGATTATTATCATCTTATTTCCGGATTCGATTTACCTCTTCACAGCATGGATTATCTCAATTCTTTTTTCGAACAGCATGCAGGAAAAGAATTCGTGCAGTTTTCGGAGATCGGCGAGACGATGAGGCAAAGAACTCGGGACAGAATCGCCATCTACCATCCTTTGCAAAATGCTGTCGGGAGAAACGTTGGTCAGATCGAACGAATAATGTTCGTGACGCAACGCCTTCTGCTGCATATTGATCGTCTTAGAGGTTCCGGACTCGTTCTCGGGAAAGGAGCTGAATGGTTCAGCATCACCCAAGCATTCGCAAGGTACGTTATTAATGAATGGCCCCAAATGGGTCGTTATTTCATGAATTCTTTCTGCGCGGATGAAATGTTTCTGCATACGATGCTGCTCAATTCCCCTTATCGAGACAACGTGTATCACCCCGATGCCGATGATAGCTGTGAATCCATGATGCGTCTCATACATTGGTCAAACGGAGATTTAAAAACATTTCAGACCGATGACTATGAGGAGCTGGCATCGTCGCCAATGCTGTTCGCGCGGAAGTTCGATGAAAGAAAAGACTCCAACATCATTGAAATGATCTCAAGTCACGTCAATTCCCGTAACGCATGACTCTAGGGGCGAAGAGTCCTTGCAATTGCCAGTCTAGATTGGAATATCAGTGAATCAGAAGCAGACTCATTCCGTGAAGTTCAACGCGGTGATGAACATACTATTGACCGCATCTAACATGCTCGTCAGCATAGTCACTATTCCGTATGTCACCCGCGTGCTGTCAGTTGAGGGATATGGGGACGTGACGTTCGCCCAGAACGTGTCGCAATGGCTTTCGGCCATGTGTCTGGTCGGCGTGCCCATGTACGGCCTACGCGAATGCGCCCGCGTGAGGGACGACCCACGGGAGATGGCGAGGGTCGTGCGCGAGCTGCTCGCCATCATCACGATCTTCACCGCCGTGGTGCTGACGTGCTTCGGCGTCTCGATCCTTGTCGTTCCGAGATTCCACCAGATCGCGGCCTTGATGTGGGTGTTTCTGGTGAGCACCCTGCTGCTGTCGTATGGTGTGGAATGGTATTTCCAGGCGATTGAGCAGTACAAGTACATCACGATCCGCAGCATGGTGTTCAAAATGCTTTCGCTTGTGGCGATGCTGGTCTTCGTGCGAGATGAGGGCGATTACCTGGCCTACGGCGTGATCTTGGCGCTCGTAGTGTGCGGCAACAACGTGCTGAATCTGGCCCGCATGCTGCGCATGGTGTCATTCTCCGGTCTCGGTCCGATGTGTATCGGCAGACACCTGCGACCGCTGGCATCGTACGCGGCATTATCCATCGCGACATCCGTGTATTTAGTCTTCGACAGCATCCTGCTTGGCATGTTGTCACCCAGTAACGTCCAAGTTGGGCTCTACCAGCTCGCTGCAAAATTGAAGAACCTTTGCAACAGTGTGGTCAATGCGATTATCAGCGTTTTGATTCCACGGCTTTCCTATTACGCGAAAAACGATTTGGAAGCGTACGGAGCTCTGCTGCGAAAAGGATGGGGATTCCTGCTGAACCTTTGTCTAGGGGCCGCCCTGTATCTCTTGGTCTACGCGTACCCGCTGGTGGTGCTGATCTCGTCGGAGAAATATGCGGACGCGGTCCTTCCCGTGCGCATCATCGGCTTGGTTAACCTGTTCTCTTGTATGAGCTACTTTTTCGGCCTTGGTATTCTTTCTCCGTTGGACCAGGAGTCGAAGCTCGCGCGGGCGAACCTCACCGGCGTTCCCACCAGTCTGGTATGCAATCTGCTGCTGGACGGCACGTTTGGTGCGACTGGTGCCGCGATATCGGTATGCCTTGCAGAGTTGGTGATTTTCCTGATGCAATTGCATGATTGCTGGCCGGTGCTTAAGGAACATATCGACGCATCCAACGTGTTGCGGACGTTTATGTCGCATATCATGGCCGCGGCGGTCGCATTCGCCGCAAGCCTGCCCCTTGCCGGACTGAACGTGGCGGTCCAGGTGGTCGCGGGTTTCGCCGTGTATTCCATAGTCTGGCTTGTCGCGGCCCTGATTATAGGAGAAACAACCGCGCGATGGGCATTCGGAATCTTGCGAGGATTCATGAAAAGGAAATAATCGGAAAGCCGAAAAACGTTTTTGGCTCAGTATCCGTGTGTGCTCTACTAGCGCATTGTTTTGCCTTCGAGAATCAAACTTCATCAGAGGTCTTTCCTTCTACTGGACATAGGTATTAAAAGCGGTTTACCTGCAATTCAGGTCACATCACTATAAGCCATTCGGCAGGTGGAGCAATGACTGGTGAGAATGGAGTGCTCCGGGAGTGCCCGAAAAGCTGGACCAAGATAATGTCGTTTTGAATCAAGCAAATGGTGGTGGACGAACATTCCATGCGATGTTTGTCCACCACCATTTGCTTAGGGTTACGCCTTTGCGTTACTCCGCTTATGTTCGCCCGTTCGATCCGCTCCGTCGCTTTGTCGAACCAGCGGCCACGGTTACAGCTTACAGTCACTGCAAACAGTCCTTGACACATGAAGTCAATCAGAGTGCAGACACGAAAATAGATCGTCAACAGGATGCCTAGGATTTACAGAATGGCGAAAGGCTGCTGATAGCAGGGTAGACCGAGAGATTGTGCACTTTTGGCCATGGCCGCCCGTGGCACGATAATCAGTTCGCTTCCTCCGGCGTGCCGCCAAGCCGGGACATGTCGAGGTAGCGGTCCGCGCGATACGCCTTCCGGCCGCCGGAACGCTTGTATCTAGACGCCCTGACAAGCTCACCGGCCTCCGTGTCGAGCATCGCGTTGAGTGTCTCGGTGACCTTCTGCGTGACGAGCCGGTCGAGTCAGATCCCGGGCATGTGCCGGTCGATCCGCACGGTGTTCTCGGGCATGGTTCCGTCTCCTGATTTCCAATCGCGGTTTTTCGTTTTGGCGAATGAAAGAACCGTACGCAGGACGCGGGGCCATGCTTTTCACGTCAGGATCGAAAACCCAAAGCGCGCAAGAATTCGGACGTTATCTGTATTCATCCCCGAACTACGTTATTTACAATTCAATTCAATTCAGCTTCAGGAATCAACGAAATCAAATCCAAGACACTCCACTCACCTAACCACCCACAACAAGAAATTCATCAGTCTATTCACCAATTAGAAGGATGCAACGCTGCAAGAGCAACACTCCGATCATCGGATTGAAGAAATTCGGATCCGATGATCGGAGTGTGGTTTCATGTCTGCATTACTAGCGTTTTGCGTCTATACAGCTCAAGAAAAGGGCGGAAAATACTAGTTGTGCAGACGCGACGACTGCAGATGGACCGTTGCGTATGCGCAGATTGCGGAAGCGATCACCAGCAGCAGCGAGATGATGGCGAGCGCCTGGACTGCGGATCCGGAGCGAGGCATTTCCGGCTTCTCTGGCTTTTCTGGATTGCTGGGTTTGCCAGGTTCTTCTGGCTCTTCTGGCTCGGCGACGGCTTTGATGGTTACCGTCACTTGGGCGCTTATGCCATCGTGGTCGGAAGTGCGCAATTGCATACCTGCTCCCCCACTCGCATTGGCACTGCCACGCGAGGAAGCTCCATTCGGCATTCCGGAAGAACGGGCCGCGTTTGCGTCCGTAAAGTCATCATCCGACGTGTTGCGCACGGCGGTGATGGTGATGTTCTGGCTCACGGCTTCGAAGGCTTTCCTCTTCTCAACCGCCTGCATTGCGCGATCGATCTGATCGTTCAACGCCTGCAACTGGTCACTATCCACCACAAGACGGTAGTCGGCGATGCCGTTCAGTTGTGTTTCCGTCAACTCTAGTAGGTCGTCGGCGCTCAACCGTTGGAGTCCGTCCACTGGGTACAATTCCACCGAGGCCTGTTTGCTGGAGATCGCCAGATCGCCGATATGAAACATTCCGTCGCCCGTACCGTCACCGCTAGTGCCATCTGGAATCAGCCCAAGCGAGTCAGCCAAGTACGGCGCAAGATTCGACGAGTCGGAGAACGAGCCACTCAACAAGACGAGCGTGTTCAGTCCAGCTGGAATCATACCCCGGTATTCGCCGCCGCGAACGGTCACATAACCAAGGTTTTTAGCGTCATCCAACAGGTTGAAAAGCGTCGGTGCGGTGAATGTTCCGCCCGAAAAACTGCCTTGCGCGGAAGTCTCATCCGTTTCGGCAAACCGCATCAACGTTGCATCCGAGGTGAACGTGCCACCCTCCACATGCAATGCGCCACGGCAATCGACCGCAGGCTGTGTTCCGCCCGCAACCGTTCCCGGGCCGACAATGGTGAGCTGCATGTTCGCAGGCACAGTGATCGTAGCAAACCCAGCAGCTCCACCGGATTCAGTGGCTTGCAGCGTATGCCCGTTCAGGTCAAACGTTACGTTTCGTACGCCTTTCGGTGGCGTAATCGTAACGCTTTCCGTCACGTCGGCTAGCAATGTGACCGTCGTGTTCTTCAACGTTGTTCGACCGATCGCCTCCTGTACGCTCGCGTAAGTTGCGTTGCCCACTTGCGCGACCGCCTGAGATTCGGCGGCATCGGCAACTGCATCTGCAGAGAACAGCAGCGTTCCAGACAGCGTTACGAGCGCGAAAACAGCGGTCAGCACCACCGAAACCAAATACTTACCTTGCGTTCGCGGGCACACATTCACCCGCTTCTCATGACTACGCATGATTATTTCCTTTTATAGGTTCTGTTGCATATTTCAATCCGTACCGAAGTGCGTGGGACCACCCTCAGCTGTGAGGGATAACGTTACAGAAATCATGGCGCCATGCTGCATTAATTATCTCACAATGCGCAAAGGAAAGCAAATTACCTATTTTGAAAATCCAAATCTCATATGAGATATATCAAAAGACAATCTTTAGTTATAGTGGACCTCATCACATAAGTTAAAACTGTTTCACATGAGTATCACAATATTCCTCACACGAATAAACGTATCCCAATAACTGCAAAAATATACATATGACGAATAATTGTTTCCCATCAAGAAACAAGCGAGCCCACAATCAAACAAGCGAGGTCGCAACCACACAAAAACACATTTCCCATCTGCACCACGTGGGAAAGCAAAAGAGCGCTCCGGGAGGGAGCGCTCTGATTTGCACGACGATTCGTGCGAAAAGTACTGCGGAATTTAGTAAGATCCGGTGCCGCGGAAGACCACGAGCACGGTTTTTGCGAGAATCGCAAGATCGCCTGCAATAGACCAATTTTCGATATAGGAAACGTCCAAATATTCGCTCTGCTCCTGCGAAAGATCCGAACGGCCGGAAACTTGCCACGGACCGGTAATACCAGGCTTAACCAGCAGTCGCGTGGAATAAAGGGAACCATAGCGAGCAACCTCTTCCGGCAAAGCCGGGCGAGGACCAACCAAAGACATGTCGCCCTTCAAAACGTTGAAGAACTGGGGGAATTCATCCAACGAAGTCTTACGAATAAAACGACCGACCTTCGTAATTCTCGGATCATCCTTCATTTTGAAGATGAAACGATCGGTCTGTCCATTTTCTTCGGCAAGTTTCTTCTTCAATTCTTCCGCATTGGTAACCATGGAACGGAATTTATACATGGTAAACGGCTTGCCATGCAAACCGATACGCTGCTGCGAGAAGAAAATCGGACCACCGTCATCAAGCTTGATGGCGATCGCCGTGCCCAGCATCAGCGGCGAGGAAATCAGCAGCGCGAAAGCCGAACCGACGATATCCAGCAGGCGTTTAATCACGTACGTCGTATTCGTATACTGCGGCAAACTTGCCAGCAATACAGGCTGTTCGGCCGTATTACGCAAGTACAGGCGGTGGCCGCTCACGTCAGCCAAGGAAACAGCCAACGCAAGCTCCATGCCAAGCGACTCGACCGCAAGCGAAATGCCATGCAGCATTTCGGAATCACGGGACAGCACGTCGGCAACATACACTTCCTGCGCACCCAAGCTTTCGCACGTACGCGGGAAAGCGGCATTGAACGGAATCACCTTCAGCTTGTCGGCACCTTCAATGGAAGGATCAGGCTCGAACGACGTGACCACATAAGCGTCTTTCTCATTGTCGTCAGCTTCGATCGGACACACGGCAATCGGCGAATACCCCCAATTGGAGTAGTCCCGCATGGTGCGCAACGCACAATTGATACCGTCGGAAGAACCAATCACCACGGTCTTATACTTACAGGCGCCCTTCTGACGGCTGCGATGCTGCCACTGACGCATCTGCCAACGGGCGATGACTTCTAGGAAGAATGCAATGATCGGGGCGACGATAAGCGCGGTTCTCGGCAAGGAAAGATTGAAAATAAAAGCAAGCGAGCAGTAAGTGATGATGGTGAGCAGCGACGCGTTGATGATTTTCGCATACAGCTCGTAGCCTTCCGCCATCACATGGCGATGATACGTTCCGGCAAAGGTGAGGCTCAACACCCAGATGAGGCTGAAGCAGATGAGGAACAGCCAGAACGGCATGGCCCCATTGATGGCATTATATGCGGCATCGTTGGCCCAAAGACTGATGGATAGCGAAATCAGCATGACCGCAAGATCGACCATCACCAAGCAGACGACAAAAGAATAACGCCATGCGGGCACAACCTGATTCCGCCTGCCCTTGCGCTTTCCATCTTCACCAACGGAAAATGGCGTGTTCGAAAACATCATCGGCTCAAACTGAGGGCTGTTGTCTTGAGACTGATGTCGCTCCTGCTTCTGATCCTGGTGACGAGAGTTAGAAGAGACGATATGGATTTCCTGGGTTCTCACTACTTGATCCGAACCCTGCTCAGAGCTGCGGAAACCGCCTTGCATGACTCCTCCCTCTACTAACTACCCCCACCCGAAAAGAAGGGGGCTTCCCTCCATGAAGAGATAGTATCATAAGCCCTGTTAACAGAGTAGATCTCCAACTCGCTTTTGCGGTTAAATGACTATTGGAAACTTGCTTTTGACGCGATACCGCGAAACGCGCGGCAAGAACGGATGAAAAGTTGACGTCCGTTCCGTGAACGTGAGGCTACATGCGCATATACCCACATATTCCCCCATACTCCCCTGTTGCAAGATGGCTTGTCTAGAGCCGCTTGCTTAGCTGCTTAGGTTACCTACGGAACTGTCTAGCGGCCTTCAATCAGCGGGGTCTGACGAAGGGTGAGCGGCTCATCCGTATCCGGGGCGGACTGCACATGCACGGTGATCTCATAGGATTCGCCGGGCTGCAAGGTCACATCGCCCACGCCTACGGTCAGGCCATTATGCAAAGTCACACCCTTGTAATCGTCGGCATTCTGAAATTCCCAATCCACCAAACGACCATTCGCAGGCGCGTAAATGAACAATGCCGTCTTGATCTGGCCTTTCGGAACGATATTTCCGGCACCGGTCACATAGTCAGCTTCGGAAGCCGCTTCTTCCGCCGTTATGGTGTTCTGCAACTTGATATGCACCGTATACTGGTTCGCGCCGTTTCGCGCGACCTTCTGGAATTCAGTGGTCACTTCGCGATGCAAATACCAGTCCATTTTCGACTCGGTTTCGTCGGAAATATACACGCCGACCTGCGGTTTCGCACCTTCCGTAATCAATTTGCCGGAAATAGCGGAATCGGCAATCAGATTCTGCTCATCCTCATGCGCGCTCCACACCATCACGTGTCCCTGCTCAACAGACGTGGAAAGCGCCTTGACATACGATTTGAAATCGCCCGCATTCTGCATGATATGGTCGAACGCGGCCTGCGCGGCAACCGCGAAATACTCGTCCGTCTCCTGCGGAGCCATGCGCGCATACACGTCATGCAGCAACGTTTGGGCGGTATTAGTGCCATCCAACGTCGAACCGTCAGGCATGACAACGCCACCGGTCACCGCCAGCATGTTCTGCAGGAACAGCGGATCAATGGCGATCACACCATCAACCGCAACGCCATACTGGCGATTCCACATGGCGCTCACAATCTCGCCGGTGCGCGGAAAATCAGGCGTGAAATTCACGTCGCGAATATCCTTGCCAAGCTTGTCGGTAAACAGCAAACGTTCCTCGGCGGTCAAATCCATAACCGGCTCATCGGCATTCTGAATTTCCGAATCGGAAACGAACGGCTGCAAGCTCACGTGACCACCCTGCACCGTGACCAGGCCGAGCGATCCCGTAAGACCGCCGGACGGGCGTGCCTCCGCATTCGTTTGCGCAAGGATCAGATAATTGCGCGGAGCATCATTCGCATGGCTTTCCGTGCCCAACATGCTTGGCAGCACCTGCACGATGGAATTCAAGGAATGCACCATGCTGTCAAGTTTTTCGCAATACGTTTCCGCGGTTTTCAGGGCGTCCGCGATCTGCGCGATATGCGGGGTTTTCACGGTTTTCACTTCCCGCGTGGCCTTGTCGATCGTATCGTCCGCGATTTGGAGCGGCTGCTGAGACGCTTCCAATCCGGAAATTTCGATCGTGCCGTTTTCCACGTGAATACTGTTCAGATCAACATTTTCGGCGACTTTCACCAGTTGCGGCAACGCCTGCGACGAAATATTCTCCATGGCGGCCACCGTGGTGCGTACGGCGGAAATGTCATTGCCCACATACGGCACGACCGACGCCACCTGCCACAGCGGCGAAGAGGTTTGCTTGTAGGCCTTGCTTACGTGATCGGAGAACGCGGTTGTCTGCTTCTCAAGCTTGGACGTGTCCGCTTCGGAGATGGTCTGCTGCAAGCCTTGAGCACTCGACACCGCCTGCTGCAGCTCGTTTTTCACGTGCAGCGCAGACCATACGAATGCGCCGGCGAAAACGGCGAGGGCTGCGACTATCACGAGTACGCCGATTAGGATCTTGCGACGGCGACGTTTGCGCTTGATTTGGCGAATATGCTCGACGCTCATACGGCGGCGCACGCGGCGGGAA
>ERZ894191.1738-NODE-1738-length-11463-cov-7.894197_pt1 | contig 11463 bp, 10 predicted proteins | sample MGYA00380282_ERZ894191 | MGnify/ENA primary metagenome ERZ894191 (study PRJEB32331, sample SAMN06328485) | human gut metagenome | biome: human gut microbiome; feature: stool | host: Homo sapiens | collected 2013-02-21 ...
CTTACGGTAACGTAGGCCGCAATGTAGCCCGCATAGCCAAAGGTTTCGGCATGGACATTTACGCATTCGACGCTTTCTGCCCGAAAGAGGTCATCGAGAAAGACGGTGTAAAGGCTGTGGCTTCGGCCGAGGAGCTTTATTCTGCCTGCGACATCGTTTCGCTGCACATTCCCGCAACGGCGGAAACCAAGAACTCCATCAACTATGCTTTGGTGGGCAGGATGCCGAAAGGCGGTCTGCTGGTGAACACCGCCCGCAAGGAAGTTATCAATGAAGCCGAGCTGATACAACTGATGGAAGAACGTGCCGACTTGAAGTACATGACCGACATTATGCCCGCAGCCAATGATACATTTGCCGCCAAGTTTGCCGGCCGTTACTTCTCCACACCGAAGAAGATGGGCGCGCAGACGGCCGAAGCCAATATCAATGCCGGCATTGCCGCTGCCAGACAGATTGTAGGCTTCCTGAAAGACGGCTGCGAAAAGTTCCGCGTAAATAAGTAATGGATTTATACTCTGACAACCATGGCAACAATAAAACCTTTTAAAGGGATTCGTCCCCCTCAGGATTTGGTAGAGCAGGTGGCATCCCGTCCGTACGACGTCCTGAATTCCGCCGAAGCGCGTGAAGAAGCGGCAGGAAACGAAAAATCCCTGTATCACATTATCAAGCCCGAAATAGATTTTCCGGTCGGTACGGACGAGCACGATGAACGTGTGTACCGGAAAGCAGCCGAGAACTTCCAAATGTTCCAGGACAAAGGCTGGCTGGTGCAGGACGATAAGGAGAACTATTACATATATGCCCAGACCATGAACGGTAAGACGCAATATGGTTTGGTGGTGGGCGCATACGTGCCCGATTACATGAACGGCGTTATCAAGAAGCATGAGCTTACCCGCCGCGACAAGGAAGAAGACCGCATGAAGCATGTCCGTGTGAACAATGCCAACATCGAGCCCGTATTCTTCGCTTACCCCGACAATGCAGTGCTGGATGCGGTCATTGCCCGTTACACGGCACAGAAGCCTGTTTACGACTTTGTGGCTCCGGACGACGGTTTCGGCCATACATTCTGGATTATCGACCGGCAGGAAGATATTGAGGTCATAACCAAAGAGTTTGCCAAGATGCCTGCACTTTACATTGCTGACGGACACCACCGCAGTGCAGCCGCAGCCCTGGTGGGTGCGGAGAAAGCCGGACAGAATCCCAATCATCGCGGAGACGAGGAGTACAACTACTTCATGGCAGTCTGTTTCCCCGCCAACCAGTTGACTATCATCGACTACAACCGCGTGGTGAAGGACCTGAACGGGTTGACTCCCGGAGAATTCCTGGCTGCCGTAGGCAAGAACTTCACGGTAGAAGAGAAAGGAACGGAAATCTACAAGCCGGCAGGCCTGCATAACTTCTCCCTTTACCTGGACGGCAAGTGGTACAGCCTTACGGCAAAGCCGGGCACTTACAACGACAACGACCCTATCGGCGTGCTGGATGTTACCATTTCGTCCAACCTGATACTGGATGAAATCCTCGGTATCAAAGACCTCCGTTCCGACAAGCGTATCGACTTTGTCGGCGGTATCCGCGGGCTGGGCGAATTGAAGAAGCGGGTGGACAGCGGTGAGATGAAAGTGGCTTTGGCGCTTTATCCTGTGTCCATGAAACAGCTGATGGACATTGCCGATACCGGCAACATCATGCCGCCCAAGACCACTTGGTTCGAACCGAAGCTGCGTTCGGGACTGGTAATTCATAAACTGGACTGATTCAGATATCATTTTAAAGAACGGATACGAAGAAGGTGCATGGAAACTTGGCAGGTTTTGATGCACCTTCGCTATTTTATATTGCCATTCCCTTTTCCGATATACGGAAAATGCCGACCTTTGCCGTCAAAATAAGATACCGTTATTCGGCATTAGTTATTAAAATCAAAAGAACGATATGGGCAAAAAGGAAGAATACAAACTGAAGAACGAACAGTTCCTGCAAAATCTGCGTACCGAAGAAGGCGTAAAGGAGTTGGCTGCCGGCGTGCTTTACCGTATTCTGGAAAGCGGGCAGGGCAGTAGCGCTACTCCTCGCCCGAACAGTATTGTGTCGGTGCATTACAAAGGAACGCTCATTAACGGTAGGGAGTTTGACAATTCCTGGAAGCGCAACTGTCCGGAAGCTTTCCGGCTGAACGAAGTAATCGACGGCTGGCAGATAGCCTTGCAGCAGATGCGCGTGGGCGACCACTGGATGGTCTACATCCCGTACACCGTGGGATACGGCACACGTACCAGCGGGCCTATTCCGGCTTTCTCCACACTGATATTCGAAGTGAAGTTGTTGGGCATTGCCTGAGAGAGGGTGTGAACAATCATGTTACGGAACGGAGACCTTACCCGGGGTGGCATAACGGGTACGTTGTTGCGTTTCACCCTGCCTATGATGGCGGGTTCGTTGCTGCAACAGTGCTATAACATAGCCGATACGCTGATTGTAGGGCAGTGCATCGGTGCAGATGCACTGGCGGCGGTAGGCTCGGCGTATACGCTGATGGTCTTCCTTATCTCCATCCTTCTCGGTTTGTCTATCGGCAGCGGCACGGTATTCTCGCTGCATTACGGTGCGGGAAACCATTCAGCCCTGCGCCGCAGCATTTTCGTGTCGTTCGTACTGATAGGGGCGGTCACATGCGTGCTGAATGTGGCGGTATTCGTATGGCTGGACCCCATTCTCCGTTTGCTGCAAGTGCCGCAGGACATTTACGGCATGATGCGCGGTTACCTGTGGATAATCTTTTGCGGCATTGTCTTTACGTTTATCTATAATTTCTATGCGGCGATGCTGCGGGCGGTGGGAGATTCGGTAACTCCTCTCTGGTTTCTGGCACTCTCTGTGGCACTGAATATCGTTCTCGACCTGTTTTTCATCCTGCAACTGGACTGGGGCATCGAGGGGGCTGCGATAGCCACGGTCATGGCACAGGGAGTCGCTTCTGCGGGAATAGTGCTCTATACCTGGAGGAAGCGTCCGGAACTGCGGCTGCATATCGGAGACATGCGCTTCGACCGTGGCAGCCTGAAAGAGATAGTCTCTTTCTCCACACTGACCTGTGTGCAGCAGTCGGTCATGAATTTCGGCATCCTGATGATACAGGGGCTGGTCAACAGCTTCGGCACGGCAGTCATGGCCGCCTTTGCCGCTGCCGTCAAGATAGACTCCTTTGCATACATGCCCGTGCAGGAGTTCGGGAACGCCTTTTCCACTTTCATCGCGCAGAACTTCGGGGCGAAACGTTACGGGCGTATCCGCCGGGGTGTCCGCAGCGCCTTGCTTACTACGGTTATCTTTTCGATTATCGTCTCCGTGCTCGTGTTCGTCTTTGCAGAACCGCTGATGCTGATTTTCGTTCATCCGGGCGAAACGGAAATCCTTGCTACCGGAGTGGAGTACCTGCGCATAGAGGGTGCGTTTTACTGCGGCATCGGCATTCTGTTCCTGCTTTACGGCTATTACCGGGCTGTCCGGAAGCCGGGGATGTCGGTCGTGCTCACGGTGATTTCGCTGGGCACTCGCGTGGCGCTTTCCTACCTACTGGCGGCTATTCCTTCTGTCGGAGTAACGGGCATCTGGTGGTCTATTCCCATCGGTTGGCTGCTGGCAGACGCGGTGGGTATGCTGTATTATAAAATGAAGAACGGGGCATAAACAATTCCCTTGCGGCATGCTTGCATTGTGCAGGATTCTTTTTAGTTCTTCATTGAGCCAAGTATCAATAAAAGCGGTATCTTTGCGCCCGATTTTTCAGAAAGAGATACTGTCATGACCAATAATCGTCTTAAAGGATTTACTTACGGAGCCGTTGCCGCTGCCAGTTACGGCATGAACCCGTTGTTTGCACTGCCCTTGTACGGGGCGGGAATGAGTGTGGACTCCGTCCTCTTTTACCGTTACTTTTTCGCCGTTGTGATGCTGGGCATCCTGATGAAAGTGAAGAAACAGTCCTTTGCGCTGAAGAAGGCGGATATACTTCCGCTGGCGGTAATGGGGCTGCTGTTCTCCTTTTCCTCGTTCTTTCTCTTCGAGAGCTATAACTACATGGATGCGGGCATTGCGTCCACCATCCTGTTTGTCTATCCGGTGCTGGTTGCCATCATCATGGCGGTGTTTTTCCACGAGAAAGTTTCCTTCATCACGATGTTCTCCATAGCGCTGGCGTTTACGGGCATCTCCCTGCTGTACGAGGGTGGGGACGGGAAGACGTTGAGCATGCTGGGCGTACTGTTCGTTATTCTCTCCTCGCTGACCTACGCCATATACATCGTCGGTGTGAACCGCTCTTCACTCAAGGAGCTGCCTACGGCGAAACTCACTTTCTATGCTTTGCTCTTCGGCATCAGCATCTATGTGGTGCGTCTGGACTTTTGCACGGCTTTGCAGCCCGTCCCTTCGCCGGTGCTGTGGGCAAATGTCCTTTCGCTGGCTTTGTTTCCCACTATCATTTCGTTGGTGCTGATGACGCTCTCCATCCACCTCATCGGCTCCACACCGGCTGCCATATTGGGGGCGCTGGAACCGGTGACGGCGCTGTTCTTCGGCGTAGTGGTGTTTGGCGAGCAGCTCACTCCGCGCATCATGCTCGGCGTACTGATGATACTTACTGCCGTGACACTGATAATTGCGGCGAAGCCGTTGCTGCAACTGGTGAGGAGGCGCATCGGCTGAAAAGCGGCTCTTTCTTCTGCCGCGATAAAGTTTTTTTTGCCGGCTATCAAAAGGCGGATAGCAAAAAGTGTAGTATCTTTGCGGCATGAGCGAAGATACGTATAAAACCATAGCCATCCCGTCCGAGGGAATTTATACCGAGAAGCGCAGCAAGTTTATCGCTATTGCCTTGCCGGTGCGTACGGTTGAAGAAGTAAAGGCGCATCTGGAAACTTATCAGAAGAAATACTACGATGCCCGCCACGTGTGTTATGCCTATATGCTGGGGCACGAGCGCAAGGATTTCCGTGCCAATGACAACGGTGAACCGTCCGGTACGGCGGGAAAGCCCATCCTGGGGCAGATAAACTCGAACGGACTGACGGACATCCTGATTGTCGTGGTTCGTTATTTCGGCGGCATAAAGCTGGGAACCAGCGGACTGATAGTGGCTTATAAGGCTGCCGCTGCCGAGGCCATCGCTGCCGCTACCGTCATTGAAAAGACGGTGGACGAAACGGTGACCGTCCTTTTCGAGTATCCTTTCATGAACGATGTGATGCGCATTGTCAAGGAAGAGGAGCCGGAGATGCTGGAGCAGTCGTACGACATGGACTGCCGCATGACGCTCCGCATCCGCAAGTCGGCAATGCCCAAGTTGAGGGCGCGTCTGGAGAAGGTGGAGACTTTACGTTTTGAGGAAGCGTAAAGTCTCCGGGTTTTCCACATCTTTTGTACGGATTTACGTATCTTTGCACACTTATTTAATCAAAATTGAGTTGATATGGCATTTGAAGCAACCAAGCGCGAGCTGGGCGAACTGTATACCTTCTTCCGTCTGCTGGCGGACGGAAAAGTCTTTCCGGGAACGCCGGACGCGCAGAGAGATGATAGGAAGTATTGGCCTGTGGCGCTGATACAGAGAGAGGAACATGACGGCACGCGCCGCTATTATATCGGGGAAGAGGATGTGCGCATTGTCAGCGGTACGGTGGAGAAGGACGGTACGTTTACCGCATCGGCAGGAAAAGAGCCGCTTTCGTTTCCCCGTGCGGACTTTGGCGATGCGGCGGAAATCATACTCCATCTGCTCAGAAATGAGCAAGGCGAGGAGGTGGAAGTTTCCGAAGGGCTGGAAGCCTTTCTGGATGCTGTGAACATCTACGACTTGGAGTCCAGAACCGATGACCGTACCGACTTCTCCGTAGCTTTCTGGAGTGCGGACGCTCCGCTCACGGGCTTCACCGTCCGTTGTCGTCTCAGCCGCATGAATCCTTTGCTGGACGGCGGGCGCACGGCCAATCTGAAGCTGGAGCAGAGCGGCGTGAAGTTTGCCGTGCCCACGGTAAACAAGGTGAACGCCTTGCCCGAATCGCCTATGGAAGTTGCCGAACGCATGATGATGATTGAGCGTCTGGGCGGCGTGTTGAAGTATTCCGACGTTGCCGACCGTGTGTTCCGCTGCAACCTGCTGATGATAGACCTCCACTTCCCCCGTATGCTGGCCGAGATGGTGCGTATCATGCACCTGGACGGCATTACCCGTGTTGCTGAACTAACGGAACGCATCAAGGAGATGAATCCCCTGAAAATCAAGGATGAACTGATAAACAAGCACCGCTTCTACGAGTTCAAGATGAAGCAGTTCCTGCTGGCGCTTGCAACGGGCATGCGTCCGGCAAAGATTTACAACGGTACGGACTCTGCCGTGGAAGGCATGCTGCTGACCAATGGAGACGGCGGGGTGCTTTGCTACCATAAGTCCGACCGGCAGACCTTTGCCGACTTCCTTTACCGGAACACCCGTTTCGAGAAGGGGTCGGTAGATAAGGACAAATACGGCTTCCTGGAGCGGGAGAACGGTGTGTATTACTTTAAACTGAACGTAAAGATAGGATTGGTGAAGCGCTGACCGTCTGTTTAGCGCCGTATGGGCGGAACGGCAGACTGAAACTTAACGCATTTACTCTCCTTACATAAAAAAAACATATATCCTGACAATGAGCAACGAAGTATTGGAAAATATCAAGTCGCGCCGCAGCGTGCGTACTTATACGGAACAGCAGGTTTCCGCCGGAGATTTGAACCTTATACTGGAAGCGGCAGCGTATGCCCCCAGCGGCATGAACTTCCAGACGTGGCATTTCACCGCCATCCAGGATGCCGCCGTGCTGACCGAACTGAATGAAAAGATAAAAGGCGCTTTTGCCAAGAGCGACGACCCTCATTTGCAGGAGCGCGGACATAGCGAAACCTATTGTTGCTATTACCATGCTCCGACGCTGGTCATCGTCTCCAACGAGCCTACCCGCTGGTGGGCGCCTATGGACTGCGCATGCGCCTTGCAGAATATTTTCCTTGCCGCCAAGTCTTTGGGCGTCGGCTCTTGCTGGATTAACCAATTGGGGCAGACCTGCGACGACCCCGACGTGCGTGCTTTCCTCACCCGCCTCGGCATCCCCGAAAATCACCGTGTGTACGGCTGTGCCGCCTTGGGCTATGCCCCTGCGGACGCTCCCGTGAAAGAAAAGAAGCTGGCGACAGGCACGGTAACCGTAATCCGCTGACGGTGCATGTATCATGTATAGGCGGAGAGCCTGTTTATATCCCCGCCAGAATGTACCATACGGCAACAAGGTGGCAGCCCGACCCCGCCAGTACGAAGAAATGAAAAGCCGAGTGCATATAGCGCACGCTGCGTATGGAATACAACGCCGCACCGCCTATATAGCATACCCCTTCGGCGATAATCCAATAGCAGGATACGGGCGCAACGGCAAAAAGCTGCTTGAACACCACCAGCACGGACAGCCCCATAAGGATGTAGCACACCGTTTCCACATAGCTGTGTTCTTTCATTTTGCGGAAGCTGACGATAGTACCCGCAACGGCGCACAACCAGACAAAGCAGAACAGTCCCCAGCCCCATAGCCCTTCATCGCGCAAGGCAATCAGCGTAACGGGAGAGAAACTTCCGGCAATGTGCCAGTAGATAGCCGCGTGATCCCAATGGCGCAACCGCCGTTTCCACGGGTTATGGTGCTTCAGGGAGTGGTAAAGGGTGGAGGACAGGTAGGAGCCGCCCATACCGAACAGGTAGAGCCACATGCCGAGTATCGCCCACGGGTCTTGTGCCCGGTAGCATTTCATCAGGAAGAATCCCCCGATAATGACCGCCATCGAGATGCCTATGCCGTGAGACAGGCTGTTGACCGTTTCTTCGCCTCTGCTGTAGAAGAGACCGTTCCTTTTTCTTTTGTGAGTGGTACTCATAGATTTATTTGTGGCATAAAAGCAGGGGGGATATATAAACCAGGAAACAAATGGTATGTATTTTTTCAGGCACGGATTACACGGATTACACAGGTTTCATGGATTACACAGATTACGCAGATTACACAGATTACACGAATTACACGAATTACACAGAGTTCGCAGAAACAGAAAAAATCAAGTAAATCCGTGAATTCCGTGTAATCCGTGCCTAAAAAAATCATCGGGTATATTTCACTACCCTATTCGAAGCACCCGTAGCACGTAGGCAGCAGTTTGCGGTCGCCCAACGTATTGTCCACCCGTGCCACGTTCACCCAGAACTTGTTGTCGCGTACGCTTTCTATCGGATAGGCGGCTTTCTGCCGGGTATAGCTGTGCTCCCATGTATCGGCCACCACTTCATATTCGGGATGCGGGGCATTTACCAGCACATTGTCGTTCTTGTCCGCTTCGCCGTTCTTCACTTCCTGAATCTCCTGCCAGATGGCGAGCATTACGTGTACGAAGTTATCCAGTTCGGCAAGGCTTTCGCTCTCCGTGGGTTCTATCATCAGCGTGCCGTGAACGGGGAAGGAGAGGGTAGGCGCATGATAGCCGTAGTCCATCAGTCGCTTGGCGATGTCGTTTTCGCTGATGCCCGTTTCCTCGTGCACCTTGCGGCACTCCAGTATCATTTCGTGGCCGACAAAGCCGTTTGCCCCGCGATAAACGATGTCGTAGGTATCCTTGAAGCATGCAGCCAGGTAGTTGGCGTTCAGGATGGCCGTTTGGGTGGCGCGTGCCAGCCCTTCCGCACCCATCATGCGGATGTAGCCGTAGGTGATGGGCAGGATGCCCGCGCTGCCGAAGGGTGCTGCCGCAACTTCATTGGTGGCATTGCCGAACAGTCCGTGGCCCGGCAGGAACGGAACCAGATGCTCTGCCACGCAGATAGGGCCTACGCCCGGTCCGCCGCCGCCGTGAGGAGACGCAAATGTCTTGTGCAGGTTCAGGTGGCATACATCGGCGCCGATAAATCCGGGGTTGGTCAGCCCCACCTGGGCATTCATGTTGGCGCCGTCCATATACACCTGCGCGCCGCAGGCATGGATAATCTGGCAGATTTCCACGATTTCCGTTTCAAAGATGCCGTGGGTGGAGGGGTAGGTAATCATCAGCGCGGCAAGGCTGTCCTTGTTCTCTTCGGCTTTGGCGCGGAGGTCGGCCATGTCAACGTTGCCCTGTTCGTCGCAGGCGCAGGTAACGGTGGTGAAACCGGCCTGGACGGCGGAAGCCGGATTGGTGCCGTGCGCCGAAGCGGGTATCAGCACCTTGTTGCGGTGTCCCTGCCCGATGCTCTCCTGATAGGCGCGGATTACGCGCAGCCCCGCATACTCTCCGGCAGCGCCGGAATTGGGTTGCAGGCTTACGCCGGCAAATCCGGTTATCACTTTCAGTTCCTCGCTGAGGTTGTGTATAAGCTCGCGGTAGCCTTCCGCCTGGTCTTCGGGAACGAGCGGGTGCATGCCCATGAATTCCGGACGGCTGAGGGGCAGCATCTCCGCGGCGGCGTTCAGCTTCATGGTGCACGAGCCGAGCGAAATCATGGAGTGCGCCAGTGAGATGTCCTTGCGGTCCAGCCGCTTGATGTAGCGCATCATCTCCGTCTCCGTGTGGTATTTGTTGAACACCTCGTGCGTCAGGTACGCGCTCTGACGGCGGAACGCTTCCGCAATGGTGCAGCTTTCGGGGATGTCGGCGGCTTTGGTATAGTCCTTTCCGGCGGCGATGCCGAAAATGGAGAGCAGTACGTTTACTGCGGCGAGGTCGGTGGTTTCGTCAATGCTCATGCCCACGTCGCCGTTCTTGAAGTAGCGCAGGTTCACTTCCTTGCTCAGGGCAACGGTGCGCACTTGCTGTGCCGATACATTGTCGGGCAGGGCGAAGCGGAGCGTGTCGAAGTATTGGGCGTTCATCTGCCTGTATCCTAATTTATTGATTTCCTGTTCCAGGAATGCGGCGATGCTGTGGATGCGTCCGGCGATGGTGCGGATGCCTTCCGGCCCGTGGTATACGGCATAGAAGCCTGCCATCGTGGCCAGCAATGCCTGTGCGGTACAGATGTTGGAAGTGGCCTTTTCGCGTTTGATGTGCTGTTCGCGGGTTTGCAGCGCCATGCGGTAGCACAGTTTTCCGTATTTGTCTTTGGACCAGCCGATGATGCGTCCCGGCATGTTGCGCTTGTACTCGTCGCGTGTGGCGAAATAAGCTGCCGACGGGCCGCCGTAGAACATCGGCGTACCCAGCCGCTGGGTGGTTCCGAATACGATGTCCGCTCCCCATTCTCCCGGCGGGGTGAGCAGGGCGAGGCTCAGTATATCGGCGGCAACCGCCACTTTGCAGCCTGCGGCGTGCGCTTTCTCCACGAATGCGCGGTAGTCTTCTATGTTTCCGCCGGCATTCGGATACTGCACAATGCAGGCAAAGGTGTCGGGCGTGAGTTCCGTTTCGCCGTACTTGCCCGTGCGTATCCGGATGCCCTGCGGGATGGCGCGGGTGGTGACAACGGCAAGTGTCTGCGGGAATACGCTTTCGTCCACGAACACTACGTTGGCTCCCGACTTCTGCATATCGCGCGGGCGCAGGGCGTACATCATCGTCACGGCTTCGGCGGCGGCGGTTGCCTCGTCCAGCAGGGAGCAGTTGGCAAGGGGCATGCCGGTGAGGTCGCATACGGCGGTCTGGAAGTTCAAGAGGGCTTCCAGGCGTCCTTGCGACACTTCGGTCTGGTAGGGCGTATAGGAGGTGTACCAGACGGGGTTCTCGAACACGTTGCGCTGGATTACGGCAGGCGTCACGGTGTTGTACCACCCCATGCCGATGTAAGTGGTGTAGAGTTTGTTTTTGGCTGCCAGCGCCGCGATGTGCTGTCCGAACTCGTATTCGGTCATGGCTTCGGGCAGTGCCAGCGGTTCTTTGAGACGGATATTCGCGGGGATGGTTTTATCAATCAGCTCGTCCAGGCTGCTCACTCCGATTTTGCGGAGCATCTGCTCTTCGTCCTTTTTGCTGATGCCGATGTGGCGGTTAGCCAATAGGTCGTTTTTCATAACGGTAATGATTTAGAAGTTTATTGTTTTCGCCGCAGGGGGCGGACCGGTACTTGCGTCTGCTGCGGAAGGACCGGTGTCCTGCGCTTTCTGCGGCGGGCTTTTTTATCCGGAGAACGGGGGGAGGCTTACCTGAAGAACGGGTTCTCCGCCTTTTCGGTGCCGATGGTTGTGGGGGCTCCATGCCCCGGATAGACAACCGTTTCGCTGGGCAGTATGAACAGGCGGCTGCATATATGTTCTATCAGTTCGTCGAAATTGCCGCCGGCAAGGTCGGCACGGCCGATGCTGCCCTGGAACAGTACGTCGCCGGAGAACATGCAGTGCTCTGCCGCGCAGTAGTACACCAGGCTGCCCGGCGAGTGTCCCGGCACATGGATGGCTTCCAGTTCCG
>ERZ894191.1756-NODE-1756-length-11353-cov-9.949460_pt1 | contig 11353 bp, 8 predicted proteins | sample MGYA00380282_ERZ894191 | MGnify/ENA primary metagenome ERZ894191 (study PRJEB32331, sample SAMN06328485) | human gut metagenome | biome: human gut microbiome; feature: stool | host: Homo sapiens | collected 2013-02-21 ...
GTCATTTCCCGGAGCGGAAAGCAGGTTCAGGCCTTTTACTTTCAGGCGTTCGCCATAAGGAAGTACACCTTCCACATAGCTCTTGCCGCACTTTTGGGTGCATCCCAAAGCCTTGTCTTCCAGTGTGGAGATACCACCAGCCTTGTTGCCCGGCGACGGATTCTCACCTACCGGTTCGCCATGCGAGAGGAAGTATTCCTTGAAGTCGTTAATCAGCTTTACGGTTTCTTCAAACAGTTCTTTGTTGCGGCAACGGTTCATCAGGATTGTTTCCGCACCGAACATTTCGGGCACTTCCGTCAATACACTCGTTCCACCTTGTGCAATGAGGAAGTCGGAGAACATGCCCAGCAGCGGATTAGCCGTAATGCCGGAGAATCCGTCGGAACCGCCGCATTTCAAACCTACACGCAATTCGCTCAGAGGCACGTCCACACGTTCGTCCTTGCTGGCTTTCGCGTAGAGTTCGCGCAGCAGTTTCATGCCTTCTTCGTATTCGTCTCCCACTTTTTGCGTCACCATGAACTTTACACGGTCGGGATCGTATTCACCCAAAAACTCGCGGAATACATCCGGCTGGTTGTTTTCGCATCCCAAACCTACCACAAGCACGGCACCTGCATTGGGGTGCAGCACCATGTCGCGCAGTATTTTCTTGGTGTTTTCGTGGTCATCGCCCAGTTGCGAACAGCCGTAGTTGTGCGGGAATGCCATGATTGCATCCACGCCTTTGCCGTCTGTCTCGCGGCGCAGGCCTTCTGCCAGTTGGTTGACAATACCGTTTACGCAACCCACCGTGGGGATAATCCATATTTCGTTGCGTACTCCCACATCGCCGTTTTTGCGGCGGTATCCTTTAAATGTCAGGTCCTTGTGCGGAATGTCCAGTTTCACTTCGGTGGGGTTGTACGTATATTCCAGCAGTCCGGCAAGATTGGTCCTGATGTTGTTTTCGTTCATCCAGTCGCCTTGTTTCCGTGCGGTGCGGGCGTGTCCTATGGGATAACCGTATTTAATTACATTCTCGCCTTCCGCAAAATCTTTCAGCGCGAATTTATGTCCGGCGGGGATATCCTCGTTCAGGATGATTTCCTTGCCGTCTACTATGAGTTTTTCACCGGCCGGAAGTGCTGTGATAGCCACCGCAACGTTGTCGGCCGAGTTGATTTTCAGGTACTTTGTTTCCATATACTATGTTTTAATTGGTTTCGTTCGATAGTGTCGTATTACAGTTCCATTGCCTGATTGCCCGGCACTCTTATCTGTTATAATAGAATTCTATATTTTCTTTTGTCAGCAAGTCAATCGGCATGAAGTTCTCCCTTGCGATTTCTTTTTTCAGAATCAGGTGGTCGCACAGCGCTTTGATGCCGTCGAAGCCCTGCAGGGTAGGCTGTTGGGCGATAAGGAAGAAAATGCTTCCTTCTTTCAGGCAGTCCACATTGCGTTTCAGCAGGTCGTACCCCATAAGGTTGAAATCCGTTTTCCGGTGTCTTTGCAGGTACTCTCCGATGATGTATGCTTTGGAGTTGAATGTGATGCCGTTCTTTACGGTGGGATGGGTGCGGAAGAAATCATCCAGCATCTGTGCATCTTCACCGTCGCGTTTGGCGTGCAAGTCCAGTTCCCAGATGCGACAGCCGGGATGATGCTCGCGCATATATTCTCGGAAACCGATTTCCCGCCGTTCCTGTTGGTTCGAACCTACAATGCCTTCGTTTATCTTGCGGAAGATAACGATTTCCTGTGCATCCTCACCGGCAAGCAGCATCAGCATACGTGCGGCAAAATACCCGCTTTGGTGCGAATTCTGTCCGAAGAAAGAGAGGGCGGGAGCTTCCTTGATATTCGAGTCTATATATATATAAGGTATATCCAGCTTTTCAAGTTCATCGGTAAAGGGAGTGGTGTACTGCGGGGCAGTGGGGGCAAACAACACACCGTCGGGCGTCATTTCCACGATACTGCGGGCTTCCCGGGCGAAGGAGCGGTAATCGTACGGGTCGTAGTACCTCAGCTTCACGGTGATGTTGAAATCCGAGTAGGTGGTCAGCGCTTCGTGTATGCCGCTTTCCACTTCGGTCCAATATTCTCCGGTTTCGTGCTGGGGTAGCAGGCAGGCAAAGGCGTACTTCTTGTTGGAAGCCAATGCGCTGGCATACATATTGGGCTGGTAGTTCAGTTTCTCCAGAATTTCTTCCACGCGTTTGCGGCTGGCTTCCGACACTCCGCTACGTCCGTGGATGACGCGGTCTACGGTTCCTACCGACACATCGGCCATCTTGGCGATGTCTTTGATTCTTATTCTTTCCGACGTATTCATGGTTTTACTCATGGTTTTTTGTGCCCGTGCACAATAATAATCTAAATATTTTCGATACAAATATATAACAATTTTTGTAATTACGAAAATTGTTGTATCTTTGTGCCCGCACACGAAAGCTATGAAGAACAAGCTGTCTTTTAGTTTACTCTGCATGGTATCAGGTGTTTAGCTTTTTAATAGGAGCTGATGTGATAATTTGAAAGAAACAATTTAATCATAGTATTTAATAAAAACATAGAATTATGGGAAAGAAAGTCGTTACATTAGGTGAGATTATGTTGAGACTGTCCACTCCGGGCAACACTCGTTTCGTACAGTCCGATTCTTTTGATGTAGTATATGGTGGCGGTGAGGCTAACGTTGCTGTCAGCTGTGCCAACTACGGTCATGATGCTTACTTTGTAACAAAATTGCCGAAACACGAAATCGGTCAGTCGGCAGTGAACGCTTTGCGCAAATATGGTGTAAAGACAGACTTCATCGCACGTGGTGGCGACCGCGTAGGTATCTATTATCTGGAAACCGGTGCATCTATGCGTCCCAGCAAGGTGATTTACGACCGTGCCCATTCTGCAATTGCTGAAGCCGATGCAGCGGATTTCGATTTCGACGCTATCATGGAAGGTGCAGACTGGTTCCACTGGTCAGGTATCACTCCCGCTATCTCCGACAAGGCTGCCGAACTTACCCGTCTGGCTTGCGAAGCTGCCAAGCGTCACGGTGTTACGGTATCGGTAGACCTTAACTTCCGTAAGAAACTTTGGACAAAGGAAAAAGCTCAGTCCATCATGAAACCGTTGATGCAATACGTAGACGTTTGCATCGGCAACGAAGAAGATGCTGAACTCTGCCTCGGTTTCAAACCCGATGCCGATGTAGAAGGCGGTAAGACAGATGCAGAAGGCTACAAAGGCATCTTCAAGGCTATGGCTAAGGAATTCGGTTTCAAATACGTTATTTCTACATTGCGTGAATCATTCTCGGCAACGCACAACGGTTGGAAAGCAATGATTTACAACGGTGAGGAATTCTACGAATCAAAACGTTACGATATCAATCCGATCATCGACCGTGTAGGTGGCGGTGACTCTTTCTCTGGCGGTATCATCCACGGTTTGCTGACTAAGCCTAACCAGGGCGCTGCCCTCGAATTCGCAGTGGCTGCTTCCGCTTTGAAGCACACTATCAACGGTGACTTCAACCTCGTTTCAGTTGAGGAGGTAGAAGCGCTGGCAGGCGGTGACGCAAGCGGTCGTGTACAACGCTAATGATTTTTTTTCAGGCACGGATTTCACGGATTCCGGTGTAATAATCACGCAAAGAACACGCTACTAATCCGTGTCTGAAAGAACAGAAAAAGAGTTATTTCCATACATTAAATTACTGATTAATACAATGGCAAAATTTGATAAAATAGCCGTATTGAACAAAATTGGTTCAACCGGTATGGTTCCTGTATTCTACCACAAAGATGCAGAAGTGGCAAAGAAAGTAGTGAAAGCTTGTTACGATGGTGGTGTTCGTGCATTCGAGTTTACCAACCGCGGTGACTTTGCTCACGAAGTATTTGCAGAAGTTGTAAAGTTCGCAGCTAAAGAATGTCCTGAAATGGCTATGGGTGTAGGTTCTATCGTAGACCCTGCTACTGCGGCACTGTACCTGCAATTGGGTGCAAACTTCATTGTAGGCCCGTTGTTCAACCCCGAAATCGCTAAGATTTGCAACCGCCGTCTGGTAGCTTACACTCCGGGATGCGGAAGCGTTTCAGAAGTTGGTTTCGCACAGGAAGTAGGTTGCGACCTTTGCAAGATATTCCCGGGTGATGTACTGGGCACTAAACTTGTAAAAGGTCTGTTGGCTCCGATGCCGTGGTCTAAGCTGATGGTTACCGGCGGTGTGGAACCGACACAGGAAAACCTGACTTCTTGGATTAAAGCCGGCGTATTCTGCGTAGGTATGGGTTCCAAGCTCTTCCCGAGCGATAAGGTTGCTGCCGAGGACTGGACTTACGTTACGGAGAAATGTAAGGAAGCTTTGGCTTACATTGCAGAAGCAAGAAAGTAATTATTATATTTCATTTTGTTTAAAGGTGTTTAAAGGGGACAACCATCGAGGTGCTACGGCACTTCGGTGGTTTGTTTTTTTTATACCCGGTGTAATGCTTTCGGCGGATAGTGTGTCACATTGGTAGCATTTTAACTGTTTACAAGTGTAAAAGAGACGCTTAATCTCTAAAACAATGTTATAAAACACACACTTCTTTCCCCTCCTGTTTGCGCACACGGAAAAAAGTATTACCTTTGCAATGCAGTTGGGAAATTGCTCTTATAAAAGAATAAAAAGATAAAGTTTTCAGTATAGGTAATTAGTTAAGAGGTAAAAAGATTGAATTAATTCATAGGTAAAAGTTTTAGATTAAAGTAGGTAATTAGAAAAAGGTAAAAGTTAAACATTAAGTGTTATTTAATAGGTAATTGAAGTTTGTTTTTTAGAGGTAAAAAGAAAGATTGATTTTCAGGTAACAAAAATTTGATGCAAGTAAAAAAAGAAAAGCCTTTGGGCTTTTCTTACACGAGGCGAGGGGTTCGGAAGAGCTTGCTCGTTTTTTTATTTCTGCATTTTATGCTCACTTTTTTGTATATTCTGTCCAAACTCTTCCCGTTTTTTGTATCTTTGTAACGAATGTCCGGCAGGCAGGCTTTCCGGAACATAGAACAACAGGCTTAAATTGCATGGATTTTGGAACACTTGTTATATACTCTTGATTGGTTGCTATACATTTTATTCGCGATAAATGTGGCATATCTGCTGGTGTGCAGTCTGGCATCGCTGTGCCGTTACAAACCGTTCGTTACCGCACTGGCCCGGATAAGCAAGCGTTTTGCTGTGTTCATTGCCGCTTATCGCGAAGATGCGGTTATATTGCCTACCGTGCATGCCTGTCTGGCGCAGGATTATCCGGACGACAGATATGATGTTGTGGTTATTTCGGACCACATGCAACCCGAAACCAATGCGGTTTTGTCTTCACTTCCCATAAAGCTGCTTCAAGTCGATTTTGAGAAGAGCACCAATACCAAATCCCTGCAAGCAGCCCTCGGATATCTGGATAAAGCCGCTTACGACATAGCATTGGTAATAGATGCGGATAACATTATTGCTCCTTCCTACCTGTCCGAGCTGAACGATGCTTTCTCCGTGTCCGGCGTCCGGGTGGTACAGACACATCGTGTGGCCAAGAATCTGAATACCGGTATGGCCTATCTGGATGCAATCAGCGAGGAGATAAACAATTCCATATTCCGTTTGGGACATGTCAATTTGGGAATGTCGGCGGCTCTGATAGGTTCGGGCATGGCCTTTGAATATCCCTTGTTTTACGATGCGATGATGGATAACACTTCTGTGGGCGGTTTTGACCGCGTGCTGGAAATGAAGCTTCTTTATAAGGGCATACACATTCATTATCTGCCCGATACTATCGTCAGGGACGAGAAGATACAGAAAGCGAACAGTTTTTACAGGCAGCGTCGCCGTTGGCTGTCCGCCCAGTATTACAGTTTCTTTGAATTTGCCAATCACCTGCTACCTGCCATTCGCAGCAGGAAGTGGGACTTCTGCGATAAGCTTTATCAGCAAATCTCTCTTTCCAGAGTGTTGCTGCTGGGCTTTGTGTTCATAATTTCCCTCGCACATTCCCTGTTCGCGTCTCCGTCGGCCTGTAAATGGTGGGGGATTTTCACTCTGTTGCTGTTGGCGCTGGCTCTCGCCATTCCCCGCAAATATTGGAAATGGCGTTTGCTGAAAGCGGTTTGTTGGGTTCCTTATTCTTTCCTGCTGATGCTTTTGAACCTGTTCCGGCTGAAGGAAGCGAACAGGAGGTTTATTCATACCACGCACGGAGTCGATTGAAAAATTATGCCATGGAACGGAACATCCCCGAAATATCAGTGATAGTGCCTGTATATAACGTCGAGCAATACTTGGCCGAATGTATAAGCAGCATTTTATCGCAAACGTTTACTGATTTCGAGTTGCTGTTGGTAGATGACGGCAGCCCGGACCGTTGCGGGGAAATCTGTGATGAATATGCGGGTAAGGATAAGAGAGTAAGAGTTTTCCATCAGGAGAATGCAGGGTTGAGTTGCGCCCGGAACAAAGGGCTGAAGCACGCATCGGGGACTTATATTGCATTTGTCGATTCGGACGATTACGTCACTTCCACCTATTTGCAGGAGCTTTACGCATCATTGCCTGCCGATAAGTCTCAAAGAGGAACGGTAATCTGCGGGTTCGATAAACTGTTTCCCGACGGTTCTTTGCATACCGTTCATGTTCCGCAACAAACCATCTTGCCGATGGACTGTTCGCGTGTGCTTGCAGAACTGGTTGGAAAGTACGTAATGTATGCCTGGGCAAAGCTGTATGACAACAGGCTGATAAAGGAATACGGTATCCGGTTTGTTCCTGCTGTGTCGGGATTGGAAGATATGCTCTTTATGCTCGACTATCTTCCTTATTCGGATTATCTGCTTATCCGCGATACTTCCACCTATATATATAGGGTGGGATATTCTATGGCTACATTATCCACTTGCATAAAAGATTTCCGCAGCGAATACGCCGCTTTTTCCAACTATCTGGAAAGAGTATGCCGATATAAGGAAACCTATCGGTTGGAGGATTCCTCTTTGGTCGGGGTATGGGATTCATTAACGGTATTTTTTCATAAAATCCTGTTGGCAATCTATAAGAATCATTATAGCCGAAAAGAGCGGATTGTTTTTTTGCGTCAGTTGCTTTCATCCCACAGGAGGTGGATAGAAGAATGCTTCTCTCCCCGGTATAAGGCGGATAAGTTCTCAAGGTTTTTGCTGGTCAATGTCGGTGCGGTTGCTTTTGATGCGTGGATGCGCTGCCTGTGGGGAATTAAGTTCAGGTATATGTTTGGAGCGGAAAGATGATGGAACAATGTGTCATATCTGTAATAATACCGGTCTATAAGGCAGAAAAATACCTTTCCCGTTGTATCGCAAGTCTGCTTGCCCAGTCTTTTACAGCTTTTGAATTGTTGTTAATAGATGACGGCAGTCCTGACAACAGCGGCAAGATATGCCATGACTGGGCTGAAAGAGACTGCCGTATCCGTGTGCTGCATCAAACGAATGCAGGTGTCAGTGCGGCCCGCAACAAGGGGCTGGATGAAGCGAAAGGAGCGTATATCGTTTTTGTCGATTCGGACGATTATGTAGGTACGGACTATCTGAAACATCTCTATGAAGAGAGACCTTTGAACCTGGACTCTATTGTAGTACAGGGCTTTACAGTTGTGTCGGAGCAGGCTGACAGGCAATATACAACCTCTTTTATTCCGTCGGTCTATACCGGTAGAGAAGTCAGGGAACTGTTTCTCAATGATGAGATGCGGGATATGCGGGGACCGGTTGCCAAACTTTTCAGCCGGGTTCTCATTGAGCGGTTGGGGTTACGCTTTCCAGCAGAGATTTCTTTCGGTGAAGATACGATATTCAATTTTCAATATTTGTTTCATTGCCGGCAGGTGGTTGTAGGCAGCCATGTAGATTATGTCTATTGCGACGTACTCGGTTCTTTGACAAAGCGTCTGAATGATTTTGCATCGGAGTATGCAACTTTCAAATTATATAAATCGATTACTGTACGGCTTGCCGGAAAGTTAGACTTGAATGTGGCAGATATGAGAACAGCTTTCTCCTTTGTCGTGTTGTTTTTCCAGCGTGCATTGATTGCCGACTATCGCTCTGCCGGGAAAGTTCCTTTCTCATTACGGACCAAACATTTGCGCCGGTTGGCAGCGGAACAGCACTCTTTTATGAAAGAGTTTTATCATCCCGGATATAAAGCGGACAAGTGGGGCAGGCAGTTCCTGTTGCATGGTTTCTGCTTTTGTTATAATCTCTATATGTCCGTACTTTGCAGTTGCCGGTTCAGGTACGTATTCGGTTATCCCGAAAAGGCATAGGGCAGGTTTGGTGTTATTTTACGATAAGAAGAAATGGAAATTCTATATTCAATCATTATTCCTCATAAGGACATACCTTGCCTGTTGCAACGGTGTCTCGATTCCATTCCGTCAAGGGACGATGTGCAGATTATCGTGGCAGATGATGACAGTTCTCCGGATGTTGTGGACTTTGCTCATTTTCCGGGCAGTGACAGGACGGATGTGGAGATTCTCTTTACCAAAGAGGGCAGAGGAGCCGGTTATGCCCGTAATTGCGGACTTGCCAGAGCCAAAGGCAGATGGCTGGTATTTGCGGATGCCGATGATTTCTTTCTGCCCGGCTTCCTGAACGTATTGGATACTTACAGGAATACGGACTACGACTTGATTACGTTCCGTGCGGAAACAGTCGATTCGGATACACTGGCTCCGGTTCCGTCACGCCAGGTCCATAACGGGAAAATAGCGGAGGACATGGACCTTGAAATTCTGAAATACCGTAACGACGTACCCTGGGCTAAGATGGTTTCCGCAGAATTGGTACGCAGATACCGTATTTGCTTTGATGAAACGGTTGCCGCCAACGATGCCATGTTTGCCGCTTATGTGGATTATCATGCCCGTAAAGTAGCGGCATGTTCCGGGTATGTTTATTGTGTCACAGTCAGAAAAGATTCATTGCAGTATGGAGTGCGGTCAGACACTCTTCTTGCCCGTGTAAAGGTTGCTTGCCGTTACAACCGCTTTTTGCTGGATATAGGGCGTAGCGATAAGATGCTTTACAGTTATTCCCGTGTGACGGATTGCCGCAAGCACTTCGGCAGTAAAGGATATTGTAGAGCTTTGTGTATTTATCTTCGGTTTGAAAGTTGGAAAAACATATACAGGACTTTTGCAGAGCTGTTAAAAAGTAAGTTTCATTGGACTTCCATAACCATGGTTTTATAAATAATGTTTTACAATGTCAGAATCCCGCCTCCATAAAAGCTATCTGAATGCGCGTGTCAATGTATTCTTTTACCTTGTCACCCTTTTCATCTCCTTTTTCTCCAGGAAGATATTTCTTGAGAAACTGGGGGCGGACTTTGTCGGGCTGACGAGTACGATGCAGAACCTGCTTGGCTTTCTCAATCTGGCGGAGCTGGGCATCGGAGCTTCCATCGGCTATGTGCTTTACAAACCGATTTTCGACGGAAACCGGGACAGGATAAAGGAGATTATTTCGGTACTGGCTTATCTCTATCGTAACGTAGGACTGCTGATTTTGGGTGCGGGACTGCTTTTGGCCTGCTTCCTGCCCTATATATTCGCCGATGCCGGCATTCGCCTCGGAGTAATCTATTTTGCTTATTTTGCATTTTTGACTTCCGCTCTCATCAGTTATTTTGTTAATTACCGGCAAACCCTGCTGGGCGCCGACCAGCGCAACTATGTAGTCACCGTTTATTTTCAAACGGCCAATATCGTCAAGATTCTCCTGCAAATAGCATTGGTATGCTACGTGGGCAGTCTTTATCTGTGGATAGCCATTGAACTGACATTCGGCATTTTGTATTCGTTCATACTGAACTGGAAGATAAACCGGGTATATCCGTGGCTGAAGTGCAGTGTATCGGAAGGCAGACTGAAATATCCGGAGAATAGGATTATCGTGCGTAAAGCCCGTCAGATGTTTGTACATAAGCTGGCGGGAATGGGCAGAACGCAGCTTTTGCCTTTTCTGGTCTACGCATTTACTTCATTGAAACTGGTGGCGTATTACGGCAACTATATGCTGCTGCTCACCAAGCTGAATCAGTTTGTCGATAACTTTTTGGGCAGTACCGGCGCAGGGGTGGGCAGCCTGATAGCCGAGGGGGATATGAAGCGTATCCAGCAGGTATTTTGGGAGTTGAGCTCATTGCGCTTTTTGATAGCCTCGTTTCTGACGTTCGCGTTGTATCATCTGATGGACCCGTTCATTACGGTGTGGCTGGGCGAGGAGTACATACTGCCCCGTTCCGTCTTGATTGTGATTCTTACCAACTTCTTTATCAGTCAGTTCAGGGGTACGAACGACCAGTTCATTTTCGGTTACGGACTGTTTCACGACACATGGGCACCGGTTGCCACACTGGCGATAACAGTAGCGGTGGCATTGGCAGGCGGCTATTTGTGGGGACTTCCGGGAGTATTACTGGGAGATATAGCCAGTTCGATAACCGTTATCAGTATCTGGAAGCCTTATTTCCTTTACAAAGAGGGGTTTAAAATGTCCGTGAAGTCATATTGGAAAAATATATTCCGGTATCTGCTGCTTGCCGTTCTTGCATGGGGGCTGACGGATGCGGTACTTTGTTTCCTTCCGTTGGCGGAGCCGTCCCGGGGATATGGCATGTGGATTGTATATGCGCTGGTTTCCTCTCTGGTATTTCTGCTGATATTGTGCAGCAGTTTCTATTGCTGTTCGGCAGGGATGCGTTCGCTGGTGAAGCGTTTGCGGCGTAAATAGAATGCAGACATGTGGAGTTTATTATAATTTATCCCCATTAAACTGAAAGTTTATTCCTATTGAACCGGAAGTTTATTCCTAATAAACTATGAGTTTAATGGGGATAAACTTTTATCGGTACTGAACGAACATTCCCCGATAAGTGCCGCATAGCGTTGCCTTGGCAAGTGTGCCTTGTCCGTGCAGCAGATATACGGCCGCTTTTTTAGGAGCGGCGAGGATGCAGAGGTAGGTGCAAGATAGGTATTTCCTGATGCCTCGCAGATTCCGGCGGGCGAAGAGCACGCGGGCGCGCGACAGGTAGAACTCCCGCATCGGACTGCCTCGCTTCGCCGTCATGCTCTCTTTGTGGTAGACTACGGCAGCAGGTTCGTACCATAGGCGGTAACCGGCTTTTCTAAGCTGTGCAGACCAGTCCAGCTCTTCGTAAAAAAGGAAATATATTTCGGTCATGGGGCCTGCATCCTGTAGCGCCTGCCGGCTTACCCTGCCTCTTATCAACATCTCCGAGCCCACGAGACCGTACTAGATCTCGTATGCCGTCTTCTGCTTG
>ERZ894191.1760-NODE-1760-length-11322-cov-8.561019_pt1 | contig 11322 bp, 7 predicted proteins | sample MGYA00380282_ERZ894191 | MGnify/ENA primary metagenome ERZ894191 (study PRJEB32331, sample SAMN06328485) | human gut metagenome | biome: human gut microbiome; feature: stool | host: Homo sapiens | collected 2013-02-21 ...
GAGCATCTGCCTTACAAGCAGAGGGTCGGCGGTTCGAATCCGTCAACGCCCACACCAAAAAGGAAGTCTTACGAAGAAATTCGTGAGACTTTTTTTATTTCTTACCTCTTTTATACAAACTTTCTTTCTCCTTTTATCTTATAACTCAGGAAAAAGAGTTAATTTTGCAGTCTGATAATTATCTAAGAAAACGTATGGAACTTGATGTATTAACGGCCATATCCCCGATTGATGGTCGATATAGAGGCAAAACTAAAGCTTTGGCAGCTTATTTCTCTGAATTTGCACTGATTAAATACCGTGTACAGGTAGAGGTGGAATACTTTATCACCTTGTGCGAACTCCCTTTGCCGCAATTAAAAGGAATCGATAACAGTGTGTTTGAAACTCTGCGTAATATTTACCGTAACTTTTCGGAAGCAGATGCACAGCGTATTAAAGATATCGAAAGTGTAACCAATCATGATGTGAAGGCCGTAGAATACTTCCTGAAAGAAGAATTTGACAAAATGGGGGGGATGGATGACTATAAGGAATTCATTCACTTCGGACTGACTTCTCAGGATATTAACAATACGTCTGTTCCTCTTTCTATCAAGGAAGCGCTCGATAAAGTGTATTATCCGTTGATTGAAGAACTGATTGCACAGTTAAAAACTTATGCAACAGATTGGGCTGATATTCCGATGCTTGCCAAAACTCACGGTCAGCCGGCTTCTCCTACCCGTTTAGGTAAAGAAGTAATGGTATTCGTTTACCGCTTGGAACGTCAGCTGGCTATGTTGAAGGCTTGCCCGATTACTGCTAAGTTTGGCGGTGCTACCGGCAATTACAATGCACATCATGTGGCATATCCTCAGTATGACTGGAAACAGTTCGGTAATCGTTTCGTTGCAGAAAAACTGGGACTGGAACGTGAAGAATATACGACTCAGATTTCAAACTATGATAACCTCTCTGCTGTTTTTGATGCAATGAAGCGTATCAATACTATAATGGTAGATATGAACCGGGACTTCTGGCAATATATCTCTATGGAGTATTTCAAACAGAAGATAAAAGCCGGAGAAGTCGGTTCGAGCGCAATGCCGCACAAAGTGAACCCGATTGACTTCGAAAATGCGGAAGGAAACTTGGGGATCGCCACTTCCATTCTGGAACATTTGGCTGTGAAGCTTCCGGTTTCCCGTTTGCAGCGTGATTTGACCGACTCTACCGTTCTGCGTAATGTAGGCGTACCTTTCGGGCATATTGTGATTGCAATTCAGAGTTCTTTGAAAGGACTTCGCAAACTATTATTGAATGAACCGGCTATTTACCGTGATTTGGATAACTGCTGGAGCGTAGTAGCTGAGGCTATCCAGACAATCCTGCGCCGTGAGGCTTATCCGCATCCGTATGAAGCGTTGAAAGCTTTGACGCGGACAAATCAGGCGATTACGGAAAATTCTATCAAAGAGTTTATCGAAGAACTGAATGTAAACGAAGATATTAAAAAAGAGTTAAGAGCAATTACTCCGCATACTTATACGGGGCTTTAATTGTTTACTTATACAATAAACGTGTTTTTTAAATAGGCCGTGAGGCCAAAGTCTAATTTTATTCGAATAAAAAAATGAGCACAGAAAACGAAGAATGGCGCGAAAATTCTTTCAATGAAGAGAATACAGGTGCCGGCCGTGATGGTAACAGGTCTTACAACAGAGAAGGTGGAGAACGTCCGTATCGCCCTTCTTACAACCGTGAAGGCGGGGATCGTCCGTATCGCCCGCGATTTAATGCCAACAATGAAGGAGGCGAACGCCCGCAGCGTTCGTACGGTGACCGCTCTTATGGCGACCGTCCCCAACGTCCTTCTTACAATCGTGAAGGTGGAGATCGTCCGTATCGTCCTCGCTTCAATAACAATAATGAAGGAGGTGAACGCCCGCAACGTCCTTACAACCGCGAAGGTGGTTCTTATGACCGTCCTCAACGTCCTTCTTACAACCGTGAAGGTGGTGACCGTCCTTACCGTCCCCGCTTCAATAGCGGCGAAGGTGGTGAGCGTCCGTCTTATGGCGACCGTCCTCAACGTCCTTCTTACAACCGTGAAGGTGGCGACCGTCCTTACCGTCCCCGCTTTAATAACGGCGAAGGTGGCGACCGTCCTCAACGTCCTTCTTACAACCGTGAAGGTGGTGACCGTCCGTATCGTCCCCGTTTCAATAACGGCGAAGGTGGCGGCTATCGCAGCAACAACGGCGGCGGAGGTTATCGTCCGAGATATAATAACGACCGCCAAGGAGGATATCGTCCTCGTCCGCGTACCGGCGATTATGATCCGAACGCTAAGTATAGCGTAAAGAAACAGATCGAGTACAAGGAACAGTTCGTTGATCCGAATGAACCGATTCGTCTGAATAAGTTCTTGGCTAACGCAGGTGTTTGCTCCCGTCGTGAGGCTGATGAATTTATCACAGCAGGTGTGGTTTCTGTAAACGGTGAAGTGGTAACGGAATTGGGTACGAAGATCAAACGTTCGGATGTGGTTAAGTTCCACGATGAACCGGTAAGCATCGAACGTAAGGTATATGTATTGTTGAATAAGCCGAAAGATACGGTTACTACATCGGATGATCCACAGGAACGCCGTACAGTAATGGATTTAGTGAAAGGTGCTTGCAACGAACGTATCTATCCCGTAGGACGTCTTGACCGTAACACGACTGGTGTACTCTTGCTGACGAATGACGGTGATCTGGCTTCCAAGCTGACACACCCGAAATTCCTGAAGAAGAAAATTTATCATGTTCATCTGGACAAGAACCTGACAAAAGCGGATATGGATCAGATTGCAGCCGGCATCCAGTTGGAAGACGGTGAAATTCATGCAGATGCGATCAGCTATACAGATGATTTCAAGAAAGACCAGGTAGGTATCGAAATTCACTCCGGTAAGAACCGTATCGTTCGCCGTATTTTCGAATCACTGGGTTATAAAGTAGTAAAACTCGACCGTGTGTTCTTCGCCGGACTGACCAAAAAAGGTCTGCGTCGCGGAGACTGGCGTTACCTGTCGGAAGCAGAAGTAAACTACCTCCGCATGGGTTCGTTTGAGTAATAAGTCAATAAATAACAACTTGACAGAGGACGGGGAAAGAAAGCAGGAAAGAATTCATCTTGCATTTGAAACCTCGTCTTCTTGTATCTAAAAAGAAAAAGTTAAATGGAAAAGATTGGTAGAACAAAAATTGTTGATCTGTTGAAGCGTACGGATATCGGCGCTATGGTCAATGTGAAAGGATGGGTTCGCACCCGCAGAGGTAGCAAACAAGTAAACTTTATCGCACTGAATGACGGTTCTACAATAAATAATTTGCAGATCGTAGTAGATTTGGCTAATTTCGATGAAGAGATGCTGAAACTGATTACTACCGGCGCTTGTATCAGCGTGAACGGAGAAATGGTAGAATCAGTGGGTTCCGGACAGAAAGTGGAAGTACAGGCTCGTGAAATCGAAGTGCTGGGTACTTGCGATAATACATATCCATTACAGAAGAAAGGCCACTCTATGGAATTCTTGCGCGAGATTGCTCACTTGCGTCCGCGTACCAACACATTCGGTGCAGTGTTCCGCATCCGTCACAACATGGCGATTGCTATTCACAAGTTCTTCCATGAAAAGGGCTTCTTCTATTTCCATACGCCGATCATTACGGCTTCCGATTGTGAAGGTGCCGGACAGATGTTCCAGGTGACTACCATGAACCTGTATGACTTGAAGAAAGACGAGAGAGGTTCTATCTCTTATGAAGATGATTTCTTTGGTAAGCAGGCAAGTCTGACTGTTTCCGGTCAGCTGGAAGGTGAGTTGGCAGCTACTGCTTTGGGAGCTATCTACACATTCGGTCCTACGTTCCGTGCCGAAAACTCCAACACTCCCCGCCACTTGGCAGAGTTCTGGATGATTGAGCCGGAAGTGGCTTTCAACGACATTACAGACAACATGGACTTGGCAGAAGAGTTCATCAAATATTGTGTGAAATGGGCGTTGGATAACTGTGCGGATGATGTGAAGTTCCTGAACGATATGTTCGACAAAGGCTTGATTGAACGTCTGCAAGGTGTATTGAAAGATGATTTCGTACGTTTGCCTTATACAGACGGTATCAAGATTCTTGAAGAAGCTGTTGCAAAAGGACATAAGTTCGAATTCCCGGTTTACTGGGGCGTGGACCTGGCTTCCGAACACGAACGTTTCTTAGTGGAAGAACACTTCAAACGTCCGGTGATTCTGACTGACTATCCGAAGGAAATCAAGGCCTTCTATATGAAGCAGAACGAAGACGGTAAGACAGTACGTGCCATGGACGTTCTTTTCCCGAAGATCGGTGAAATTATCGGTGGTTCCGAACGTGAAGCCGACTATAACAAGCTGATGACCCGTATTGAAGAAATGCATATCCCGATGAAGGATATGTGGTGGTATCTGGATACCCGTAAGTTCGGTACTTGTCCTCACTCCGGTTTCGGATTAGGGTTCGAACGTCTGTTATTGTTTGTAACAGGTATGGCGAATATCCGTGACGTGATACCGTTCCCGCGTACACCAAGAAATGCTGATTTCTAATATTTCGGTATATTTATGTAAAACTCGCATAATCTTTTGGTTATGCGAGTTTTTTTATGCACTTTATTGTTCTATTCTCAAAATAAATCTTTATATTTGGACATACGCATTCAAGAGTGTTAACTAAAATAATACAACAATGAAAAAGCTCTATTTCTTTACCATGCTTTCAATAATGTTGTTAGCGGTAACAGGTGCGACGGCCCAGAAGAAAACCAAATTCAAAGCGGCCGATTTGAAAGGTATTTGGCAGCTCTGCCATTATGTATCCGAGTCTCCCGATGTTCCGGGAGCGTTGAAACCCAGTAATACATTTAAAGTATTGAGTGATGACGGACAAATCGTTAACTTTACCATTATTCCCGGTGCGGATGCGATTATTACTGGATATGGTACTTATAAACAACTCACGGACGATTCTTATAAGGAAAGTATCGAGAAGAACATTCATCTCCCGATGCTGGACAATCAGGACAATATTTTGGAATTTGAGATTAAAGACAATGATTATCTCCATCTAAAATATTTTATCAAGAATGATTTGAATGGAAATGAGTTGAACACCTGGTATTATGAAACCTGGAAGAGGGTGGAAATGCCGGCTAAGTTTCCGGAAGATATTGTGAGATAGAAGAGCGCGTACTTTTTGGTGGAGGCACGGATTTTGCAAAAGGCTGCATAGTTGTTTGGTTATGCCTGACAACAGCTTATTTGGTAAAATCCGTGCCTGTTTTTCTATAAAAGATAAAAACAAAACACTTTTGGACAAAATCAAAGTCCGTAGAAATAGAAACAAAAATGAAAAAATAGATTTGCAAAGGGTTTGTCTGCGACTTGCTCTAACTTTGTTGCCAGTAATAGAATACAGTAACAAAATAAAGTGGAACAATGAAAAACAAACTTTTACTGGCGGTAGGGAGTATGGCGCTCCTGACTGCTTGCGATGCTTCAAAAGGAAATGAGATGGCATGGTTCGACCATGCAGTGAAAACATCGGGACATCAGTTGCTCTATATGGCAGAACAATTGAAGAATGAACCGGATACCGCCTGTTTTCCCCGTTCTATCAAAGAAGGAAAGTACAGACTGGAGCACCCCACAGATTGGACGAGTGGTTTCTATCCCGGTTCCATGTGGCTGGCATACGAGTTGACCGGTGATGAGGCTCTCGCAAAAGAGGCGCGTAAATATACGAACCGTCTGCAGGATATGCAATATTATACGGGTAATCACGATTTGGGTTTTATGATGTTTTGCAGTTATGGGCAGGGCATCCGTTTGAAACCGGAGCCAACGGACAGTTTGATTCTGATTCATTCTTCAGAAAGCTTGTGCTCCCGTTTTCGTCCGGAAGTCGGACTGATTCGTTCGTGGGATTTCGGCGATTGGAGTTATCCGGTGATTATTGATAATATGATGAACCTTGAAATGTTGTTCTGGGCTTCGGAACAAACCAATAATCCGAAATATCGTGAAATAGCCATCTCTCATGCTAACAAAACGTTGAAGAATCACTTCCGGGAGGACATGACTTCCTATCATGTGGTAAGTTATCTGGCAGATAGCGGTGAAGTAGAGTCGAAAGGAACCTTTCAGGGATATGCCGATTCTTCTGCTTGGGCGCGTGGACAGGCTTGGGGAGTGTATGGATATACCATGTGTTATCGCTTCACCAAGCAGCAGAACTATCTGGATGCCGCTCATAAAATAGCGCGGTTCATTATCGATCACCGTCCGTCCGAAAATGACTATGTACCTTATTGGGATTATGATGCTCCTAATATTCCGAATGAACCGCGGGATGCTTCTGCGGCTGCCGTAACAGCTTCTGCATTACTGGAGTTGAGTGGTTATGGCGACAAGAAACAAGGGGAAGAATATTTCCGTTATGCGGAGCATATCCTGAAACAGTTATCCTCTGATGATTATTTGGCCAAGGAAGGAGAAAATCATGGCTTCATCCTGTTACATTCGGTTGGTAGTTTCCCGCACGACAGTGAAATTGATACTCCGCTCAATTATGCCGATTATTATTATCTGGAAGCCTTGAAACGTTATAAAGATCTGAAAGAAAAATCAGAAAATCCGTCTTACTAACTTGAAGAGAAACCGTAAAAAAAATTAAAGTTCAGGGCAACCGCGTCTAAAATATGAATTCATAACTGTCGGACTTTGGCGCGGTTGTCCTGTTTTGAGCCGATACCGGTCCTTTATATGAGTTAAAAAACGGGATTCATTTATCAGATTGAATTGAAAATACTTATCTTTACGATAAATTCTTCAATATTAGCTCATGAAAGACCGGCATTTGCTATTTAAGTACCTATTCGGATTAACCGTTTGCATCTTATTTTTTCCTTTGGCTGTATCGGCCGCCGACAGCTTCATTCATTTTAAGCGATTATCCGTGGATGACGGGCTGTCGCAAAATACTGTGCTTGCTCTGACACAAGATCATAATAATAAGCTTTGGGTAGGCACCATAGACGGACTGAACTGGTATGAAGGTTCCCGTTTCGTTTCGTATTATAAAGCGCCGGATGATACGACCAGTCTGGCAAACAATCATGTCTATTCACTTCATACCGATTCGAAAGGTACGGTATGGGTAGGCACACAGGTCGGTTTATCCCGTTATAATATAGTAGGGAATAATTTCACCAATTATTCTTCACCGGACAATCAGCCGATGCAAGTATTGGCTATCGGAGAACCGGAGGAAGGCGACCGGCTTTTGCTTGCTACCAATATCGGCCTGGTGGTTTTTGATAAAAAGACCGGGCGGATGAAAGTGCTGCCGGAACTTGCCGGAAAAACAATCTATTCTGTTTGCCGGATGAATGACGGTTTCCTGTTGGGAACTTCGGAAGGTGTCTATTTCTATTATGTACGCAACGAAAACGTGACCCGGCTTCTTCTCCAATTGAAAGGAGAAACCATCTCCGATATGCTCTATGATGACAAAACCGGCAACTGTTGGCTGGCTTCATTGACAAACGGCGTGTATTGTGTAGATAACAACTTTCAAATAAAACATCATTATAACAAGCAAAATACTCCTGCTTATTTCCTTACGAACTCGGTCAGGACATTGTCCGGAGATGATAAAGGAAGGGTTTGGATAGGAACCATGGAAGGTTTGCTTATCCTTGAACCGGAGACGGGAACTTTCCGTATCTGCCGTTTTTCTCCTGAAGATCCGACTACCTTGGGGCATAATTCCATCCGCTCTATCTTGAAAGACAATCAAGGGGGAATGTGGATCGGTACATTTTATGGCGGGCTTAATTATTATCATCCCCTTGCTCCGGCATTCGGACGCTTGCAACATTCCGCCTGGCGGAATTCGTTAAGTGATAACACGGTGAGCTGTATTGCCGAAGATCCGGATAATGGCAATCTCTGGATTGGCACGAACGACGGCGGATTAAATTATTATAACCGGAAAACCGGAGTCTTTTCATATTACCGGATGGGTACTTCCGCCAATGCTTTAAAGTCGGACAATATAAAATGTATATGGACGGACAAGGATGGAAGTGTCTATATCGGCACTCATGGAGGGGGAATGAGCCGTCTGCGTCATCAGAGTGGCAGGATAGAAACATATTCCTTTCCCCATTCTACTTCCCTGACTAACAGTTGTTACTCCTTATTAGACGGAACAGATGGAACACTTTGGGTAGGCGGCATGAGCGGGCTTTACCTTTTCGACAAACAGACCGGCGAACTTTCGCAGCATCCGTTGGCTAAAAAGCATAAAAAGTTGGAGAATGTATTGATATATACCTTGTTTCGCGATTCAAAAGGAAGAATCTGGATTGGTACGGAAGAGAGCCTGTTTTTGTATGCCGGCGGGAAACTGGAAGAACTGCATCTTTCCTCTTCGGCTTATCTGCATGGGTTGATACAGGCTTTCTGTGTACAGGAGGATAGCCGTCATGAAATCTGGATTGGTTCTTCCACAGGATTATATTGCTATAAGGAAGGAGCACCGACTGCCTGGAAACACTATACGATGAAAGACGGTTTGCCAAACGACTTTATTTATAATATACTGGAAGATGAACGGGGGCGTTTATGGTTGACAACTAACAAGGGACTGGCTTGCTTCAATACGGAGGAGGGTACTTTTCTTAACTATACGAAGCAGGACGGATTGCCTCACGATCAGTTTAACTATTTCGGAGCTTGCAAAGCGCACGATGGTACATTCTTTCTGGGGTCTCTTGGGGGCGTTGCCTATTTCAAGCCATACGAATTGGGTGATAATCCATATTCCCCGGATGCGGTGGTAACAGGAGCCGTTGTCTTAAATCAGGTGATTACGGATATGAAAAGTGAACGGGTACGTTATTATCAGGACGAGCAAGGGCGGATGCTGGGTATGTCGTTCCCTTCCGATCAGAAACTTTTTAATATCCGGTTTGCCGTTATCAACTATTTGGCTGGCAAGCGGAATCAGTTCGTTTACAAATTGGAAGGCTTTGAAACCAAGTGGAACTACTCCCGTCATGTTTCCTTTGCACGGGCGAGTTATTCTAATCTTCCGCCCGGTGAGTATGTGTTTAAGGTGAAGGCATGTAACAACAATGGAAAGTGGAGTGAGGCGACCACTGAATTTTTTGTGCATATCATTCCGATGTGGTATCAGACTTGGTGGGCAAAGACACTTTTCATTTTCTTTTCTGTAGGGCTTCTCGTCTTTGTGATCTATTTCTTTATTGCCCGTGCCAAAATGAAGATGCAAGTCCGGATCGAACAGATAGAACGAAACAAGATAGAAGAAATCAGTCAGGAGAAAGTACGTTTTTACATGAATATGTCTCATGAGTTGCGTACTCCGTTGAGTCTGATACTGGCTCCGTTGGAGGAACTTCTGGGACAGAGCAATCTGAAAGGTACTCCGGTACAGCAGAAACTGGATTACGTTTATAAGAACGGTCGTAAGTTGTTGCACATTGTCAACCAGTTACTGGATTTCCGTAAAGCTGAAGCAGGTGCAATGCCTATTCATGTTGCGCAGGTAAATGTGGAAGAACTGTTGCAAGATGCTTTTGCCCTGTTTAAAGAAAATGCGCAGAAACGTGCTATCAGCTTTCATATAAAATCCGATCTGGAAGGACGATTGTTTCCTGCGGACCGGACGTATGTAGAGACCATCTTGATGAACCTGCTGTCTAACGCCTTTAAGTTTACACCGGATGGCGGAAGTATTTCGCTTTCCTTATGGACAGAGGGAGATACCTATGGTTTCACGGTAAGAGATAGCGGAATCGGTATGTCTCCGGAACAGCTAACCCGCATTTTCGAACGTTTCTATCAGGTAGACGGTCAGCGAAAGGGGACGGGTATCGGATTGTCATTGGTGAAGATGCTGGTAGAAAAGCATCACGGCACTATTACCGTAGCAAGCGAACCTGCTCAATATACCGAATTTAAAGTCACGCTACCTGCTGATATGGCTGCCTTCACGGAGAAAGAACGTGAATTGCCGGCACATGAAGTCGAAACATCTGCTTCTCTCCGGGAGCTTCCGGTGGCTGATGAATATTTCTCTGGTGATGCGTCGGCTGTGGTTTCAGAAGAGAAATCGGACGACGATCAGATAGAAGTCGGCAGCGAGGAAGAACGGCCTACTATCTTGTTGGTAGATGACAATAAAGAGATGGTGGATTACCTGAAAGATAATTTCCGGCAGAACTATGTGACGCTTACCGCCGGAAACGGCGAAGAAGCATTGGCTATTATGAAAGAGCACCGTGTGGATATTGTTCTTTCCGACGTGATGATGCCGGGTATTGACGGTATCAAACTTTGCCAGCTTATTAAACGAAATCTGCAAACCTGTCACATTCCCGTCCTGCTGTTGTCTGCCAAAGGAAGTGTCGATGCACAGACGGAAGGCATTCAGGCTGGAGCGGATGATTACATTGCCAAACCGTTCTCGATTCATTTATTGAAAGGAAAAATTGCTAATCAACTGAAAGCACGCCAGCGGTTGAAACACTATTATTCGAATACGATTGATATAGATACTGCTAAAATGACTTCAAATAATCTGGATGAGGAATTCATGAGCAAAGCTATTCAGGTGGTAGAAGAAAATATCAGTAATGAAGACTTCACCTCTGATGAGTTGGCAAGCCAGCTTTGTATGAGTCGTTCGTCACTGTATCTCAAGATGAATTCCATATCCGGTGAACCGCCTGCCAACTTTATCCGGCGCATCCGTTTTAATAAAGCGTGTAAATTGTTGCTTGAAGGGCGCTACTCCATTTCGGAGATTAGCGGAATGGTAGGCTTCGGATCTTCTTCTTACTTCTCTACCAGTTTCAAGAAGTATGTCGGTTGTCTGCCATCGGAGTATGTGAAGCAGCATACTAAGTAATTGCTTTGCGGTTATGCATTTGTTCACCACAGAGGACGCGGAGGACACAGAGGTGAATCTTGTTCAAGCAGGTGCAGAAATGAATGAGAGTTTTTTGTCTACTATAAAGTTGAAAAACATAAAAACATCTGCCACCTGCAACGAAACGCGTGTAATACACTAGTTAATAGATAGTTGTAACGTTGCAGATACCTGTGGCAGATAGGTTGCAGATAAAGTATCTGCAACACGTTATATAATCAAAGAAAAAGCCTTGATTCCTTTATGCAAAGCTATGGGATAATTGGGGTGACTCTATGGATAATTTGTGGTGTCTCTA
>ERZ894191.1762-NODE-1762-length-11309-cov-6.926693_pt1 | contig 11309 bp, 10 predicted proteins | sample MGYA00380282_ERZ894191 | MGnify/ENA primary metagenome ERZ894191 (study PRJEB32331, sample SAMN06328485) | human gut metagenome | biome: human gut microbiome; feature: stool | host: Homo sapiens | collected 2013-02-21 ...
AAATGGAACGTCATCCAGTCATTTTATCCATTGCCGGCTCCGATTGTTCGGGAGGCGCAGGTATTCAGGCAGACATAAAAACAATCTCGGCTTTAGGAGGCTATGCAGCATCGGCCATCACTGCCATCACCGTACAAAACACACTGGGGGTACGTGCCGTACAGTCTATCTCTCCGGATATGGTTCGTGGACAAATAGAAGCCGTGATGGACGACCTGCAACCGGTTGCCATCAAAATAGGAATGATAAATGACATTCAGATCGTTCGTGTAATTTCCGACTGTCTACAAAAATATTCGCCTGCATACGTCGTTTACGATCCGGTAATGGTGTCTACCAGCGGAAAGAAACTTATGACAGATGAAGCGATAGAAGAAATCAAAAAAGAACTTTTACCGCTTGTCACATTAATCACCCCTAATATTGATGAAGCAAAAGTACTTACAGGTAAAAGTATTCACAACATTCAGGATATGCAGACCGCTGCCAAAATGCTGACGGATGATTATCAGACTAATATCTTACTAAAAGGCGGACATCTGGAAGGAGACAATATGTGCGACCTTTTGCATACGTCCGAATTTATCTACCATATATATGAGGAGAAAAAAATAGAAAGCCATAATCTGCATGGAACGGGATGCACCCTCTCTTCCGCTATTGCCACCTATCTAGCCAAAGGCTACCCCATGCGAGAATCCATCCAGCATGCGAAAACATATATCACTCAAGCCATTATCGCAGGAAAAGAATTGAATATCGGCCATGGCAACGGCCCTTTATGGCATTTTCCGGACACCGTTGCACAAATGTGTACTTTTTGTGCGGTTGTATCATAAAAATACGTAACTTTGCACCCGCAATTAAAAATCAATTAAATAATAAAAATATGAAAGCATTTGTATTTCCCGGTCAAGGCGCTCAATTTGTAGGAATGGGTAAAGACCTGTATGAAAACTCAGCTTTAGCAAAAGAATTGTTTGAAAAAGCAAATGATATCCTCGGATATCGCATTACAGATATCATGTTCGACGGCACAGACGAAGATCTTCGTCAGACAAAGGTTACTCAACCTGCCGTTTTCCTTCATTCTGTTATTTCTGCTCTTTGCATGGGCGACGACTTCAAACCGGAAATGACTGCCGGCCACTCACTTGGTGAGTTCTCTGCATTGGTTGCTGCCGGTGCATTGAGTTTTGAAGATGGATTGAAGCTTGTGTATGCACGTGCAATGGCTATGCAGAAAGCTTGCGAAGCTACTCCTTCCACCATGGCTGCTATTATCGCATTGCCGGATGAAAAAGTAGAAGAAATCTGTGCAGCAGTAAATGCAGAAGGTGAAGTTTGCGTACCGGCCAACTACAACTGTCCGGGACAAATCGTTATCTCCGGCTCTGTACCGGGTATCGAAAAGGCTTGCGAACTGATGAAAGCTGCCGGAGCCAAACGTGCTCTTCCGCTGAAAGTGGGTGGTGCTTTCCATTCTCCATTGATGGATCCTGCTAAAATAGAACTGGAAGCTGCTATCAAAGCTACAGAAATACATACTCCTAAATGTCCGGTATATCAGAATGCGGATGCACTTCCTCACACTGACCCTGCAGAAATCAAAAAGAACCTGGTTGCTCAACTGACTGCTTCCGTACGTTGGACACAATCAGTAAAGAATATGGTTGCTGACGGTGCTACTGATTTTACAGAATGTGGCCCGGGTGCAGTACTTCAAGGATTGATTAAAAAGATTGACGGTACTGTCAATGCTCACGGTATTGCATAAATATCCGTAAGACAGACTTCATCTTTAAATATATGAAGCGTGTTGGTAACTATTGCCAACACGCTTTTTTATATTAAGCCTATTCATAGCATACGGATTAACATGTTGTATAACACCCCATTACTTTTCTTTTCCGGCAAACTTTCCGTATCTTGCTATTGTTTTTATTACAGGAATCATTTACTCAAATTTATGAGCCATGAAAATACATGAATATCAAGCGAAAGAGATTTTCTCCAAGTACGGAATACCTGTCGAGAGGCACACTTTATGCCGTACTGCCGCAGGCGTCCTGGCTGCATACCGGAGGATGGGAACAGACAGAGTGGTTATAAAAGCACAAGTATTAACCGGAGGCCGGGGAAAAGCCGGAGGAGTGAAACTGGTAAACAATACGGAAGATGCTTATCAGGAAGCTAAAAATATTCTCGGAATGAGTATTAAAGGACTTCCGGTTAATCAAGTACTGGTTAGTGAGGCGGTAGATATTGCTGCCGAATATTATGTCAGTTACACCATCGACCGAAATACACGTTCTGTCGTTCTGATGATGAGTGCATCCGGCGGTATGGATATCGAAGAGGTAGCCCGTCAAACACCGGAGAAAATCATCCGATATTCAATCAATCCATTTATTGGTCTTCCCGACTATCTGGCAAGGCGTTTTGCTTTCTCCCTCTTTCCTCAAATGGAGCAGGCGGGTAAAATGGCGGCCATCCTTCAGGAACTTTATAAGATCTTCATGGAAAATGATGCGTCATTAGTGGAAGTAAATCCGCTGGCACTTACCAAGAAAGGTACGTTGATGGCTATTGATGCAAAGATCGTTTTTGATGACAATGCGCTCTATCGCCATCCGGAGATACATGCTTTATTTGATCCGACGGAGGAAGAAAGAATAGAAGCAGACGCTAAAGATAAAGGATTCAGTTATGTCCACATGGATGGCAACATCGGTTGTATGGTAAATGGTGCCGGACTCGCTATGGCTACTATGGACATGATTAAACTTTATGGAGGTCAGCCAGCCAATTTTCTCGACATTGGTGGTAGTTCCAATCCTGTCAAGGTAATTGAAGCCATGAAACTTTTATTGCAGGATGAAAAAGTGAAAGTGGTCCTGATTAATATTTTTGGAGGAATCACCCGCTGTGATGATGTAGCAATAGGGCTTCTTCAGGCATTCGAGCAGATAAACAGTAATATACCTGTTATCGTACGGCTTACAGGCACTAATGAGCATATCGGACGGGAACTGTTACGGAATTACAGCCGTTTCCAAATAGCCACAACGATGAAAGAAGCTGCTCTTATGGCTCTGAAAGCATAATAAGTACCCAAATCATTAATAAATAAAGCAATTATGAGCATATTAATAGATAAATCCACCCGCCTGATTGTACAGGGAATCACCGGGAGAGACGGGCTTTTCCACGCCAAGAAGATGAAAGAATACGGAACCCATGTTGTTGGAGGAACTTCTCCGGGCAAAGGAGGAACAGATGTAGACGGCATCCCCGTATTCAATACTATGTATGACGCGGTTGAACAAACGAAAGCCAATACTTCTATCATTTTTGTTCCGGCACGTTTTGCGGCAGATGCCATTATGGAGGCAGCAGATGCGGGCATCCGGTTAATTGTCTGTATTGCGGAAGGAATCCCCACGCTGGATGTAATTAAGGCGCACCAGTTTGTCGAACAAAAAGGTGCTATGCTGATCGGTCCCAACTGTCCGGGACTGATCTCTCCGGGAAAAAGCATGGTGGGCATTTTACCGGGACAGGTCTTTTTAGAAGGAAATGTCGGAGTTATCAGTCGTAGCGGAACACTTACTTACGAGATTGTGTATCACTTAACAGCTAATGGAATGGGACAATCCACCGCTATCGGCATCGGGGGCGATCCTGTTGTAGGTCTTCATTTCCGTCAACTGCTGGAGATGTTCCAAAATGATCCGGAAACAGAAGCGATCGTCCTGATTGGAGAGATTGGAGGAAACGCAGAAGAACAAGCGGCTGAATATATCCGTAATAATGTAACCAAACCTGTAGTGGCATTTATTGCAGGACAATCAGCTCCTCCGGGGAAGCAGATGGGACATGCAGGAGCTATCATTTCGGGAAGTTCCGGTTCGGCAAAAGAGAAGATTGAATCTTTAGAAGCTGCCGGTATCCGGGTAGCACAAGAACCTTCGGATATACCGAAATTATTGAAAAGATAAACTCCCAAAGAGAAAGAAAAGACAAAAGTAGTCATATCATAACAGATGCAGATTCACTCCCTCAAATAAGTAATTACATACTTATCGTTTAGAGTAAATCTGCATTTATTTTACATACCTTTCTTTATACCTAATTTTATAAGAAGAGCATTCATAGGATATGCACAGAAGAAACCGAAAAGCATAGCCAACTGCATCATAAACCAGAATATCCATGTGTCTTTGGGTAATGGTTCATTGATGAACAATACAAAATAGACAATCGCCATCCAGCCATACATTCCTACCTGCCAGGATAAAAGAGAAAAGAAATCCGCTTTGAAAGCACGAGCCAAGGCATTACCTACCGATATTTTTTCCATCTCCCGAATAGCATAGAATTGGAAATAAACACCAATCATCAAAGCCAGAATAAAGTCAAGTACCCAATTACCAAAGAGCTGACTTCCTGCCACAGTTACAGGAACATAGTTTGTGAACCACTCTCCTATGATATCTGCCAATGTACATCCTGCACCACAATGAAGCGCCGACAAAGCTACCGATTGCCAATAAGGACGTTGCATTCCTTGCATCGACATTTCTCCCTGCATGGCCATATCCATCTCCATATTATCTTTCATACCGGACATATCCATTCCCTTCATATCAGACATATCTTTCATGCCAGACATATCCATTTTCATCCCATCATCCTCAGCTTTCATCGGACTACTCCGTCCAAACTTATTATACGCCCATAAAGCTAAATAACTTCCCCATAATGCAGATAATATCCAGACTGCATTCATTATCTTCATTGATTGCGGACGATGTGTCAAGTCTATGGCAATATGTACTGCAATTCCGATACCTGAACATACTAAGAAAACGGCTATTAAATTGAGCATGGCTGTATGTTTTTTAAAGATTCAGATTACAAAACATCCTTTATTTGTGAATAGTTCACCCCATTACTTTAATTTTATCCCGTCGAACTATTCCCTACACGAGTTGTTATCATTTTATAATCAAAACAATAGAATTATGAGCAGACGTAGACAATTAGAGCATGAAGTATCTGTTGCTCAAGAAAGAATAAAGAAAGCTGCAAAAGATACACCGAAGGATATCCTGAAATTATGGGAACAAGAGCTGGTAGACCTGGAATTGGAACTCAATAATATGGTGGATGATGAAGAAGATAACAATGAGGATTAACAGAAGAAAGGCGCGCTAGTTACCTAGTGCGCCTTTCTCTATTACTGTATATGTATTCAGTATTAATTCTTTGGCAATGCTTCTTTTACTACCATTGAACGACCTACATATTCTGCACCGTTCAATTGTTCGATAGCTTTAGCAGCTTCTGCATCATCCGGCATTTCGATAAACGCAAAACCTTTTGATCTTCTAGTTTCACGATCTGTGATTAACTTTACTGAAGCAACTGTTCCATACTCTTCCATTACATGTCTCAAATCTGATTCCTTAACATTATAGCTAAGATTTCCAATGTACAAATTCATAAAATACAAATATAAAAAATTAATAATTCAATAAGAAAGTTTTAGGAAGATCTTAATTAGAGATGGATATGCTCAAATAAATGAGAAGATTCATGTAAAAAAATCAAATCGTAATAAACCTCTTTATTGTTGTTGGTACAAAGGAAAGCATTATTTGGGGATATTGCACTATATTCTCTCCTTTTTCTTTCTGCAAAACATCTTTTTTATGAAAATAGGCCAATACTTAACGTTCTTATTCTTTTTATACCAAGCCATTCCATGTAAACTACCGGATTAGTCTTTCTGCAAATTCTTCGCTACAAATTCCCCAAAAAACGTTTTCTTATAGTTTCCACCTCCTATTCCTATCTCATAAGACTTAATAAAAATATCATTGGTATCAAAAGAGTCAATCCGTGAGGTATTGACAATATAGGACTTGTTTATCCGGAGAAACTGTTTAGCGGGCAGTTGCTCATGAATATTTTTCAGATTCATCTTAGTAATCACCCGCTGACCTTCCAATTGGAGAATGGAATAATCCTTTAGTCCTTCAATAAAAAGAATATCACTGAAGTTTATCTTGATATAGCGTCGTTCCGATTTGATGAAGATATATTCTTCCTGTATCTCCTCCACTCTTTCGGCTGTTTCCGACAATAACAGTTTATGATATGCTATTGCCTTATTGACTGCTTTCAGAAAACGGTTCATTTCAATGGGCTTCACCAGATAATCAATGGCACTTACTTCATAACTATCGAGTGCATATTCCGCATACGCCGTTGTAAAGACAATCAACGTATTCACGGGAATGCTTTGCGCAAATTCTATTCCGGTAATTCCCGGCATCTGAATATCAAGGAAAATCAGATCAACCGTATATTCATTTATATAAGCAGACGCTGCGATAGCATTATTAAAGCGACCCACCAATGTCAGTTGTGGAATCTGCTCCACCAATGACTTCATACCTTTGCGAGCTACCGGCTCGTCATCAACAATAATACAATTCATAAGTTTAGATGTAAGTTGACATTATAAGTTGTTTCTTTATCTTCTATCTGTAGCGTATACCGTGATTCATAAAGTAAATCCAGTCTGCGTTTCACATTGGCCAACCCTATTCCCCCTTCCCGCTTAACAGGAACACGGGGCTTAGAATTTTCGCAACGAAACGTCAACTGTTTATTATGCACAGAAAAATACAAGTGAACATAAGATAAATTGTCGCTATCCAAATTATGTTTCACCGCATTCTCTACAAAAGGGATAAACAATAACGGAGGAATACAGATATTCTCCATATTTCCCTCTTGAAAGATTGTATATTCAAAATGATCCCTTCTCACCTTCTCCAATTCAAGAAAGCTGGTGAGAAACTGTATATCTGCAGTAAGAAATACTTCTCTTCTTGTACTGTCATTCAACTGGTAGCGAAGTAGATTGTCCAGTTTCTCCAATATCTGTGAAGCCTCATCCGGAGCATCCTTTACCAAAATATTGGCATTATTCAGCATATTAAAAAGAAAATGCGGATTGATCTGTTTCTTTAATTGTTGCAATTCTGCCTGTTTAGTCGCCTTCTCCAATTCAAGAATCTTTTTATCGGAGACAACCCAACGGCGAAATAGTTCAAAGCTCGTACAGCCACCTGCACTTAATAGCAGTACTAATACTCCATAAGCAATACTATCAAAAGAAACAGCGTGGTTATCCTGTATACAAAACCCACGAATACCGTATCGTTGATATAATGGAGACAGAAATATAAATCCTAATAATACACTCACTAAATTGACTCCGAGAAACGAAATCCAATAACACCATAACTTGCGCTTGGCCTTATACAGGAAACGGGGCACTAACCAATATATATTCAGATAGATAGGAAATGCAAAAACCAATATACTAACCGGATATGCATATAGGAAACCTTCTCTAGTAAAATCTCCATATACATTCTGAAAGCCCAAAAAGAGTATAATAAATAGCAATAGTAAATTACTGATAAGCCTGAAACGGTCATTTACCAGATTCTTCCCCCAATCGTATACATTCCAGGTATCTTTCATAATTCCAACATTAAACCAATGGTACACAGTGCCTCATCATTATAGCCACTTTTTAATTGATAACCTCCCGGATATAACAAGTCCAATCGTTGCCGTAACTTGTCAAAAGCAGGTGCTACTTGCAGACTTTCCTTTTTTCGCAGACAGTATGTACAAATGAATCGAAGCTGATTCTCTTCCATTTGAAAATCGATCCTTATATTTTCTCCCTTTCCATTCTCTCCACATACAGTTGTCCGAATCACATATTCTATCACAGGCATAAACAATAAAGGAGGAACTTGTATATAACGCACTTCATTCAGGATGTTGACTTCAAAATTAAACTCCGGATTACATAGTTTCTCCAACTTCATATAATCAGTCATAAAATCGATATCATCTCCCAACAATACCTGTTGCCGTTCACTTTCATAAAGTTGGTATCTAAGCAACCGACTTAATTTAAAGATAAGCAATGACGCCTTTTCTCCATCTTCTCCCAGCAAGGTTCGTACCTTATTCAATATTCTCGAAAAAAACTCCGGTTGGAGTTGATCTTTCAAATGATTTAGATCAGTCTGTATGCTAATATTCTCCAATTCATTTAATCGTTGTTGATAGGCCACCCAACGATGCAGAAAAATAGTAAAAGAAAAAGCCAGGAAATAGAGTATCAGTGCCAATGCATTTATCAACAGAAAGAAAGGGAGATCACTGTTTAGTCTTTGCATCTGTTCGGGTATAACATAATATTGCCCTAGAAAACAAATAGCACCAACCATGGCGGTCAGCATAAATCCAACAAGGCAACTCAAATATATGATATACTTTTTATATCTACGCTGAAACAGATAACCGGGAATTAACCAGTAAGTATGCAGATTTATGATTCCCCATAGAATGACAGAAAGTAAAAGACTAACTCCCGTAGAAAGATTTAGCCCTAAACTATCGCTTTCGACAAAAGTGCCTCTGAACACTAAAAAGGAGACTACAAGAAATATCCCAATTTGCTTCAGTAACGTATATAATAGTATCTTAACTGACATCAGGCGATAAAGTTACCATTTTTTTAGAACTTATACTTCATTCCCACCGAAACATACATTGCCGGTTTAAAATATGGATCAGTATCTTTAGACATATCTTCGAAGAAAGCCTTTAAAGTGCGGGTAGTGTAATAAGCTATTCTGCTACACGACACACCGGCAGTAGCAGTGATTGAAAAAGAATTCCCCATACTTACTTCCGGTTGTAAACCTACAATAATGAATTGCTGGGAAAACATAGTATCTTTTCCTTCTCTTTCCAACAATGCCAATGACCCGTTCATCTCTGCCACGATCCTTAGATTCAGATATTTATTCATTTTCATTCCTGCCGATACTTCCATGGCATTCAGCATCGAAACTTTAATTTGATAACGTCCTTCAGTGCTCCAATCAAAATAAATAGCAGGAAATACCATCGGATAACCAAATGTGTTGTTCACAGCCAAACCGGCTCCAAGAGATAAATTGGACTTGAACTGCCGGATGAAAATAACTCCTCCCTGTCCCAGAACATTCTTCAGTTTTACATCAGAAGAGGCATAGACGCCTGCACCGACAGTCGTCAACAAAAGCCATTTTTTGCTGATAGGGCGAATATTGGTTACGCTCAACTGCATATTTATAATTTGATCTATGTCTATGTAAGATTGAAGATTCTTATTATTCATTGCCGTATAGCTTCCTCCTGCCGAAATCATCCAAAGAGTTGGCTGATTTCTTTCATTCATTTTCTGTGATACGGGAATATTGACGTTCCCTTCCACAAAGCACATATCCCCTTTCCCGGGATACTGTCCGTTTTCATCTTTATATCGGGAAGAAGATATATACCCGGTTTTCACAGTAACCTGTGCCTGTATATTTTCAGGAAGTAATAGAAACAAGGCGAACGCACTTAACAAAATAATCCTCATTCTTTTATCTGTTTTAGGGTTTGAATGAGACAAAAGTAGAGTTTTACCGATCTGCGTAGAGAGTTTGTAGACCAAACCCGGCATTAAGTAGACCAAACCTGTAAATTTGTAGCCTGTTTGGTCTGAATGTATTATATAAAAAAATAAAAGACTACCTTTCAACCGAAGATAGTCTTTTATCCGTATATCATTTTTTAATTATCCACAATGGAAATACTTATGTACGAGATCTAACATCTCCATCGGCTTTCCTTCCAAATCCGCACGCAATGTTTTATCTTCATAACCACGAAGTCTGCGGATGATACCGTCAATCATTGCCGGGCTGAATACATTATATTGTTCAAAGATTGCCCGTTGTTGTTGCAGGCAATCGGCAGAAGCTTCACAGCTATCCGGCAGTTGCGCCAGTGATTTCAGCTTATCTTCGTTTTCTTTCTGATGGATATTCACATTTACATAAGTTTTTTCAGCAATGTCCAGCGCATTTTCAATCTCAAAACCATGACGGCAGGCAACAGCCAAACCAGCCAACAGTTGATACAAATCTGCCGAACCATCCGGAGAGCGCATTTCTACAGTCTGCTTCTGACTGGTGTCAAAATGACTTTCAGCTTCCAACGGATTTGCCAATGTACACATATCTGTTTTTGCAGCCCATCCCAGAGGTACACGCACTAATACAGAGCGGTTACGATCTCCCCAACAAACATTGGTAGGTGCTTCCTGATGAGGAACGAGACGGAAATAAGAAGTAGGGTTGGTATTTCCAAAAGCAGTAATTGACGGAGCAAGCACCATCATTCCGGCAATTGCCTTGCGTGCTGTTTCCGACAAAACACCGTCTTTCAGCATCTGGTTCTTTCCGTCTTTCATGATACGCATGTGGACATGCAAGCCCGAACCTGCTTTACCTGCCGTAATCTTTGGAGCAAAGGTTACATTGTATCCATATCTAAATCCCAGGTTACGAATCACCCATTTGGCAATCATTAATTGATCTGCTGCCTGCGATACGGGAACCGGCAGGAATTCTATTTCATTCTGCTCATAGATATAACCATCCAGCGTAAAATTACCCACTTCGGAGTGTCCATACTTTATTTGCCCGCCTGTCTGTGCGATGTAAGACATACATTGAGTACGGAACTCATTGAATTTAGCATAAGGACCCGATTCGTGATAACCACGTTGGTCGGTTGCCTGAAACATACCAGTATCCGGAGCTATTACATAATATTCCAATTCGCCCATTGCCTGAAATTCCATTCCGGTAACTTCTGTAAAAGTTTTGCTTGCTTTGTAAAGAGTGTGTTCTGGTGCACTTTCGAGGGGTTCGCCGTCTTTATTGAAGAAAGAGCACAGCATAGACAGCGTCGGAATCTCGGCAAACGGATCAACGAATGCTGTGCAAAAACGGGGAATTACATAAAGGTCACTACTGCCCGCTTCTATAAATGAGAAAAGACTGGAACCGTCTACCCGTTCTCCACATGTGAGAATAGCTTCCAGATAAGCTTGATTGTTGATGACAAAGTTCAGAGTTTTCAGACGCCCGTCTCCCGCCGGATACATAAAATTAACCATGCGGATATCTTTTTGCTGGATAAATGAGATAATGTCAGCTTTTGTAAACTCTGAAGTTGTTTTTTGAAGGAATGCCACCAACTGGTTAGCATTCATTGACAAATCTTGATTCATAATCGGTTGTTTTTCGTTGTTGTATGATTAAAACGGTTTGTTAAATGCCAAAGATAACGAAAAGATTCTACTCCTTAAAGCGTTTTAAATCTTT
>ERZ894191.1792-NODE-1792-length-11100-cov-11.925668_pt1 | contig 11100 bp, 10 predicted proteins | sample MGYA00380282_ERZ894191 | MGnify/ENA primary metagenome ERZ894191 (study PRJEB32331, sample SAMN06328485) | human gut metagenome | biome: human gut microbiome; feature: stool | host: Homo sapiens | collected 2013-02-21 ...
CCGGGCGGATTCGGGACTTTAACCCGTTAGAAACGTGCGCCGCTAGGCGCACAAGCCAAAAAACAGCTGCGATTCCTTTTTTACGGAATGCACAGCTGCTCTTTAGCTTCTATTTCATCTTCTCCACTCTGTCCTGAATGGTCTTGTTAAAGTTCTCTACCTTTCTTTCATATGTAGAATTCATAAATTCAGACTTCAGCATGAAATCTGCTGTTGCAAGATTGTTAGCTGTAGGGATATCGTAAAGAACGGCAATACGGGACAATGCTCTTACATCCGGATCGTGCGGCTGTGCCTCTAACGGATCCCACAGGAAGATCATAAAGTCGATCTGTCCTTCTACGATCTTCGCTCCGACCTGCTGATCTCCTCCAAGCGGGCCGCTGTTATATCCCTTTACCGGAAGCCCGGTCTTCTCTGCGATCAGACGTGCGGTTGTACCTGTACCGCATAAGAAATGACCTTTTAAGATTTCCTTATTCTTGTCGCACCATTCGATCAGTTCTTTTTTCTTACCATCATGGGCAACGAGTGCGATATGCTTTGCTTTTCCAATTTCAAATGTTACAAAATTATCGTTTAACATCTGTTGAATTCTCCTTCCGTTTTAACTCTCTTCGTTATCTTTATATATCAAACTTATATTTATAATAAAATGCATTTTATTATCTGTCAACTTTAAACTGAAAATTAAATTGTATTTTAGTTCCAACAATTTTTTCTCACTTTCAGAACGTCTCAACGATTTCCTGCATCTGATCAAACTGTTCTTCCATCTCTTTTACAAGCCTGAACTGTGTTCTTGCCCGAACAAGATTGTGTTCCGGATAAGTTGTTTTGAAATATACATCGCCCTGGAGGAAGTCAGCAAGAAAACGCATGCCGCATTCCAGTGTCATAAGTCTCGCTCCCCACGGAAGACTGGCGTTCTCCGCCGGTGTCAGTACATCCTTTGCCATCTCCAGATACCCTTTCACGTAGATGCGGTAAAGCTCTATATCAAAGTGTACCTTGTTCAGATCCTTCTCATCTTCTTCCGCTGTCGATGCCCCGAACCGGATGGAGTCACCAAAGTCATTTGCCGCAAGTCCCGGCATGATCGTGTCCAGATCGATGATGCACAGTCCCTCTCCTGTATTCTTATCAAACAAAATGTTATTCAGTTTGGTATCGTTGTGCGTCACACGGAGCGGAAGTATTCCTTCCTCAAGCTGCCTCATAAGGACACCGCAGTCATCCTCACGTGCCAGCACAAACTCTATTTCTTCACGGCAAAGTCTTGCCCTGTTCTTCACATCTTTCCGCAGTGCGTCTTTGAAATCATGGAAACGCTTCACCGTATCGTGGAACTTCGGAATCGTCTCATAGAGACTCTCGGCCGGATAATCCCCCAGCTGCTTCAGAAAATGGCCAAAGCTGAGTGCCGACTGATAGAACTGTTCCGGTCTCTCCACCATCTGATAGCACACAGAATCCGGTACATAATGCAGGCAGCGCCATGGCTGTCCGTCCGCATCTTCAAAATAGCTCTCTCCTGATTTTGTCTTAATATAAGACAATGCCTCTCTGTCCAGATCTCCGCCTTCCTCACGGATCATACTGCGCAGATACTCCGTAACGCCGAATATATTCGCCATTACCTGATCCGGGTTCTTGAATACATTAATATTGATGCGCTGCAAAACATAGAGCGGCGTATCCTTTCCATCTGCGCCCGGCATATAGACTGCATAAGTCTCATTGATGTGGCCTTCTCCGAACGGCTTCACATAACTGCACTGCTGCCCGAAACCAAATGCGTACACGGCATCTTCCAGACTCCGGCTGTCCACGCCCTCGATCTTCCTTCTGGTTGAGAAGATTACTTCTCCTGCCTCCACTTTGCGTCCGCTCTCGATCGTACAGTCTGACTTTACAACACTTCCCAGTCCGACATGCGCTCCGGCACATACCACCGAATTGTGATCTACGATCGCCCCGCTGTTCACCAGCACCGCACGTCCGATCCGGGTATTGGTATTTACCACCGCTCTCTGCATCACAAAGCAGCCCGGCTCCAGCACCGCACTCGGACTTACAACTGCAGACGGATGCACGATTGCCGGTACCTCATACCCCTCTTCCAGCAATTTATCCGTCCAGTACAGACGCATCTTGTTATTTCCAAATGCTGCTACTGCCACCGAATACTCCTTATGCCTGATCTCATAATCACAGCACATTCCGATGACCGCTTCATCCTTCACCGCATCATCCAAAAATACAACCTTTTCATACCCCAGTGCCTGCGCAGTCTCCGCTACCATCCGGCCGAATCCGCCTGCACCGAGAATCAGCAAACTTTTCATTACGTATTTCCCCCAATTGTTTTTTTATTGATCAGTTATACTATATCATATCATAGAAGTGGACCCGGAGATAGTTATTTTCACAAAAAGCTTCGGAGAATCACAGGTAGCAGGATTCTCCGAAGCTTCTTTGTATTTATATTTATATTGGAAAGGGGTTCCCTTTTAGGGACATATTTTAAAGATAGTTCAATCTTTCAAGGGTATTCAATACCATATGGCGTCCGGCATCCGTTCCGTCAATGATACGTCTCGCACGTACAGAATCACCAATGTTGAGGACTTCCACATCTTCACCTGTAAAAGCTTCCTGAATGTCATTCCAAATCGGGGCATTCGCTCTCATTCCGAGACATACGAAACCATAGTCAAACGGAAGTTCTTCTTCTTTTCCATCGTATTTTACGAGGAAGGAATGTGCATTTACTTTCTGCAGGGCTGTATTCGTCATCTGTCTTACATGATGTTTTTCCATGCATTCTTTCATACTTGATGTAGAAGATGCATCCAGTCCGTTTCCGATAACCGGCATCATTTCGATGATGGTTGTCTCTGCACCGCGTGGGGCAAAGAATTCAACAACATCAAGTCCTACCGCACCACCTCCGACAACAACAACCTTCTTGCCTGTCATGTCTTCCGGATAGTTCTTAACATCTGCGATCATATCTTTGATAGAATACACGCTGGCATCTTTCTTTCCAAGATTGTCATGCAGTCCTTCGATCGTTGGAAGGAGCGGTACCGAACCAGTTGAATTTACAACAAGATCCGGGTTGTATTTTTTAATCTCAGCGACCGTTGCATCTACTCCTGTTTTGATTGTCAGATTCGGAAGTTTTGATGCACGGTATTTCAGATAAGTCGGGAAATCCGCAAGTCTCTTCTTCGCAGGAATCTTAGAGATCTCTACCGACAGACCGCCTGCTTCTTTCTCTTTCTCCAGTAACGTAACTTTACATCCAACTTCGGCAGCTGTACATGCAGCTTCCAGTCCGGCAGTTCCGGCACCTACAACTACGACGTTACATGGTTTCTTTACTTTCTGTTTTTTATAAGCTTCTCCGCCTATCAGATCCGGGTTGACCGTACAGCGAAGCGGTTTGTTACCGCCGATACGGTTGCCAACACAGCCGACGTTACAAGAGATACATTTACGGATATCACATACATCCCCGTACTGTGCTTTATTACACCAGTCAGGATCGGCGATCAGTCCACGTCCCATACCGATCAGATCAGCATCACCTCTGGCAAGGATGTCATTGGCGATCTTAGGATCACGGATATTTCCGATCGCGATCGTCGGCTTTCCGAATCTATCACGAACCGCCTTCGCCATGTATGAACGCCATCCATCTTCCAGATAGTTCGCATCGATCTGATACTGGATAGAAGCATTTAATCCGGCTGAAGTATCGTAGATATCTACTTCATCGTTCAGGTATTCCAGATATTCCAGGCAATCTTCTACCGTATTACCACCTTCGACAAGCTCGTCTACACTAAGACGCAGAGAGATCGGAACTCTAGGTCCGACAGCCTTACGGACTTCATCAATGACCATACGGCAGAAACGGGCTCGGTTCTCAGCAGATCCGCCAAATTCATCTGTACGGTCATTTGTAGTAGGCGATAAGAACTGGCTGATCAGATAAGAGTGTCCGGCATGGATCTCTACAACATCAAATCCGGCATTGACTGCTCTCTTTGCAGCGGTTCCATAATCTTTTGCAATGCTTGTGATCTCCTCTTTCGAAAGTCCACGCGGAATCTCTCCACCGGCTTTTGATGGAAAACGTGACGCAGATACCGGCTGCATACCGATTCTGGAACTCATCGCAGACGCACCTGCATGATTGATCTGAATCCCCATCAGCGCCCCCTGTCTGTGACAGGCTTCCGTTAATGTAAAAAGGCGTGGAATGTAACAGTCTTTGTCAAGACGCAGCTGTGTCGTTCCGTTTGATCCTTCCGGATATTTTACACAGACATTTTCAACCATGATAAGCCCTGTGCCGCCACGTGCACGCAGCTCATAATATTTGATATGTTCGTCGCTCAGTTCCCCATCATGTCCGGCGAAATCACTTCCCATAGGCATCATTACAACACGGTTTTTGAGTGTCATACCTCTGATCGTAAGAGGGCTGAATACGTGTGGAAAATTGTTTTTCATAGTTTATTAACCTCCATAAAAATATGATTGTATTTGTTTGCATTTCTTTATAATTTGATTATATGATTTTGTTAAATAAAAGACAAATTAGTATTTTTATGAAAGTTGATAGATTTTGTCTATGAATTTTAATCATAAAAAATGGCCGCTGCGCCAGCAGATTATTCACTACCGGTACAGCGGCCATTTTTCTTAACTTTTTTATTTTTTCTGATTTTTTTCAGGTATTAATTTCCCGGCGATCAGACACAGGATGATCGTGATCACCATATCCGGCAATGTATTTCCTACCGGCATATCTACATTCATAAGAATTCTGTACACAACGAATCCAATCACCCAGATGATCATATTCGGCACATATACTGCCCGACTGCTCTTGTCTTGTTTTAACAGGAAAAAGTCAGCAATCTGGATAGCGATCATCGGTGCAAATACAGAACCGATCAGATACAGGAAATCCGTTATATTATCCATCGGGTATACAATTGCTGCGGCCGTTCCAATCACTGTCACAACGATAGCAACATGCTTTCCGTTCCATCTGCTTACAACCGTCTCGCTGGAGATTCCAGCAGAGTATGCATCCAGGAAAGTGGTTGTAACTGTTGAAAATACAATGATCAGAAGTCCCAGGATGCCAAGACCTGCCTTTAACATGATCTGTGCAATGTCATACTCTCCGGTAATGATAGCAGCTCCCATTCCGATCACATACATCCAGCAGCTTACGATTCCATATGTAACCGCACTGACTGCAGTTGCTTTCACCGGCTCCTTCGCCTCTCTTGTGTAATCACTGATCAGTGGCAGCCACGATAATGGCATCGCAACCGCAAGCTCTACTGCTGCTCCAAATGTCATACTGTCGTCAGACGGTGTTCCCACCCCGCTTCCCGTAAATATCACCTTGCACAGAATCAATGTCAGGATAAATAATGCTGCCATCGCAACGGTATTGATCTTGCCCAGATTCGTAATTCCGATCACAATCCACAGAATGATCAGTGCTCCGATCACCAGACACCAGATCCATCTGCCGGTATGCATCACACCGTCTGCTGCCAGTGCCCCGTCATAGATCATGATCGCAGTCCAGCCGACAAGCTGCAACACATTCAAGACCGCAAAAAGGATACTTCCCTTCTGTCCAAAGCTCATCTTTACAGTCTCCATTGCACTCTTTCTGACTTTACCGCCGATCACTCCTGCCAGAAAAAGCATCAGACAGCCAATGATGTGTCCTACTATGATTGCCGCCAGTCCTTTTCCCATGCCAAGCGGGGCCAGATATGTTCAGGTCAGGATCTCTGCGATCGAAACCCCTGCGCCGAACCAGATCAGACCGTTTTCAAATAAGCCGGTACGCTTCTCTTCCATAATGTTTATTCCTCCTCGTCTTCCTTTGTAGTCTTATATAATAGTCTTTTTCAAAGCCTGTTCCAGCAGCTGCATCTCATCATCACTTAGTTTCCACTCAAATACCTTGCAGTTCTCTTCAATTTTATCGCGGCTCTGCGCTCCTATAATACAAGAAGAAATAAAAGGTCTCTGCAAGGTCCAGTTCAATGCAATCTGCGACAATGGAACATTTCGTTCCTCACTGATCTGATCCATTGTTCTTAAAAGAAGCATTACTTTTGAAAACAACGGTTCTTTAAAATATGGGTAAAACCGGTTTCGGTTATCATCCACACCATATTCCTTGAGTTCTCTGTATTTTCCGGTTAAAATGCCTCCTCCGAGCGTTCCATAAGTCATAACTCCCATTTTCTGAGCACAGGCCCACCGGATCAGCTGCTCCCATTTCCGATCTACCATAGAATACTGTGGCTGATATGCTTCTATAGCACAATATTTTTCTGCTTCTTCCATCTGTTCTTTTGTAAAATTCGATACTCCGATATGCAGAATCTTTCCTTGCTTTTTCAGTGTATTAAGCGCATCCATTGTCTCTTCCATCGGAACATTCGGATCCGGCCAGTGGACCAGATATACATCGATATAATCTGTCTTCAGATTACGGAGTGATTCTTCGCATTCCCGCATGATCTTATCTGCCGACCCGCAGCGTACATATTTTCCATTAATAAATTCATTTCCACACTTGGTAACCAAGATCACTTCTTTTCTGACGCCAAGTTTGTGCACAACTTCTCCGATATACTGTTCTGCCCTGCCTCCGTTGTAGGCAGGTGCCGTATCAATAAAATTGATTCCACAATCTACTGCTGCCTTGATCGCATCCATCCGGCTTTCGTCGGAATAAGAATCCCATCCGGCACCTCCGATTCCCCATGTACCAAGACACATCCTGGATACACGAAGTTGTGTCTTTCCAAATTCTGTATATTCCATTTTCTTCATCTCCGTTTCATTTTTCGCTCATTTTGTCAATCTATCATTTTTACATTTAGAATAATGATATCAGAAAACTTTTTATGACTCAAGAGCTGAATGCTTTCTTCCAAGCTTGCCCGTTCCCGTCTCCAACGACTGTCAATACCGCAGCGGAATCTCCGACTTTTTCACACGCACTTCCAGATTTCTGCTTCCAAAATAATGCCGCAATCCCTTAACCGCCAGATCACTCGTATTCTTCGTCCCAACGCAAACAGATTTTAAACAGCTTATATCTCCAAGCTTCATTCTTATAAACGGAATAAATACTTCATCTTTTATCCGATATTCCACCAGAATGCTATTTTCCGGCACTTGATGCTCTCTTTTATGTACACAGAGGAACACCATGCGATATTCCTGCTCCTGTGCAAAACATTCCTTTTTGAAGAACATATTATACAACAGGCAGATCACTGAGATATGATCTACAAATAATTTGACATCCTCTTCTTCTGCGCTATCCAGATCATCCCAGCCATGAATGGTTTTATAATCTTCTCCATCCGATAACAGCAGCCGTTCTATGGTATCTTCCAGTAATTCAATCTGTTCATCATGATCATATATCACTTTTCCGTCAAATAACGTGCAGTCATTCCCGCAATGTTCCTGAAATGTTTCCTTCAATTTTCCATATTCGAATTCCATGCAATATCCCATGAAATCCGAATACTCCGACCACATCAGCAGGCTGTCACCACTTGTACAAAAGGAAATAACATAGCTGCCTTCTGCCGATCCGGATACAGTGTCTTCTTGCTCTTCTCTATAATATTTTCGCATTTGTTCCATCAACAGATCTTTCGCATACAAAAGTCTTCTTGGATTTCTCATATGCTTTTCCAGTATTTCCATGCAAATATCTGTTCCAATCGTAAATTCCGTGCTGTCATTCAAGAAATGACTCTCTGTTATCCAGAATTCACCGTCGGTTATGCCTTTTATCCCTGCTGCCGAAGTGTAATGGAATAATCGGTCGTTGTTATTTAGTTGTGGGATTTTGATGAAATCATCTATGTGTTTGTATTTAGACATGTTATGTTCCTCGTTTTTGTGTTCTGTTGCTATGCTATTATGGTATATTTTGTGCATTTAAAATACCACTGGGGACAGATAAAAAGCCACTAGTTCCCGTCCCCAATGGATTTATCTAAGCGATTCTTATACAACTGCCACCTTTTTATAGTATCCTTATCCTGGAGATTTTGGTAATTTATTCCCAATTCCAACTTTTCTATCTCATCTTCGATATTTTCAATATAATAAGTATCTATTTTCTCAGGTGCATTTTTATAATTTAAACTTGTATAGCCATATTTATTTTTTGGTTCTTGTATCCGTCTTACCAATTTTTCTATCTTATCCATCCGATCATTGACTACCGTAAATAATTTCTTCGTTTCTGAGTCTTCAATTCCGGTTTCTATATTTTTCAGCATTGCTGCTTTTGTAATGTTGATACAATCGGTCCGTAATCCTCTCGACCGTAATCGATTCTTTCTACAAATTGCCCGATTTTCTTTCTTAATTCAGCCGCTCCTTTTGGATCATTTATGTAAAACAGTGTATTCTCATCAATAACATCAAAAGGAAGTCTTGTTCCTTCCTCTGCAATTACCAGTGCCGGTTTTCCAAAACTATATCTCATTCCAATTTCGAACATTACATTCGGATTTAATTGCGTCAGATTTGCTATTACCAGATCCGAATCATAAATATTTCTAATTACCCTGTCATTAATTGATCCCAATTCAAATTCTCTATGCGCTACACGAACTTCGTACTCCTCACCCAGCGCTGGTACAATTGCTTCATCAATGATTCCATCGATATGTCTTCTTATTTCTGATTTTTCGTCTCCGATTGGCGTTATGACAAAACATCTTTTTTTCCTTGTATCTTTAATATTTTCATCCATCATTCTTTTCCTCTTCTAAGCTGCTGCTCCATTAATTCTAATAAGTTATTCATATTCATAATAATAACTTATCCAGTTTGGATCGTAATTAATGAAAACCGATTTTTCTCATTTCTTTTATAAATAAAATAACCTAGGCAAAATGCATCGATAAATGCTAGAAAACTCCCATAAAACGAAATAAGTTCTGCTTTTGTTTCATTTTATTTTTACCATTTCTTATTGATTTGTTAATTATACTATATATATCCTTTTTTCTCAACGAACTTTATCTTCGTTATCAACACTTAATAATATTGGACACCAGGGACACTCAAAAAGCCACTAATCCCCGTCCCCAATGGCTATATAATCTCAATCAAAGATGTTATCATACAATTCATACATGTTAAGTATGAATTCGATTCTACGTACATATTTTTTATAGGGAGGAACACACATGTCATATTTAGAACCATTTCAAAGCGTCGCTCTGTTTGAAAACACATTTCGACATCAGCTCAACAAAAAGACAGGAAAAATAGACGAACGGAAATTTGTTTTCGATAAACACTTCGGGGATGGCGAAGGCCAGCTTCCGGTTGTGCCGGATCGCTACCGGCTGATCTGGATGCCAGGATGCCCGCACTCGAATAAAGCAATGATTACCTTACGACTATTAGGACTCGACCGAGTGATCAGTGTCGGCGAATGTGGCGTTTTAAGAGATCCAAGAGGCTGGATATTTTCCGAAGACTTAGGCGGCGTTGATCCGGTTCTGAAAATTCATTATCTGGATGATGCATACCTGAAAGGCGACCCGGACTTTGTCGGAAAATCGACCGTGCCGGCAATCGCTGATGTAACAACCGGAGCTATCGTACAGAATGAGGCATGGGATATCCCAAAATATTTCGTCGTAGACTGGAAGAAATACCATAAAGAAAACGCTCCGGATCTTTATCCGGAAAAACTTCGCACAGAAATCGACGAACTCAGTGCATTTATCAATAAACACATCAATGCATATGCTTGTGGATTTGCAAGATCCCAGGAAGCATTCGATGAAGGATATGTCAGTTATTTTGAAGCATTAGAAACGCCTTGAAGAACGCCTGGCCACAAGAAGATTCATAAATGGCAATTATATCACGTTATCAGACATTCATCTGTATGTGGCACTGAGTCGCTTTCATATTAATTATCATCTTGTATTTGGCGTGAATAAAAAGCGGCTGGAGGATTATCCGAACCTTTGGAATTATACGAGAGATATTTATCAGACAGAAGGCTTTTACGATTATACAAAATTAGAACTGATCAAGCGGCATTACCAGCAGTCTCCGCATATGCGGGCAAAACTCGGGAATGTCTATGGTCTGCTTGGAGCAGGACCGGATAACCGTCAACTTCTTTCAACGACAGGAAGAGAGAAATTATCTGCAGATCCCGAAAATAAATTTACCTATGAAAAAGAAGACCGTCCATTATATGCACATCAAAATGAAGCAGATGAAATTACATATATGAAAGAAAATCTGCTGCTGCCGATTGAAAAAGCCGGTGCAGCTACTTTTCAAACGGATCTCGAACGATTCGCATATCAGGAAAAGGATGCTTTAACTGAAATTGACAAACGACTTTCCAAACGAAAATATTTGTTAGGCGATACGGTGACGGAAGCAGATAAGCTGCTCTACCAGACCTTGTTGCGGCATGATTATATTTACTACTATCTGTATAAATTGAATTTTGCGAAGAGTTTGATTTTGCAAATATTGCGCGGTATGAAGCTGAGTTGAAGCAGATACCGGATATTGCAGATTCGATTCAGATTGAAGATGAGAAGCGGAAGGCCTTTCTGGGGCTTGAGGATGCCTGGAATCCTTATCATCTTGTTTTTTGTGGACCTGAGGATGAAGTGTGGCAGTAATGGTTAGGCACAGGCGGCATAACCACAGCTTCCACTCAGGCAGTGCTCTTTTCGGTCTCTCGATAAATAAAACTGCTCTGAAAGATTAAAAAATTGCCCATTGCTATACTGCTTAGGATCAACTATGCCGTGTAACAGCGGGCAAAACTTAGCTCCTATTTGTTTTGCGATGTGCTTCCCCGATGTTTATGAAATTAGAATACCACCTGGGACACAAAAAAAGCCACTAATCCCCGTCCCCAATGGCTCTAAATTTCATCCATTACTACGTCATTGATTACATCGTACGCATCTTCAAGTGCATCCAATGCTTCCGTCAAAGTATCCGCTTCCTCCTGCG
>ERZ894191.1811-NODE-1811-length-10990-cov-18.099863_pt1 | contig 10990 bp, 9 predicted proteins | sample MGYA00380282_ERZ894191 | MGnify/ENA primary metagenome ERZ894191 (study PRJEB32331, sample SAMN06328485) | human gut metagenome | biome: human gut microbiome; feature: stool | host: Homo sapiens | collected 2013-02-21 ...
GTATGTGTTTCACTGTTTAGTTATCAAGGTTGTCTGTCTTGCGACAGCTTGTTTACTTTATCACATCTCTTTTCCTTTGTCAAGCACTTTTTTCAAGTTTTTTTCAAAGTTTTTCGAACTCTTCCGGATTTCCGAACTGTTCTTCTAATCTGTGATTGTCGGCTCTGTTCAAGCGACTTGATTACTTTAACATATTTGTTTTAAGTTGTCAAGCACTTTTTTAAATTTCTTTTTTTCTTTCAGAAATTATCTTAAATTGTCTCTTTTCAAGAAACAATTATTTTCGACAGCTCAACTAATATAACACTCCTATCCCCCACTGTCAATCCCTTTTTTTACTTTTTTTATTTTTTATCATTCCCAGTCACTATTCTTCTTTCCACAGACAAAAAGCACACTATGGCACCCCCATACCAACCACCATTCTACAAAACCTCCATCCATAAAAACATATCATTAATAATGTAATCCAAAGAAATCAGAGGAAAATAACTTCACCTCTGATTCCGTTCTGTCAATCCTATATATTAATACACCTTCACAATCTCATCCAATCCTTTACGTCTAGGCCTCTTTGGCTCCTCTGCTGCCACACCCACAGCAATCACTGCCACTACCGTTTCCTCTTCCGGAATATCCAGCACCTTCCGAAGCTGCTCTCCATCTCTCAAACCCATGATCAAAGTTCCATACCCCAGTTCTGCTGCCTTCAGAACAAAATTTTCATTCTGCAATCCCAGGTCATAGCATCCCCAACCATTGCCCAATTCATTATCCGCAGTTTTGTCATTCTGGAAACCAGCTTTATCTTTTACAAAAGTAGTTACAACCAGTACTGCATTTTCAGCCTTACGGGCATTTCCCTCAGGCAGACATTCTCTGCGTACTCTCTCTGTCATCTCCTCAGACAATACACAATAATATCTCCCTGTCTCAGTATTCTTCCAGGAAGGAGCCTCCTGTGCAGCGCCAATCATCTCCATCAGTTCTTCTTTTGTGACCTTTTTGTCTGTTGCATATTTTCGAATACTTCTTCTTACTTCTATCAATTTCTGAAATTCCATCATCCAGTTCCTCCTGTTGTATTTTGGATTAAGCTGTTTTTAATATATAATAATGGGATATCCACCGTCAATATTTTCATAAATAATTACAGCCTCTTCTTCCGGCAGATTGATACATCCATGACTTCCGTTTCCTGTCTTATAACGGTTTCCTCCAAAAGCCGACTGCCAGGGCGCATCATGCAGCCCCTGCCCGTAGACAAAGGGCATCCAGTATTTTACCTTGATATCATATCCGTATGCATCGCTGGTGAGCGTAAAAGGACTTGCTTTATAGGCAATGGGCCAGGCTCCCGTATAGGTATGTCTTTCCTCTGTAGGCGCCCCACTGACAATGTCTGTTTCCGTCACCAGCCCTCCATCTTTGTACAGCCAAAGGTGCTGTGCATCCAGACTTACCTCTATATAACTGCCTGCCAGATCATCCGTTCCGTTTCTCTGCATCCCCTTGCTGCTGTATACCGGTTCACGGACCACATTCTTGCCGCTTTTCAGATCAGAAAGCAGCTGGCTTAGCTCTCCGCTCTGATCAATCCTGTAACCATATTCATTATCCTCCACAGTCACATCCGTACCCATAGAGGTATGAAAGGTTCTGGGAACATAAATGGTATTGTATTTATTGGCAAGCTGTGAAATAAAGGTACCTGCCTGCTCCTGATCAATTATGATCTTTGTTCCCTGAATACTGATCCAGGAATTTACAGTTTTGGAATCCAGAGTCTCTGTCGTATTTCCAAAGGTATAGGTTATGGTAGCCTTGCGGTATTTTTTCAATTGTCCGTTTAGGCTTTTCAATTCCTTTTTCAATTCTTTTGAAGCCTTTACAGAAGGCTGCTTATATGCCTGCTGGTTCAGATCTATCTTGACTTCACCGGTGAGCAGCTGATCCTGAAACTCTGCTTCCAGCGTCTTGTCCACGTAATTTCGAAGACGTTCTTCATCAATCTGTGTCCCTGCCACCTGCTTTACTATAACAAATTTCTTGTTCTTCTTGCTATATCTGATCTCAGCATTTTGGGCTTCCGTTCTTTCTTTCTCTCCAAAATGATCTTCTGTCAAAGCAGCTTGTTCTGCTATCTCATCTTTGTTTACCTGATATTCTATTTCGTAATTTTTCCAAGAGGCCAGAAACGTCCTTGTCTGGTCACGCTGCTGTTTCAAAGCTGTAAGTGCAGACTGAAGTGTTCCCTCATCCAGAGAATATCCCAGTTCCCCTACAGTTGTCTGATATACCTGACTGCCATCCTCCCGGAAAACAACCTTTTTATCCTGAAATGCTTTCCGGATGGTCTGTCCGGCCTTCTCCACATTCTGACCGGATACATCCAGACCATATATGGTAATTTTTCTCCCCAGTGTGTCCGTATCCACTTTATGTATATAAGCCAACAATCCTCCTCCCAGAAATAAAAATACTGAAATACATATCCCCAGGATAACTTTTATCTTTTTCTTTCTGTTTTTTTCTTTATTATCCATTTCCCGCCCCTGTTCTTTTGTACTCTTTTTGAGCCTAATAAGTTTCAGGCAGGCTATAAAAAATGTTTTACAGTCTGCCTGAAAAATTATACCAGAAAAATATATGATTTTGTAATTTTTATTTATACCAAAATATTTGCATTACCTGGAATCCTCCCGGATTGCTTTTACCAGTTGATCCCCTCCCTGTTCATACCATTTGCTTACGAATTCATCAAAATAGGATATGGGGCGCTTCCCCATAATAATCTGGATAAAAGTATTCTTCTCCAGAGTACCAAGAGTCTGAGGAATTTCCAGATTTGAAGTTTGCAGATAGATTTTCTCAGGAGTCCTGTAATCCGATTTCACCAGAAGACCTACTGCAGAAATGCGGGACTTGTAAGCTGCCCAGTCCTCCACTGTCACATTCTGCCCCTCCATATAATTTCTGCAGGCCTGATAGTAGGATTTCTCAATAGCACTGAGTTTCTCTTCTTCCATATCTCCTGCAATTACCTTCTGAATATGCTCTGTCACACGATAAGTGGCTTCATTGTAATCCACATTGATCACCAACGGCCTTGCTGTAGGATCCACATTCAGGGCAAAATAGCTGTTCATTTCATCTGCATCCTTTGCTTCATACCTGGTATAATCAAAAAGTACACTCAAAATCTTCATTACAATTTCAGGATGCTCATAACCTTTTCGCACCACTACATATTTGTTGTCTCTGAATGTAGAATAGGTTTCTGCCGTTTTCTGTATTTCTGCCGGAAAATAATATGGCTCCCAGTCAGAGTCCGGATCTTCTTCATACTCATCCATAAGAGGATTATTAGGCGTCCACCACAATCCGAAAAACGCCCCGCACTTTCCGCTGACTACCAGATCCCTTAGATTATTCTGGGCCCGCAGTGCAAAATTCTCATCCAGAATTCCCCTTTCATAAAGCTGGTTCAAATATTCCAGTGCATTCTTCGTCTCTTCTGTAAGAGAACCATATACCACTTCTCCATTCTCACCCTTTTGCCATCTCTGGGGATTGGCTCCGAATTTCTGAAAAATAGGGTCAACAGAATAACTACTACTCGTAGTTCCCACCAGTGAAGTATCACATACCAGTCCGATAGAATCTTCTCCAGGTGCTGCACCCATTCTGTTTTTCTGAAAAGCTTCAATAACATCAAAAGCTTCTTCCAGAGTCTGCGGTTCTTCTAATCCCAGCTTATCCATCCAGTCCTTACGAAGCCAGAGCAGGCAGGGACCATGATCAATAACAGTCTCAGGCATTGCCATCAGCTTCCCGTCATATTTCACAGAATCCAGAAGCTCGGTTCCATAACTGGAATACATAGCTTTGATTCTGTCTGTAGTACAGGATTCATACACCTCTGTCAAATCTTCTATCAGATCGTTTTCCACCATTTCATCCAGCATTTTCTTGTCCGAGATCACCATGACATCAGGGAGCATCCGATCTTTCACAATCACATTGACAAATTCATCATATCTGTCTTCACTTTCCATGTATGTGTTCTCATTCTGGATATTCAGCATCTTTTTCAGATAACGGGTATATTCATTATTTTCATAAGTCTGTCCCTGGGGCAGATTAGAATTATTGGCACCATTCATCTGGGCAAGAGTATAGGTCACAGTTTCAGGATACTTTCCATAGGGAGTTGTCCGGCTTCTTCCCAGTCCCCGGATTCAGTTTTTTTCTTTTCCTCAACCCCATCCGCTTTTTCTGCTTTCTGCTGTGTCTCCTTTGTTGCTTTATTACATCCGCTTTGAAGCAAAGTTATTCCCAGAATCAGAATTACAAAAAGCTTTTTTCCTGCCTTTGTCACACTCTGTATCATCATGATGTTTCTCCCTTTGGAATCCGCATTTCTACTACTGTTCCCTTACCTACACTGCTGGTGATACGAATTTTATATTCCTCTCCGTAAAGCAGACAGATTCGATCGTTCACATTTTTCAGCCCATACCCTTCTGCCTGGTAAGTAACCAACGATTCTGCCACTGACTGTTCCATTCCCATTCCATTATCTTCTACCCGGAGAAGTACTGCATCCCCGGCATCCAGAAAGGACAGCTGCAGGATTTTATCTCCTTCTTCTTTTACATCCAGTCCATGCTCTAATGCATTTTCTACCACTGGCTGCAGGATCAGTTTAGGGACTTTTTCTGCTTTTACCTGCGGATCAATCTTCCACTCTACTGTAAAATCATTGTCATGCATCACCAACTGAATAGACAGATAAGCTTCAATATTACGGATACAATTCTCCACAGTTACCATATCCTCTCCCTTGCTCAGAGCTGTACGATAAAAAGTAGATAAATCCAGAGTCACCTTACTGATTTCTTTCTGACCGCTCTTAATAGCCATCCAGTTAATAATGGAAAGAGAATTATACAGAAAATGGGGATTGATCTGTGCAGTAAGCGCTTTCAGCTCAAATTCCTTAAGAGCTATTTTGTTTTCGTAAACTTCACTGATCAGACGGTCAATCTCCCCCATCATCCTGCGGAAGCTTCTGATCAGAACCCCCACCTCATCCTCTGCATCGCTGGTAACCGTAACCTCTCTGCTTCCATGATTTACCTGATCCATATTTTCCGTAAGCATTTCGATCTTGCGGGTAAATAATCTGGAGAAAGCCATACCCAGAATAAAAATGATCAGTACACAACCTGCGATCAGCGGAATCTCAGCAAACAACATCTGATAAACTGATTTTTCTACAGATTTTTTAGTTTTATACAGATAAAACTTCCAGCCCGTATTCTGACTGGTACTATTTACTGCTACATATTCTTTGCTGATCTGCTCTAAAATTTTATCCGATTCCCCTAAATCTGCCAGGTCATTATCCTGAATGTTCTCATCGCGGTACACAATATTCTGGCTCTGATCCAGCACCATAGTTCCAGATTCTTCTGAGATAATATTTTTCAACGGTTTGAATATTTTATTGTAATCCAGAGTAATACACAGAACCGCCGTGCGGTTTCTTCCGTCGTAAATATTTCTCACTGCCGCAATCTCCGGTTTTTCCGTATTTACCAGCCACTGTACCTGCACTTCATCATTCAGCTGGCTGCTCCACCATTCCTGTCCTATCTCATCCATAGGTACAAGAGTATATTCATGTCTCACTTTAATACTGTCTGCAAAAATCTGTATCTGATTGATAGCATCATGATAGGATTTAGGCACTGTGAGAAGAGGATCCACAATCTGGGTATATTTGGCATATGCCACATAATTATCCATGTTTTTCTCATTGATCATTTCTTCAATATCCGGAGAATAGGTAAGATAATTGATCAGTCCTGTATATACTTCGATCTGGCTGTCAATACTTTCTCTGGTCTGTTCCAGGATGGATGAGGTATCCTCCACTTCATTATGGCGCACCAGCCTGCTCATACTGTTATGGCTGTACAGAGCAAGCATCGTCATAGGCACCAGACTGGATGTCACCAGCAGGATTGTAAGCTTATGACGGTATTTCATATCTCTAAATTTCTTTCGGATTCTCTTCATCGTCACCTGTTCCTTTCCTGTAGGACTCAGGGCTGCTTCCGTAATATTCCCGGAAGCTTCGACAAAAATAGGATACATTGGAGAATCCTACTTTTTCACTTACCTGTGCCACCTTCATATTTGTGCTGCACAGAAGCTCCTTTGCCTTCTCCATACGGAATACCCGGATAAAACGGTTCAGGTTCATTCCTGTTTCCTTTTTGAAAATAAAACTCAGATATCCTGAGGACAAATATACCTTTTCTGCCAGCATCTCCAGGCTCAGATCCTCTCCGTAGTGCTGATAGATGTAATTTTTCACTGCAGCCACCTCATTTCTGGATTCACTCATAGAACGTTCCAGAAAATTTTCATACTCCCGGATATTCTCCTCAGTAACCTGAAGAATCTGTGAAATATCACTGCAGTTGTACAGTCTGTCAATCTCCTTATCCAGGCGGCGTTCCTCTGAAAACTGTGTTTCCTCAAACAATGCCTGGATCACATTGGAAAATACAAATTTAATATACATAGCCGAAAACTGGGTACTGCTTTTGTATTTGTCCGTAAGGCACTGAAAATGGACTTTCAGCTGCTGAATGTCCTTTCTGCTGATGTCCTCAGAAATTCTCTGCATCAGCTGGGAATCCTGGACAGCCTTGTCCACATGACTGTACTCTTCCTCCTCATTGGAGAATACATGATTCTCCGGATGATAAAATCGCTCCTCCATCTGCTGTTCCAGCTCTGTCATGATCTCAGGCAATGCTTCACAGCCCTCAAACTTCCTGCTTACTGCCAGATGAAAGCTTCCCGGATACTGGCGCTTCATCACAGTATACAGCTGATTAGCTACCAACAGATAATCGCAATATACATCGTTAAACAAAAACAGAGACTGTCTGGCATTCAGATTCAGATAGAAAAATATTCTCCGCAGTTCCTTGCGCATATCCTCTGCCAGATTCTCATCTGCAGTATCAAAAAAATTCTGGGAGGATTCCACCAGAATGGCACAGTGCCACTGATTCCAGGTATCCAGGTTGATCATTTCTCCGGCTTTTTCCAGAATTTCTTTTTTTCCTGTGTAAATATAATTCTGGAGAAAATACTGCTGGAGAAAATCCTGTTCCTTCTGATCTCTGATCTTGCGGTTTTTATTTTTGTCAATTTCACTGCGTACCTTTTCCAGTGTTTCACTGAAAATATCAGGATCCACCGGTTTTAAAACATACTCCTTCACTCCATAACGGATTGCCTCCTGGGCAAAGGAAAAATCGTTATAGCCACTAAAGATCACGATCTGCAGCTCCTCTTTTTTCTCTTTTGCCTTCTTTGCCAGTTCCAGGCCATCCATATGAGGCATTTTAATATCTGTCAGTAGTATATCTATCTCCTCATTTCTCAAGATTTCCAATGCCTGGCGCCCGTTGGAAGCCTCAGAAATCTCAAATTCTCCCTCTTCCCTGGAAAGCAGAAATTTAATTCCCTCTCTCTCTATTTTTTCATCATCAACCACTAATACACGATACATAGCTTCTAACCTCCTACCCCCTTATATATACAAATAAAGATAGTTCCTGCAATTATGGAACTATCTTTATTTTCAGTCACTTATTATCCATATCAGCCTGCGTCTGATACTATTTTATCATCCTTTTACTGCACCTGCAACAACACCTTCAATAATATATTTCTGGCATACCAGGTAAACAATAACGATCGGGATAATATCGATCATAATACTTGCCATCATCGGTCCCATCTGTACATGACCGAAGCTTCCGCGGAAGTACTGTACTGCCATAGGAATTGTACGATATTTCTTAATATCCAGTACCAGGGTCGGCAGAAGATAGTCATTCCATACCCACATCAGCTGAAGGATTGCAGTGGAGATAATGGTAGGCTTCAGAATCGGGATCAGGATCTTGAAAAATACCTGTAACGGATTACATCCATCGATCAGGGCAGCCTCTTCAATTTCCAGCGGGATTCCCTTTACAAAACCGGTGAACATAAATACTGCCAGTCCTGCACCAAATCCCAGATAAATAATACAGATATTATAAGGAGTGTTCAGTTTCAGTGTATCTGCTGTCTTTGCCAGAGTGAACATAACCATCTGGAAAGGAACTACCATACTAAATATGAACAGATAGTATAAAATCTTGGAAAGCACTCCATTTACACGGACAATGTACCATGCACACATAGAGCAGCACAGCAGGATCAATACTACTGACATAACTGAGATTACAAGGCTGTACCAGAAAGATTTCAGGAAATCCATCTGTGTTACGCTGGCTACATAGTTTGTAAATCCATTCCATATTTCACCCAGAGGAAGTTCAAATACTCCTGTAGTTGTAATGGCTGATTCCTTTTTTAAAGAGTTTAAAAGGATCAGTATAATAGGATAAATCCAGAAAAGGGACAGTATGGTTAATATAATTGTAGGAATAATACTTTTCTTTTTATTGTTTTCCATTACTGCTGCACCTCCTTAGATGATGTTGCTTTAAGCTGAATCAGAGCAATGGCTACAACCAGAATAAAGAATACAACTGCTTTTGCCTGACCGATTCCCTTCCACTGTGGTCCGCTTCGTGCATAGAATGTATCATAAATATTCAAGGCAAGGAGCTGAGACTGCTTGGCAGGATCTCCACCTGTAAGAGAAAGGTTCTGGTCGAACATTTTAAATCCATTTGTCAGTGTAAGGAAAGTACAGATTGTAACAGACGGCATGATCATCGGTAATTTAATCTTGAACAGAATCTGTCTGGATGTAGCTCCGTCAATCTGTGCCGCTTCGATAAGGTCAGGTGAAACATTATTCAGACCTGCCACATAAATGATCATCATATATCCGATCTGCTGCCAGCACAGAAGGATCAGCATACCGATAAATCCGTTCTTTGCAGACAAAGCCAGCAGCGGTTGTCCCCATTTGGATAACAGACCATTTAATAAGGTCTGCCAGATGTATCCAAGAACAATACCACCAATCAGGTTTGGCATAAAGAATACAGTTCTGAATGCATTGGTGCCCTTGAATCCCTTTGTCAGCGCCAGTGCAATGGCAAATGCCAGAACATTGATCAGAATACTGGATATAAAGGCAAATATCACAGTCAGCCAGAACGCATGACTGAAAGTATTGTCAAGCAATATTTTCTGATAGTTTGAAAATCCTACAAAAGTAACATCCTGCACTGTGGTAAATTTACAAAATGAAAGGTAAATTCCCCAGATAAACGGCCATAAAAATCCGATTATAAATGCAGCCAGTGTAGGCAGGACGAAAATCGGCCACCACTTTTTGATTGTTTTTCCTACCATGGTAAATCTCTCCTCTTCTTCCCATTCTCTGCTTAGAATCTATAAAAGGGAGACAGGAATCTCTGCCTCCCTTATTTTTTTATTCATTATTCGGAAAGTGCCTTCTCTGTTGCCCAGTTGTCAACAAACGCACTCTTAACATCATCCCAGGAGCCAGATCCTGCTGCATATGCTGTAAGAGCAGATCCAAGAGTATTTTTCCACTCTTCAGATGGCATTGTTGTAAAGTTCCATGATACAGGTGTCAGACCAGCTTCTGTATATTCTGCATCCTGTTTTACAAATACATTGCTTGGTGCCTCTGCTGTTTTGAAAGGAATTGTGAATCCCATGTCTTCAGCCATGGATTTTGTTCCTGCTTCAGAGGTTACACACCAGTTCATGAAATCAAGTGTTGCTTTTACATCAGCTTCAGATGCATTCTTATTTACACACCAGTAATTCTCTGTACCGGTTGCAAGACCTTCGTTTGCATCATCTACACCAAAGTAGATTGGGATCATAGCCAGCTCGTCATCTTTGAATGTTTTGGAAAGTTCACTATATTCCCAGGAACCATTCTGATAGAATACTGCTTCACCATTTACAAATTCATTTCTGGAGTCATCTGCTGTTTTTGCAGAAAGCTCAGAACCGTCACAGGTAGAATCTGTAATGTAAAGATCAAATACGTTCTTGTAGTTATCAAGGTATGTACCTTTAATCGCATCTGTATCATCGATTCCGTCTTCTTTATACTCATAGTAGATTGGAAGGTTTGCAAGATGTGTTTTAAATCTCCAGTCAGAGGATCCGTCCATACCTGCAGAAGTAAATGCTCCCTTAATTCCCAGATCATCTTTTTTGCTCTGGATATCATCAGCAACTTTCTTTAAATCATCAAAGGATTTAATATCGTCCAGAGTATATCCTGCTTTTTCAAGTAAGGTCTTATTTACGATCAGACCATAGGATTCGATTACATATGCGATTCCGTCCACTGCATCTCCATCCTTTAAGCTGTAGGAATCAGATGTCAGCTGTGAGTAAATATCGGAATCTTTCAGATCATAGCAGTAATCTTTCCAGTTTTTCAAACCAACCGGTCCGTTTACCTGGAATAAAGTAGGTGCATCACTCTTTGCCATTTCTGACTGAAGTGTTGTCTCATACTGTCCGGAAGCTGCTGTAACAACAGTTACCTCTGTACCAGTTTCCTCTGTGTATTCTTTTGCCAGGTTCTGCCAGTCTTCATCCTGCTCTGGTTTGAAGTTTAAGTAATAAACCTTTCCGGCGTCATCAGCCATTGCCGGTACTGCCGGGATCATAGTTGCTGCCATAAGTACTGCCATTCCCATTGCTGTTACTTTCTTCATCTTCATAATCGTTTTCTCTCCTTTTCCTATGATGTTTTCTGTTTCTTAACTTGAGTATATTGTAAATTTTTCAGCAGGATTTCGCCATGATAAAAAATCAAGAAACATGATAAATTTTTCAGATATTGATTTTTTTATATATACATTTTTTTATATCATAAAAAAGAAGAATCACGACCACCGGCTTAGCCGGTGGTTTGCTTTGACCCTATAAGGGTCTATTA
>ERZ894191.1815-NODE-1815-length-10964-cov-13.087359_pt1 | contig 10964 bp, 4 predicted proteins | sample MGYA00380282_ERZ894191 | MGnify/ENA primary metagenome ERZ894191 (study PRJEB32331, sample SAMN06328485) | human gut metagenome | biome: human gut microbiome; feature: stool | host: Homo sapiens | collected 2013-02-21 ...
TAGACCGCATCGAGCGTGACATCAAGAAGCTGACGGAGCTTTATGAAGAAGGATACCGGTGTGCGGAACATTTTGCTTTTCGTTTTTGATTCTGAGAGAGTATACTATGAGAGCTGGTGCAATTAGCATCTGCTCCCATATTGTTTTCATTCTTTTCTATTAATTTGCTGCTAAAGCTAAAGTTTATTTAGCAAAAAACACGCGTAGAATACCTTTAGAAAGGGGATGTATCAAAAATACCACCTTTCGTAACATTTGTTATAGGTGCAAATCCTGGTTTCGCTTAATTTTGCTGACACAAAACTCAATTGCAGAATTGGTTTATTATTAACTTTAAATTAATAGATATGTTGAAAAGCATTAGTCTCAGGCTTTGCACACTAATTGTGCTTCTCTTTGCGGGCATCTATTCCTTTGCCCAGCAAGTCCAGGTAAAAGGTACTGTCGTTGAAAAATCGAGTGGTGAATCCATTATCGGTGCTTCTGTCATGGAAGTAGGTTCCAACAGTAATGGAACAATTACGGATATTGACGGAAATTTCACTCTGTCTGTAGCTTCCGGTGCCACATTGTCTGTATCCTATATAGGATATAAAGCCGTTACAGTAAAGGCACAGCCCACTTTACGCATTGAGTTGACGGAAGATTCCCAGTTGATTGATGAAGTAGTAGTGACCGGCTATATGTCCGAGAAGAAGGCCAGTTTGACTGGTTCGGTGGCTGTGGTCAAGATGAAGGATGTAGCAGATATTCCTACGGGAAATGTGTTGTCGAGCTTGCAGGGACGTGTTGCCGGTATGAACATTACGACTGACGGCACACCGGGCGGTGGAAATACTTCTACATTGGTCCGTGGTAAGTCATCTTTCCGAAATGATGCCAATTCCCCGCTTTATGTCATTGACGGTGTGATGACCCGTGAGAACATCTCGTCTATCCTTTCTTCCAATGATGTAGAATCCATTCAGGTATTGAAGGATGCCGCTTCCGCTTCTATTTATGGTGCACAGGCTGCCAATGGTGTGATTATCATTACTACCAAACGTGCCAAGAAAGGGGAGACCCGTGTGGATTTTGATATGTCGTTGACTTTGCAGACCTATCAATGTGGCTTTGATATGTTGAATGCAGATGAGTGGGGCCAGGTTTATTGGTCGGCTTATAAGTATGCCAATAATGGAGCTACGCCAAGCAGCGAAATATATGGTAATGGTGCAACTCCCCAACTTCAAGACTATATCGGCCTGAATGGAGCTAAAGTACATGCCGTTGATACGGATTGGCGCGATGTGGTTTATCGCACTGCCTTGATGCAGAATTATAGTGCGACACTTTCAAAGGGCTCTGACAATGGTGCCTTCTCGTTAGCGTTGAACTATCTCGACCATGACGGTCTGGTAGAGAATACGAATTTCCAGCGTATCAATACCCGCATCAGTTCTAACTATCATTATCTTGACAATCGCTTGCGCATCGGCGAGAACGTTGCCATCAATCGTTGGACACAGACCCTCAGTCCGGCCGGTGTAGATGAGAATGCCATCAAACAGCATCCTGCCAAGACGGTTTATGATGAGAATGGCAATTATAACGATGCCATCAATGATGTTTTGGGTGATGCCCCCAATATGGCACGTTTGTTGGAGAATGAAAAACAGAACAAACATGATTACTGGCGTGTCTTTGGTAATGCATTCCTTGAAATTGAACCGATTAAGAACCTGGTGCTGAAAACCAATTTCGGTATGAATTATTATGATGAAACCAACAAAACTTTTGAGCCGGCATGGGCACGCGATGAGGTCAATAAGCTGACTCAATCATCCAACAAAAGACTGGATTGGGTATGGACCAATACCGTGACTTATAGCAAAGCTTTTGGAAAGAACAATCTGACTGCACTTCTTGGTACAGAAGCCAAGAAGAACCATTCGGAATCCATGTTCGGTTATGGTACGGGACTGGCTGTAGAAGATGAAGATTATATTTATCTCGACGGTGTGACTGCCGGTAAGAATGTAGGTGCCGGTGCTTCCAATTATGGCATGGTGTCTTACTTTGGTAAAGTGAACTATGATTATGAAGGACGGTATTTGGCCTCTGTTACGGTGCGCCGTGATGCTTCTTCCCGCTTGGCAAAGGGTAATAATGTGGATTACTTCCCTTCAGTGTCGGCAGGCTGGCGCATTTCAAGTGAGAAGTTTATGGAAGCGACCAGGAATTGGTTGGCTGATTTGAAACTACGTGCTTCATGGGGTGTCAATGGTAATGATATTATTGATAATGAGGCTCCCTATACAAAATACTTGATTAGTCTGAAGGATGCAAGCTACAACATGAACGGTGATGGAACGACTTTGGCTCCCGGTGGTTACAAAGTGAGGTCTACCAATCCCGATTTGAAGTGGGAGAGTACAAGACAGCTCAATATCGGTGTGGACGCCGCTTTCCTGAACGGACGTCTGAGTGCTTCTCTCGATTATTTTGATAAGAAGACAAGTGATATGCTTGTGGAGAAACCGTATATCGCTGTCATTGGCGAGGGTGGTTACTGCTGGTATAATGGTGGTACGATGAACAATAAAGGTTTCGAGATGGCACTGACCTGGAATGATAAGGTAAAGGATTTCCTGTATAATGTAGCATTCAACCTTTCATATTACAAAAATGAAGTGACAGAGCTGACGGAAGAAATTTACTATACTTATGGTGGCGGTAATGGGGTTGACAAGACTTTGGTTGGCCAACCGTTCGGTTCATGGATGGGCTTCAAGACAGATGGAGTGTTCCGTACCCAGCAGGAGGTGGATGAGTATAAATCCAAATATAATGTACAGTTTGGCGCTCCCGGAGTAGGACGTATCAAATACGTGGATGCTGATGGTAACGGTACGATTGATACGAACGACCGTGTATGGTTGGGTTCTGACAATCCGAAAGTGATTGCAGGTCTGAATCTTGGGGCATCTTGGAAAGGCTTTGACCTCAGCATGTTCTTCAACGGTATGATTCGTGATGCCTATAACAACTCCAAATATTATACGGATTTATTCCAATGCTGGACCGGTAATCACTCTACCCGCCTGCTCGATGCCATGCATGCTTACGAGAACTTTGAAAAGACGGGTGTTTACAATAGCAGTGTACCTGCTTTGACCACTCTTAACAGCAACAATGAGCACGAAGTATCTGAGTTCTATATTGAAAATGGTTCGTATATCAAGCTGAAAAGTCTGACATTGGGTTACACGCTTCCTAAAGCAGTTCTCGACAAGATGAAGATGCGTCATGCGCGCATTTATTTCCAGGCTCAGAATTTGTTTACGATTACCGGTTATACAGGTGCCGACCCTGAAGGTCTGGGTTATCCTTATCCGTTGCCCCGTACGTTCTCTTTGGGATTATCATTTGGTTTCTAAACTTTAAAACTATACTATCATGAAATTGAAACATTTATATATGCTTGGCGTAGTAGCGCTGATGACTGCAAGCTGTAATGAAGACCGTTTCCTGGATTTGAAGCCCCAGGGTAGCTTGAATGAAGATATTATGACTTCTACAGAAGGTGCCGACCTTTTGGTGAATGCCGCGTATGCAGCTTTGGGTGGTCCCGAAGGACAGAGCTGGAGTGTATGGTGTCATCCTACTTCCAATTGGACCTATGGTGAGGTACGTTCGGATAATGCCTATAAAGGCGGTGGTGGTGTTGGTGACCTTAATGAAGTGCACCGTATGGAGACATTTGATATGGATGCAACCAATGGATTTCTGGACAGCAAGTGGTACCATCTATATTGCAGTGTACAGCGTTGTAACTCTGCATTGCGCGTTCTGAATGCTGCAACAGATGAGCAGGTGAACGGACGTGTATCCCGTATTGCGGAGATGAAAGTGCTTCGTGCCCATTATTACTTTGAATTGAGCCGCCTTTTCAACAAGATACCTTATTTTGATGAGAACGTTGAGATTTCCCAATATCCGGATATTCCGAACAATGAGTTTACCCGTGACGAGATTCTGAGTATGCTGGCTAAGGAGATGCTTGATGCCGCCGAACTGCTTCCTGCATCACAGTCGGAGGTAGGGCGTATTCATAAATACATAGCACTGGCCTATGCGGCTAAAATCAAGCTGTACCAAGCGTATCAGCAAGATGAGACTACGCATGCCGTAACTTCCATCAATAAAGAGCTGCTGAGGGAAGTCGTTTCGCTTTGCGACCAAGTGACTGCCAGCAACCGTTACGGTTTGCTTGACGATTTCCAGGGATTGGATTTAGTAGCTAATGAAAACGGTAAAGAGTCTGTTTTTGCCATTCAATATTCCATGAATGACGGTACCGAAAGTGCCGGCCGCATCAACTGGAGCAATCTGTTGAATTCTCCGGGTGGAGGCAGCCCTTACGGAGGTGACGGTTTCTTCCTGCCCAGCCAAGACCTGATTAATGCTTATCAGACAGATGCAAACGGTCTGCCCGATTTTAATTATCAGTCAAAGTCTGATTATAGTTGGGCGGTATTGAACAATGGGGTTTATACTTTACAAAACACGACTCCCAATGTAGACCCGCGTCTCGATTTTGTTGTGGGCCGTCCTACTATAACTTGGAAAACTTACCCAGACAAGCCATGTGAGGGATGGGTGCGTGATAAGGAAACTTATGGCTATAATTGCGCGAAGCGCTTCTGGGTTTCTCCGGAAAGTAGTGATATGTTTAATGGCTGGCCTTGGGGGGCTTCACAGTTGAACTGGCAGATTATACGTTACGCAGATATTCTTCTTTGGAAAGCTGAGGCTCTTATTGAACTCAATGAAGGCGATGGACTCGAAACTGCCCGTGATTTGATTAATCAGATACGCAATCGTGCCCGGAACAGCGCCTATGTAAAGGATTTCAACGACCATTCCAAATATGCGGCCAACTACCTTGTCAATCCTTATCCTGCTGATGTCTGGAATCAGGATTATGCCCGTCAGGCCCTCCGTTGGGAAACACGTCTGGAGAAGGCTTTGGAAGGTGAACGTTTCTTCGACCTGGTCCGTTGGGGCATAGTGGAAACAACCATGAACAAGTACATTACCGCGGAGTCAGACAATCGCATTTATTATGCCAATGCGCACTTTACGGGTGGAAAGGATGAGTATTATCCGGTTCCGAACAATCAATACGGATTTTCTGGAGGCAAGTATGTACAGAATCCCGGTTATGCTCCGTTCAACTAATTATATTTTGAAATGAAAACGCAAGGGAGGGGAAACGTTTGTTTCCCCCTCTTCCTTTAAACAATCTTTTATTATGAAACACTTTGCCTATTCTATATTGGGCTGTCTATTGCTTTCTTTGAATGCAGCTTTTGCTCAAAAAACATGGTCGTTTGACGGGCAGGACCCCTTACTTTCCAGTGACGGCAAGTCATTGTTGAATTTGTACACTATAAAGGAAATACCGGAATTTGTTACCGGAGTCGAAGGTAAAGCCCTTCGTACAGACGGGTATTCCACTTGGATGGATACAACCACGGAAGGAGATGTTTCGTCGTTGTCCGGATGGTTTGCTCTGGAATCTTATCCGACGGATACTGCTGCCTTTATGGGAATCAGAGACATGGCAGGAACATCTGTAGCGGTATGTGTAGACCGTTATGGTGAGTTGCTGTTGGGAATGGGGCAGAATGGCTCATACTCTTACTGTTCATTAAAGACAAAAGTCGACCGTTTCAAGTGGCTGCATGTGGTCCTTGATTTAAGTAATGAATCGGTTTGCCTGAATGGGCAGAGGATGAGTGCAGAGGTATGGCCCCGGAACTTGCAAGATGGTGAAATGATACTTCGGGTAGGTAAGGATTTCAGGGAAAAGAAGGTTTGGATGTACGATGTTACGGCTATAAACGGGTTGATTGACGGGATAAGCTTCACTCCCTTTTCCGATGATTCGTCTGCATGGAGAGACGAGATTGCCTTAGGATTGAAGAAAACTCCGGTTTTGGCTATTCCGGAAACCCGTTTTGCGAAGGACTTCAACCGTCCCCGCTATCATCTGTTGCCGGCTGCCAACTGGACGAATGAGACGCATGGTTTACTTCTTTATAAAGGTAAATATCATATATTCAATCAGAAGAATGCTTCTGCAATCTTCCTGGGGCAGATAAATTGGGGACATTTCAGCAGTCCCGATATGCTTCATTGGACGGAGGAAAAGCCGGCTTTGACTCCTGATGCTGCTTATGACAAGAATGGAATATGGTCCGGGCATGCTGTTATCAATGATGACGATATCCCCCAGCTGATATACACAGCCGGTGGAGACAAGATGGGAGTGGGTATTGCTTTTCCAAAAGATACTGCGTTGATAGAATGGGAGAAATATGCGGGTAATCCGGTTATTGCCGAGAAGCCTGCCGGATATACCCGTACGGACATGCGTGACCAGTATGTCTGGAAAGAGGGTGATGTCTGGTATATGATTATCGGTTTCGGCATTGAGCAGACCGATACACCCCACGGGGCTTTGCTGCTTTATAAATCGGCAGACTTGAAGAAATGGGATTTTGTACATTTGCTGTTTGAGGGCAATCCGGAAGTGGATGACTCCGGTATTTTCTGGGAAATGCCGGTCTTTAAGAAGATGGGCGGCAAGTATGTTCTTTTGGTGAATAGGGTTCCTCATAAAGGCATACCTGCGCGTTGCCAGTATTGGATAGGAGATTTCAAGAATGAAAAGTTTATACCGGACAATCCGGTTCCTCAAAATCTAGAGGTCATCAACCGCTTGCTGTCCCCCTCTGTTGTGGAGACTCCGGAAGGGGATGTCGCTGCCATTGCCATTATACCCGATGAAATAGGAGGGGAGGCCACTTATGAACAAGGATGGGCGCATCTCTACAGTATGCCCAGAAGATGGCAGCTGAAAGATGGAAAACTATGTCAAACACCCCATCCCGTAATGAAACAATTGCGTGAACAATCCACGGTTTATTCCAGGCAGGCATTGACTGCTGCGAAACCGCACATTGTGAGCAGAAGGGAACATCAGCTTGAAGTCAAGGCGACTTTTTATCCCGGTGACGCAAAACGGTTTGGATTTACATTGTGTAAGAATCCGGATAATAGCGAATATAGCCTGATTTATTATGATGTGGAAAAGGAGGAACTTATTGTGGACCAGACGCATTCTTCCTTGCGTGCACACATTCCTTTGAAGCTCCGCAAGGACTGGTATCGGTTGGATACAACCAAGCCGGTGGAGATTCGTCTATTTATAGACGGTTCTGTGGTGGAAGGATTTATTAATGATGAGGATGCATTCACTACAAGAATCTTTCCTCTGAAAGAAAACAGTACGCTATTGGAACTATTCTCTGATGGAAATACAACGGAAGTTGCTGCCGAAGTTTGGAGACTGAAAGATGCAAGGGTAAAGATGAACTTTTAATGAAAATACAGAAAATGAAGATACCTACTATATTGGGTGCACTTTTAGTGGCAGGAACATTGTCTGCCGGTGCACAAATGAATTCAGACAGTTTATACAAAGAGCCTTATCGTCCTCAGTATCATTTCAGTCCGGAGAAGGGATGGATTGGTGACCCCTCGGGATTCATGTACTATCAGGGTAAATATCATATGTACTGGTGGGGCAAAGTCGAATCTACAGATTTGGTACATTACCAACAGATAACCCCTTATGCCATGACCGGAGCGGATGACAATATCAGTTACTTCACCGGTTCTGCAGTCATAGACAAGAACAACACTGCCGGTTTCGGCAAGGGTGCTTATGTGGCGGCTTACACCGTTTTTGAGAAGGACTCCAAGAAACAAGCGCAGGGCATCTCTTTCAGTCATGACGGAAAGACATTTCATTATTACGAAGGTAACCCGGTTCTGGACCTTTGGAGTACGGAATTCAGGGACCCTACCGTCTTCTGGCACGAGCCGACTCAAAAATGGGTGATGGTTGTAGCCAAGGCCCTGGAGAAGAAAATCAAGTTTTATACCTCTCCTGATTTGAAGAACTGGACTTGGACCAGTGATTTCGGCCCTGCCGGTGACAGTGAAAAGTCTTGGGAGTGCCCGGATTTATTCCAGTTGCCGGTTGACGGGAATTCTGACAAGAAAAGGTGGGTGATGGTCGTATCTGTAAACTGGGCGCAAGAACAATACTTTATAGGAGACTTCGACGGCACTTCTTTTAAGCTGATGGAGAACCATCCTGCAGAGCCTCTATATGTGGACAAAGGGCTGGACTTTTATGCATCCCGCACATTTCAGGATTTTGACGGAACGTTGGATTCCAAAATTTCGATGGGCTGGGTTGCAACCTGGGACTATGCACCGGTAGCTCCATCGAGGTATGGGAAGGGCTTCTGGTCTATTCCCCGCAACCTGGAACTGAAGACATACAAGGAAGGTGTGAGGCTGGTACAGAAGCCGGTGGAACAGTTGCAAACACTTCGCCATAAGCCTGCGTCGGTGAAACGTGCTTTATCGGTGGGAACACAGAGGTTACCCGGCTTTGTTCCCGATGAGAATGTCTACGAACTCGATGCTTCGTTTTCTACTGACGTATCCAACACCTTTGGCTTGAATTTGTGTGTGGGTGAAGGGCGCAAAGTGGTGGTCAGCTATGATACGGATTCACATAATCTGGTGATTGACCGTACCCATTGCTCCGATGTGCAGATTCCTAAATTCAGCCGTATGGCATATGCCAGGGTGGAACCGGTAGATAATAAGATACATTTGCATATATTTGTAGACAAATCGAGTATTGAAATCTTTGCCAATGACGGGAAGGATGTATTCACATTATTAACCTATCCGGGCGAGGCTCAAACCGGTATCGAACTTTTTGCGCAGAAGAAGGGGACGAAGATGGAGTTGGATGCCTGGATGCTTAAATCAATATGGAGATGAGGAATTTAATTTGTATTATTTTAGACTGAATGTAACATTTGTAGTATGCTTTGAAACAAAAAAGATAGCCTCCTGCTGCTTGGTGGCGTATCTTTGCATGGTAGAAAAACATAATTAATTTAATACCAACAGAAACATGATTCATTTAAAAGACTTTTGGCGGACAATCAGAAGGACGCTTACCGTATTTATATTAGGAACTACCGTGGCTGTCTTCACATGCCAGGCCATAAATCCTCCTTTCGTGATTAAACATCTGGGTGACGGACAGAGTATCGTCCAAATTGACGAGCAGAAGAAGTTTTTGCTGCTGCCGGTGGAAGAGGCTTCTCCGGAGGCAAAATTGTATATGATAGCGGACAATGATGTTGTACGCAGTATGAACGTGCGATTGGCAGTCAATAAGGTTGACTATTTTGTTCCGGTCGATTTGACCGGCTTCGATAATAAACATCTCTCTTTCAACTTCCAGCTTATTCCGGATTCGGCCTTATGCTGGGAAGAAATGAAACTGTCGGATGAATTCGATGTTTCGAACCGGGAGAAGTACCGTCCGGTGTATCATTTCAGCCCGGCTTACGGTTGGATGAATGATCCTAACGGAATGTTCTACAAAGACGGGGTCTACCATTTGTTCTACCAGCATAATCCCTACGGCTCCATGTGGGGGAACATGCATTGGGGACATGCCACCAGTACGGACCTCGTCACTTGGGAACATCACGGAGATGCTATTTCGCCCGATGCGCTGGGAACAATTTTCAGTGGCTCTTGTGTTGTCGACAAGGATAATACGGCCGGGTTCGGTGCCGGTGCCGTCATTGCTTTCTATACATTGGCAAGCGACCGCCAAGTGCAGAGCATGGCCTATAGCCTTGACAACGGAAAGACCTTCAAGAAGTATGCGCGAAATCCCATCCTGACTTCCACGCAGCGCGACTTCCGTGACCCTAAAGTCATCTGGCACGAAGATACCAAGAAATGGATCATGGTTCTTGCCGTAGGGCAGGAAATGGAGATATACTCTTCTGCCGACCTGAAGAGCTGGACGCTGGAGAGCAAATTCGGTGAAGGACAAGGTGCTCACGGCGGAGTCTGGGAGTGTCCCGACCTGCTTGAACTGCCGGTTGAAGGTACGGAACTGAAGAAGTGGGTACTCGTCTGTAACCTCAATCCGGGTGGACCGTTCGGTGGCTCTGCCACACAATATTTCGTGGGGACATTTGACGGAAAGAGATTCGTGAACGAGTCTCCCGCAGTGACGAAATGGATGGACTGGGGAAAAGACCATTATGCAACTGTCACTTGGAGCAATGCTCCTGCAGGACGTGCCATTGCATTGGCATGGATGAGCAACTGGCAATATGCCAACGATGTGCCCACCCGCCAATACCGTAGTGCCAACTCCGTGCCGCGCGACCTTTCGCTCTATACCTCGGAGGGTGAAACCTATGTAAAGGTAACCCCGTCTCCCGAATTGCTGAAACTGAGGGATAAAGGCAGCAAGAAGCGTGCTTTCAAGGTAGACCGCACGTATAATCTGGACAAACTGCTGAATGACAATTCCGGAACGTATGAAATCGAAATGACCATCAAGAACAAGGATGCGGATGTGATAGGATTCCAGCTCTTTAACTCGAAAGGCGAGGAGGTGGAGATGTACTATAACCTGGCGGAAAAGACGTTCACCATGGACCGTATCAAGAGTGGTGAGGTGTCGTTCAGCAAGGACTTCCCTGCAGTGACCGTGGCTCCTGTCGAGGGTGGCAATGAAATGAAACTCCGCTTGTTCGTAGACAAGTCGGGCATTGAAGCGTTTGGCAACGACGGACGTTTTGCCATGACAAATCTTGTATTCCCGTCGGAACCTTACAACCGCATCAGTTTCTATGCTAAAGGTGGAAGCTGCAATGTCACCTCGTTTACTGTGTACAAACTCGGATTAAAATAACAGATAATAATCTTCAGCATGGAAAATACTAAGAATTCTTCTTTGGCAAAGCTCTTTCCGGTCATGCTTTGCTTCTTCGCCATGGGCTTTGTGGATT
>ERZ894191.1833-NODE-1833-length-10847-cov-10.037435_pt1 | contig 10847 bp, 8 predicted proteins | sample MGYA00380282_ERZ894191 | MGnify/ENA primary metagenome ERZ894191 (study PRJEB32331, sample SAMN06328485) | human gut metagenome | biome: human gut microbiome; feature: stool | host: Homo sapiens | collected 2013-02-21 ...
AGCAAGGTGCGCGGCAGACGGCAGTCCCTTGATGCCCTTGTGCAGAAAATGGAAGAGACCGCCATTCAGCCCGCAGACCAGACCGTGTTCATCAGCCACGGCGATTGCCTGGCAGACGCCGAATACGTCGCAAACCGCGTGCGCGAAAAATTCGGTGTGAAGAACATTTATATCAACTTCGTCGGCCCTGTCATCGGCGCACATTCCGGTCCCGGCACCGTAGCACTGTTCTTCATCGGCGAGCACAGATAAAGGAGCATATACTATGTTAAACGGCAACACGATAGAGCTCGGCGTATGCTACTACCCGGAGCACTGGGATGCTTCGTTCTGGAAAGAGGATATGCTGCGCATGAAATCCTACGGCATCGGTGTCATCCGCGTGGCGGAATTCGCGTGGAACCTCTTTGAGCCGGAGGAAGGGCGCTTTGACGACAGCTTTTGGGACCGCTTTTTAAATGTGGCAAAGGACTGCGGGATGCAGGTCATCTTCTGCACGCCCACCGCGACCCCGCCCGCCTGGCTGACGGAAAAATACCCGGAAGTATTAAACTGTGATATTTACGGCCACCCGGTCTACCACGGTATGCGCAAGCATCACAACATGACATCCCCCGTGTACCTCGATTTTGTAAAGAAGATCGTTGAGCACATTGCGGCGCATTACAGCGCACACCCTGCGATCATCGGCTGGCAGATTGACAATGAAGTCAACTGCGAAACAAACAGCTACCACGCGCCGAGCGACCACGAGGCGTTCAGAAAGTACCTTAAAGAGAAATACGGCACGCTCGAAAACCTGAACCGCGCCATGGGCACGACATTCTGGAACCAGACCTACACGGACTGGGAGCAGGTTCACCTTTCGCGCTACACGCTCGCAAACTCCAACAATCCGCATATGATGCTGGAGGAAAAGCGTTTCATTTCCGAAGCGGCCATAAACTACATCGGCATACAGGCGGATATTATCCGGAAATATCGCCGTCCGGAGCAGTTCATCACGACAAACGGACTTTTCGGCGTGCTCGATAACCACAAGCTCGTCAAGGAAAAGCTTGACTTCATGACGTATGACAGCTACCCGAACTTCGCGTTTGCGATGGAGGGCAGCAAGCTCTCTCCGCGCTCCCTGCGCGACCGCGAAACATCATTTAACCTTGCAAAAACGCGAAGCGTCTCAAACCGCTTCGGCATCATGGAGCAGCAATCCGGCCCCGGCGGTTGGAACACCCGCCTTCTGCAGCCCGCGCCGAAGCCGGGTCAGTTAAGACTGTGGACTTTCCAGTCTATCGCGCACGGTGCAGATTTTGTCAGCTACTTCCGCTGGCGTACCTGCACATTCGGCACAGAAATGTACTGGCACGGATTATTGAACTATGATAATTTCCCGAACCGCCGCACGGAAGAGCTTTTGCGCGTAAGCGAGGATATTCAGAAGATTCAGCGCATCGCGGGCACGAAGCATACGGCAAAGTTCGCAATCCTCTGCGACTACGACAATGAGTGGGACGGCATGGAGGACAAATGGCACGGACCCTTGAACCGGGAGAGCACCGACGGGTGGTTCAAAGCCTTGCAGCGCGCGCACATTCCGTTCGAGTTCGTCAACATCAACGACGAGGGTACGTCCCAGCCGCTCGGGAACTTCACGGCCGCTGTGTACCCGCACCCAACCATCATGACGCCCGCCCGCGCGGAAATATTACGCGCTTACGCTGAAAACGGCGGCACTCTTTTCTTCGGCTGCCGCTCCGGCTATAAAGATATTGACGGGCAGTGCCCCATGATGCCGATGCCGGGGCTCTTAGCGCCGCTGACCGGCTGCACCGTGGAGGATTTCACGTTCATCGGCCCGGCGGACGAAAAGGAATACATGACGCTCGGCGAAAAGAAAATCCCCGCGCCGACGTTTAACGATATTCTGCGCCCGGATTTTGAAAGCTGCGAGGTGCTGGCGACGTATGACGGTAACTATTACAACGGCAAACCCGCGCTGACCAAAAACACCGTCGGCAAAGGCACGGTCTACGCCTGCGGCTCCGTTTTTGCGGAGGAGACCGCTGCGGCGCTCTTGGAGCTGCTGCCGAAAGCAGAGCTTTGCCCTGTGGCGGGCTGGCTGGAGCTGCCCGAGGAGATCGTGCTCACGGTGCGTACAAACGAGAAAAACGGCCGCAGCTATGCTTTTTTGCTGAACTACACCGCACAGCCGCAAACCGTCACCGTGCAAAAGCCGACGAAGGAGCTGCTTACACGCGAAACGCTCGACGGCACGTACACCGTGGAGCCTTACGGCGTGCTTGTGCTCGATAAACCGCAATAAACGACAAAATCCGTTACGATAAACATTTTGGGAGGAATTCATATGAAAGAGGAAGAAAAAATCTTTGCCGGGCAGTTTTTCTGCCCCGGTCACCCGGACTTGAAAGCCATCAAGCTGCGCTGCCACAACCTTTGCAGCGCCTATAATGCAACGCTCGAAGACGAAACCGAAAAGCGTAATGCAATCGTGCACCAGATCTTCGGCGATTTCGGCGAGGGCTCGTTTGTGCAGGGGCCGATCCAGATCCACTATGGCACGCACACGCACATCGGCAAGAGCTTTTTCGGCAACTTCAACCTGACCATTCAGGATGACGCGCCCGTGACCATCGGTGACCGCTGCAACTTCGGCCCGAACGTGACTATCGTCACGCCGATGCACCCGATCATCGCAGAGGAACGCCGCGTGCTGAAAACAAAGGACGGCCGTGAAATTCGCGTTTGCTACGCAAAACCCGTCACCATCGGCAACGATTGCTGGTTCGGCGCAAACGTCGTCGTATGCCCGAGCGTGACCATCGGCGATAACTGTGTCATCGGTGCAGGCAGCGTGGTAACGAAGGATATTCCGTCAAACAGCGTAGCCGTCGGCAATCCATGCCGTGTACAGCGCACCATTACGGAAGCAGACAGCATGAAATATCATCCGGAACGCTTCGGCGAAGAAGAATTCGTGTTTGACGAATAAACTGAGCTTATAATACGCAAAAACAGCTCCGAGCTTTTCGCCCGGAGCTGTTCTCAATTCATCTTAATTCGAATTAGAAATAAACGACCTGATTCTTCTCTGCGCTCTCAAAGATCGCTTCCATCAGCTTCATCAGCTGGCGCTGCTGGTCGTGCGTGACGATCTGCTCTGCTTCGCCGTTGACAACTGCTGCGATGTTGCGATAATAATCGTGAATGTCGCAGTCGATTCTCGGCAGCGGAAGCTCGCTGATCGTTTCCGGCGTTCTCGGCGCCATGGTCTTCGTGAGGCCTGCTGCGGTGACGATCGGCACTGCATCGTGCTCTTCGTCCGCCGTTGCGATGACGATCTTGCCGTTGACCTGGAAGTCATCGATGACAGCCGTGCCGTTCAGACCTTCGATATACCAACGCGGCAGGTTGATGAAGTTGCTCGTGCCGACTTCTACGGTGAACACGAGATCGTTATCAAACTTGAACGTAGCGGTGAAGCCGTCGTCCACTTCTTCGTTCGTTACGTTGGACAGCGTTGCGTAAACGGAAATCGGCATTTTGCCCATCATCATGTTCATCTGGTCAAGGAGGTGCACGCCCCAGTCAAGAACCATGCCGCCGCCCTGTGCCTTCGTGTTTCTCCAGTCGCCCGGGATACCGCGGGAACCGTGAACACGGGACTGAATGGCGAAAACACGACCGAGCTGGCCGGACTTTGCAATCTTCTCCGCAACGCGGAAATCCTCGTCCCAACGGCGGTTCTGATGAACCGTGAAGACGGAGCCCGTGCGCTTGGAGGCTGCGATCATCTCTTCAAGATCAGCGGTGCAAAGCGTGACCGGCTTCTCGCTGATGGCAACCTTGCCCGCTTCCATAACCTGAATGCAAACCTTCTTGTGCTGATCGTTCGGGATTGCGACCGTTACAACATCAACGGTCTTGTCGGCAAGCAACTCATCAAAAGAGCTGTATGCGTGAATACCGTTTTCCTCAGCAACCTTGTTGCGCTCCGGCTTAATATCGTATACGCCTGCAAGCTCTACAACACCCGGGATTTCCTGTAATCTCTTCGTATGCCAGCCGCCCATGCCGCCATAGCCCACGACTGCTACTCTTACTACTTTAGACATAATAAATTGGACTCCTCTCGATTTAAAATAAATAACCTATTTGCGCTCTCTAAACTACGCGCTATACACCTTATTATACTAAAAGACACGCAAGTTTCAAGGTGTTTTTATAGATTTTTGCATCTTGTCCGCGATTTCGGCGAAAGATACAAAGACCACCTGCGCAAAACTGTGTATAAATCCCACGTTTGTTTGGAAATCGGTGCAAAAGGAATTTAGCCCCTTGAGTTTTTTCACCCGATGTGCTACGATGAACCTGAATAATGCGTGAATACACCGGAAAGGTTGATTATATCTATGAAAATGTCATTTCGCTGGTACGGTCCGGACGACCCCGTAACCCTCCAAAATATTCGTCAGATTCCGAACATGCAGGCCATCGTCACCGCTGTATACGACGTGCCCGTCGGTGAAGTTTGGAGCCGCAAGAGCATTGCCGCGCTGAAAAAACAAACGGAAGATAACGGCCTGCAATTTGAGGTCATTGAAAGTGTGCCGGTGCACGAGGACATCAAACTCGGCAAACCCACGCGCGACCGCTATATCGAAAATTACTGCGAGAACATCCGCCGCCTTGCCGAGGCCGGCATCCGCTGCATCTGCTACAATTTCATGCCGGTGTTTGACTGGACGCGCACGCAGCTTGACCACCGCCTACCGGACGGCTCTACAAGCCTTGTCTACTATAAAGAGCAGGTGGATGCCGTGGACCCGCTGAAAAGCGACAGCGATCTCACGCTGCCCGGCTGGGACGCGAGCTACACCCGCGAGGAGCTGAGAGCCGTCGTAGCGGAATACAACAAAATGACCGAGGAAGACCTTTGGGCAAACCTCACTTATTTCCTCGAGCACATCATTCCCGTCGCTGCGGAATGTGACGTGAACATGGCCATCCACGAAGACGACCCGTGCTGGAGCATTTTCGGACTGCCACGCATTATCACGTGCGAAAAGAATCTCGACCGCTTCCTGAAAATCGTCGATGACCCACACAACGGCATCACGCTGTGTACCGGCTCGCTCGGATGCAGCGCCGAAAACGATGTGGTGCACATGGCGGCAAAATACGCCGCGATGGGCCGCATCCATTTCGTTCACGCCCGCAACGTCGCCGTGCTGGAAAACGGTTTTGAGGAGCGCGCACACTACTCCGCATGCGGCTCGCTCGACATGTATGCCATTTTGAACGCGCTCTACAAAAACGGTTTCAACGGTTACATTCGCCCGGACCACGGCAGAATGATCTGGGGCGAGACCGGCCGCGCCGGCTATGGCCTTTACGACCGTGCCCTCGGCGCCGCGTACTTAAATGGCCTGTGGGAAGCCATCACAAAGCGCAACTCCAATATGGAGCGATAAATTAAAGCCAACAAAAAAGCCGATGCAGCCGAAACTCTGCATCGGTTTTTTAATAGATACCGTAAGCTTCACCTTCTGTTTTACCGCAGCGAACACAGGTCTTGGGGTAGTTGATCGTAGCAGCTTTCCAATCATGCCCAAGCGGCTCGCCTTCCGTCATACCGCAATATACACAGGTTTTCGGCTCGGTGCAGGTGGCTTCCTTCCATTTATGCGCACAGGTGCAGGTCGTAAGAAGAAAACATACCAACAGCATGAACAAAATTACTTGTCCCCAGCGTTTAAGCATTGCTTTTTCTCTCCTATCTCTCCTCTTTTCCCAATTTTAGATGAAATATATCTAAAAGTCAATAGATAAAATCCGTCTACATATACTTTGAGTGGATACCACTCAAAGCAGGTGAAAAAATTGACGGAAAACAGAATACGCGATCTGCGGGAGGACTCTGATTTAACGCAGCAGCAAGTCGCAGATGTAATCGGCATTACACAGCGCAAATACAGTTATATTGAAACAGGCCAGCAGCAGCTTACGGACGACATTCTAATTAAACTCGCAAATTTCTATAACGTGAGCATTGATTATCTCTTGCGGCAGACGGCGAACCCCAAACGAAATCTCTGACGTAAAATTCCCGAAAAGTCGTTTGTTAGGCTTGACAATTATTCAAAAAAAGGGTAACTTTATAGATAAGAACGCCGACAAAAATGCGGCGTTTTGTTTCCGTATGCAAAAACGCAAAAGCACTTTGCGATTATTTGCAAATACACTGACAAAAATACTGAAACAAAGGAGTGGAGAAAATGGACGCTGGCAGTAGTGGCGGTGCGGTTCCTCGAGAACGGATGCAGCCGCCCGCAGAAAAACAGGCGATTTTCTCCGCTTGTTTTTTGCGTGACCTTACATTTGTAAACGGCTGAGTTCAAACCGTATCGTCCGATTGCCGATTTTTGCACGATTGCAGAGAAAGGACGGACGAACTATGTTGGATATGTTGGACAAAATTTTAGAGCTGCTGGAGAATAAAGATTTCCCCCAGTTGGGCAATCTTCTGAAAGACATGAACCCGGCAGACGTGGCAGAGCTTTTTGAAGACCTGCCGCGTGAAAAGATGGCGCTTGTGTTTCGCCTGCTCCCAAAAGAGCTTGCAGCGGACGCGTTCGCTTATATGAATCCGGACGAACAGACGGTGCTTGTTGAAGCATTCAGTGATAAAGAGCTGCACGACGTCGTGAACGAGCTGTATGTGGACGACGCTGCAGACATGATTGAAGAAATGCCCGCAAGCCTCGTCAAGCGCATTCTGCGACACACGGACGCCGAAACGCGCGTACTCATTAACCAGATTTTAAATTACCCCAAAGACAGCGCGGGCTCCATCATGACGATGGAATATGTCGATTTGAAGCGCGGCATGACGGTGGAGGAGGCGTTTGACCGCATCCGTGCCATCGGCGTGGAAAAAGAGACGGTGTACACCTGCTATGTCACGGACAGCCGCCGCAAGCTGAAAGGCATTGTGACCGTGAAAGACCTGCTGCTTGCCCCGAAAAACGAGCTGATCCGCAATATCATGGAAACGAACATTATTTACGTTTCCACCCATACCGATAAAGAAGAAGTGGCCTCCCTGTTCGGCAAGTACGATTTTCTTGCCGTGCCGGTCGTCGATAACGAAGAGCGCCTTGTGGGCATTGTCACCGTTGACGACGCGATCGATGTTATTCAGGATGAGGCAACGGAAGATATCGAAATGATGGCGGCTATCACGCCGACCGATAAGCCGTACATGAAGACGGGCGTTTTTGCCACATGGAAAAAACGTATCCCGTGGCTTTTGCTCCTCATGATCTCCGCTACATTTACGGGCAGCATCATCACCTCGTTTGAAGATGCGCTTTCCGCTTCCATTGTGCTGACGGGTTTTATCCCCATGCTGATGGACACGGGCGGCAACGCGGGCAGTCAGGCTTCGGTCTCCATCATCCGCGGTCTTTCCCTCGGCGAGATCGAATATAAAGACGTTGGGCGTATCCTCTGGAAAGAGGCGCGCGTGGCTTTTTTGTGCGGTGTTTCGCTTGCCGCCGCAAACTTTGTCAAATTGCTGCTCATTGATCGTGTGACCATCCCGGTCGCCATCGTTGTGTGCAGCACGCTTGTTGTAACGGTGCTCGCTGCAAAGCTTGTCGGCTGCTCGCTGCCGGTGCTTGCAAAGCGCATCGGTTTTGACCCGGCCGTCATGGCAAGTCCATTCATCACGACCATTGTAGACGCGCTTTCCTTGCTGATCTACTTCCGCATTGCGTGCGCGGTGCTGCATATCGGTTAACTTTATCCATCAGAGGAGGCTGCTGTTATGAACCAAAAAGATATTGAAACACTTGCAATCGCACTGCCGGAAGACATTTTAAAAGCAAAATGGTGCGGCGATTTTGACCGCGCGTTCCACCTGATCGACCTATACCTTGCAAACGAGAAAGTCCCGGCATTTATGAAAACACGCCTTGCATTGGAGCGTGAGGTCTTGAAAGCACTGCCGACGGGCTACACATACAGCGAAGAAGACGCTTTGGCGCTCGTGCAGAAGGAGATTCCGGATTTCACGAAGGCAGAGCTTGACGCATTGCGTGACCGCGGTGCCATCGACTGGATCTACATCAACGGCAAAACGACGTATTCCCGCACGTTCTACGATACGCTTTTGGGCGTTTACCCGGATATCGCCACGCGTGCAGGCAAGCCGCCGAAGGACAAAAGTGATCGCGTGGAATTTCTGCGCCAAAATGTACGCGACATGAAAAAAGACGGCGACGCGCTGTGGAGCATTCAGCTGCGCGCCCAGTTCCGTCTGCATGACGATGTTTTCCGTCCCGGCGAAGAACTGACCGTGCATCTTCCCGTACCGAAGAACGCGATGAACATGCGCGACATTGAGATCCTTGCGACCTCCCACCCCATTTATAAGCTTGCAGATGAAAATGCACCCGCGCGCACGGTCTCATTCCGCGGCAAATTCGAGAAAAACGAAACCTTCTGGGTCGAATATAAATATCTTTCCTATGTGAAATACAACAACCTCGAATCCGCACAGGTCAGTGCAGAGCAGCCGACGTTCGACACCGAGGAGCTTTACCCGCACATTCGCTTCACGCCGCTCATCCGTGCGCTTTGCAAAGAGCTTTCCGGCGATGAGAAGAACCCGCTTCTGCTCGCACGCAGATTTTACGACTACTGCACGAAGGTCGGTACATATTCGTATGTGCGCGAATACTTCGCGCTGCCGGGCAGCATTCCGGATTATTACGGCGCGGGGCTGCACGGAGACTGCGGCGTGCAGGCGCTGCTGTTCATCACGCTGTGCCGCTGCGCAGGTATTCCTGCCCGTTGGCAGAGCGGCCTGTTCGTCACGCCGGACGACACCGGCTGCCACGACTGGGCACAGTTCTACATTGCTCCCTACGGCTGGCTGTTTGCAGACCCGTCCTTCGGCGGCAGTGCGCACCGCATGGGCGACAGCGAGCGCAACGACTTCTACTTCGGCAATCTCGACCCGTTCCGCATGGCGGCAAACAGCGAGCTTCAGGCGGATTTTGACCCGCCAAAGACACAGCTGCGCATCGACCCGTTCGACAACCAGCGCGGCGAAGCCGAATACGCAGATGTCGGCATCCGCTGGATGGACAAGGAGTGCGACTGGAAGACCATCGAAATGAAGAAGCTCTCTTAATTTAAAACGTTAAATGCCCGCCGTGCTTTTGCACGCGCGGGTATTTTTGACCGTAAAGGAACAGATCTATGGAAACGAAACTCGATATTCTGCGGCGCTATTTCGGTTACACGTCCTTTCGCCGCGGTCAGGAGGAAATTGTAGACGCACTGCTCACGGGCCGCGATGCGCTGTGCGTCATGCCGACGGGCGCAGGCAAATCCGTGTGCTATCAGGTACCGGCACTCCTGCTGCCGGGCATCACGCTTGTCATCTCCCCGCTCATTTCGCTGATGAAAGATCAGGTGGAATCGCTGACGCAGGCGGGCGTGCACGCGGCATACCTCAACAGCTCACTCACCCCGGCACAGTACAGCCGGGCACTGCACAATTTATCCGAGGGGTTGTATAAGCTCGTCTACGTCGCGCCGGAACGCCTTTCGACCGAGAACTTCCGCACGGCCGTAGAGAACCTCAATATTTCTCTCATCGCCGTGGACGAAGCGCACTGCGTCTCTCAGTGGGGGCAGGACTTCCGCCCGGACTATTTAAAAATTGCGGAATTTGCCGAAAGTTTGAAAAATCGCCCGACGATCGGCGCATTCACCGCCACGGCAACAAAAGCCGTGCGCAAGGACATTGCGGAGCACCTGCACCTCATTGACCCCGTGCGTATCACGACGGGCTTTGACCGCCCGAACTTATATTTCGGCGTGCAGATGCCGCACAGTAAGGCGCTGGCGCTTTTGAAGCTCATTGAGGAACGCCCGGGCAAATGCGGCATTGTGTACTGCTCCACGCGCCGCACCGTGGAAGAAGTGGACGCGCTTTTAAACGACAAGGGCATCCCTTCTACGCGCTACCACGCCGGTCTGCCGGAGGAAGAACGCAGGCGGAATCAGGACGATTTCGTCTATGACCGCAAGCCCATTATGGTCGCGACGAACGCGTTCGGCATGGGCATCGATAAATCCAACGTGTCGTTCGTCATCCACTACAACATGCCGAAAAACCTCGAGAGCTATTATCAGGAAGCCGGGCGTGCCGGACGCGACGGCAGCCCCGCCGAGTGTATTTTGCTTTACAGCCCGCAGGACGTGCGCACGAACCGCTATTTAATCGAAAACAGCGACCCGAACCCCGACCTCGACTTTGAAACGCAGGAAAAGCTCATCCAGCGCGAATACGACCGTCTGCGAAAAATGACATATTACTGCACGACGGCCGATTGCCTGCGCGCATTCATCTTAAAATACTTCGGCGAGCCCGCCGAGGAATACTGCGGCAATTGCTCCAGCTGCGCGGGCGGCTCCGTTTTGGTAGAGGCCACCGTGGAAGCACAGCAGGTGCTCTCCTGCGTGGCGCGCACCGGGCAGCGGCTCGGCATCAGCATGATCTGCGACATTCTGCGCGGCAGCGAAAATGAGCGTGTTTTGCAGATGAATCTGCAAACACAGTCCACCTACGGGCTCATGCGCGAAAAACCGATTTTTGAAATTAAGCGTATCATCGACGCACTTTTGATGCAGGAATTGCTCATCCAGACCGACGGGCAATACCCGGTTTTAAAGCTGACGCAGAACGCGCGGCCGGTTTTGCTCGGGGAAAAAAGCTTTGAAATGCGTATTCCCGTACCGCAGGAAAAAGC
>ERZ894191.1853-NODE-1853-length-10758-cov-15.869382_pt1 | contig 10758 bp, 8 predicted proteins | sample MGYA00380282_ERZ894191 | MGnify/ENA primary metagenome ERZ894191 (study PRJEB32331, sample SAMN06328485) | human gut metagenome | biome: human gut microbiome; feature: stool | host: Homo sapiens | collected 2013-02-21 ...
GACCAGTGCCTGTACAAGAGGATTTCCATTAGCCAGAAGTCTGTCCCCTTCTTTTGTACAGCATACCCTTGGATACTCTGCAAGAATCTCCTCAATACCGAGGATTTTACTCTCTATGGTTCCTTCCTGCACTGCCTCTTCTGTCTGCGCCAGGGTAATGGCATCATCCAGTGTAAATCTGCCCACCTTTGTCCGCAAAAGACTTTCCATGGCAGCTCCACATCCCAGCTTTTCCCCTATATCATGGCACAGAGTACGGATATAGGTTCCCCTGCTGCAGGTCACACGAAAACGCACCAGCGGAAAACTGATATCCAGAATTTCTATCTCATAAAAATGTACAGGTCTTGGTTTACGCTCCACAGTCTTGCCCTCTCTGGCAAGTTCATAGAGTTTCTTTCCATTGACCTTCAGTGCTGAATACATTGGCGGCACCTGCATATAGTCTCCCACAAAAGAACTGACCACTGTGCAAAGCTCTTCTTCTGTAACGGAAAGCTCTGTAGTCTGTGAGAGAACAGTTCCGCTCATATCCTGGGTATCCGTAACAACACCCAGACGCATCACTGCCTCATAAGTTTTCTCTTTATCTGTGATCATATCCACCAGACGGGTTGCTTTTCCCAGAGCCACCGGGAGCACTCCTTCTGCATCCGGATCAAGAGTTCCGGTATGTCCGATTTTCTTCATATGAAGGATTCCCCGAAGCTTTGCCACCACATCATGGGAAGTGAATCCTTTTTCCTTACGGATTACAATTACTCCATCCATCAGACTTCCTGCTCCTGAAACTGTTTGCAGATCTGTTCTGTCACATTGTTGATCACATCATACACAGAACCCTGAAGATCACATCCGGCTGCTCTCATATGACCGCCGCCGCCAAAATATACTGCAATCTTGCTTACATCCACATTTCCATTGGAACGCAGGGAGACTTTGAAAGACTGAGTTTCCACTTCATAGATAAACATGGCAACTTCCACTCCCGCTGTAAGGCGAAGCTGACTGACGATACCGTCCAGATCCTTGCCATCCACACCATAGAACTCCATGTCTCTTTTTTTAAGATATCCGATAATACATTTTCCATCCAGAAGCAGGATACTCTCTGCAAGAACACGCCCCATTACCTGATTCTGCACATAAGTTTTCTGATAGAAAGATTCGTCAATGATCTTACTGAAATTGAATCCTGTCTTCATCAGTTCCCCGGCAATACGCATGGTCTCCGGTGAAGTTGAAGAGTACTGAAATACCCCTGTGTCATGAACCATTCCCGTATAGATTGGCACTGCAATGGTACGGACCACTTTCTCAGGATCAAAAAGCCCATAGAGAACTTCACAGGCAGAGCTTACCTCTCCCCTGATATGATTCACCTGTGCAAATCCGGAGTTACTGATATGATGATCAATACATGCTGTTCTTTTTGCAGTGTCAAAATATGGACCTGCAATGGCAAGTCTGTCTCTTGCACTTACATCACAGGTAACAAAAAGGTCATACTCTTTGTCACCATCCAGCTCTGTTTTAATCTCATCCATACAGTCAATATGTCCGAAAACAGGTTTGGGATTATCCAGGTACACATCTGCCTGAATTTCCGGATAATAGGTTTTTACATATAAATATAACGCCATACAGGAACCAACGCAGTCACCATCCGGACGGATATGTCCGCCGATTCCCATTGTTTTCACACCTTCCAGTATTTCCGCAATATTTTCCATGTTCTCATCCTCTTTTAATTCTCATCCTGCTCCTCATCCTGTCTGTGGGAGTTGCTGTCTTTCTTGGTAACATCATCAATAAGCTTTGACATATTTACACCATACTCAATAGATTCGTCCAGAATAAAACGGATCTCCGGTGTATTTCTCAGGTTTAAATTACGCGCCAGCTGGCGTCTGATGTAGCCTTCTGCACTGTTCAGACCTTTGATCGTCGCTTCCTTTGCTTCTTTTTCACCCAGCACACTGATATATGCTCTGCAGGTTTTCAGGTCAGGAGCCACTTCTACAGCCATGACAGAAGTCATCGGATGAATACGCGGGTCCTTGATCTCGTTGCGGATAATGGTGCTGAGTTCCTTCTGGACTTCCCCATTGATCCGGGTATTCTTAATACTGTTTTTTCTCATTTTAAGTTTTACTCCTATATATCCGGCAATTCTGTTAAATACTGTGAGCAATCCGGATCATCGACTATCCTGATCACATTATTTTCTGAATTACCACAATCAAGTCAAGGTGCGCACCACACTGTACCTGACACTATGAATCGCGCACCCTACCTTTATAAACCATTACTATCTCGGTACTTCTACCATGATATAAGCTTCTACTTTATCTTCCTCTTTCACATCGTTAAATCCGTCAAATACAAGGCCACATTCGTATCCTGCCTTAACTTCCTTAACATCGTCTTTGAATCTCTTCAGGGATGCAAGCTCACCTTCAAATATCTGCTCGCCTTCTCTGGAAATACGAACCTTGCAGTTTCTCTGGAAGATACCATCCAGAATATAGCTTCCTGCAATCGTACCAATACCGGATGCCTTGAACAGCTGACGCACTTCCGCATGACCGATAACTTTCTCCTCAAATATAGGATCAAGCATACCCTTCATGGCAGCTTCTACATCTTCGATTGCCTGATAAATAACTCTATACAGACGAAGATCTACACCTTCCTGCTCAGCAAGCTGTTTTGCGGTTGCATCCGGACGGACATTAAAGCCGATAATGATCGCATTTGATGTAGCCGCAAGACTTACGTCAGACTCATTGATCGCACCAACACCGCCATGGATCACCTTTACAACCACTTCTTCGTTGGAAAGTTTGGTCAGACTCTGTTTTACAGCTTCCACAGATCCCTGTACATCTGCTTTGACAATGAGCGGAAGTTCCTTCAGATCGCTTGCCTGAATCTGATCAAAGAGATTATCCAGAGATAATTTGCCCTTAGTCTCCTCAAGAAGACGGTTCTTGTTCTCAGATACAAATGCACCTGCAAAGTTCTTGGCTTCCTTATCACTGTCAAATGCAAGAAGAATTTCACCTGCATTCGGCACATCACCAAGTCCCAGGATTTCTACAGGAGTAGAAGGACCTGCTTCTTTAATCCTGCGTCCCTTATCATCCATCATGGCACGAACCTTACCATTGCATGCTCCTGCTGCAATAAAGTCTCCCACATGAAGAGTACCTTTCTGGACAAGGATCGTGGCAACCGGACCTTTACCTTTATCAAGCTGAGCCTCGATTACAAGACCTCTTGCGGAACGGTTCGGATTTGCCTTTAATTCACATACCTCGGCTGTAAGAAGGATCATCTCAAGAAGAGTATCGATTCCCTCTCCTGTATGTGCGGATACAGGAACAAAAATCGTACTTCCGCCCCAGTCTTCCGGAATCAGTTCATATTCAGAAAGTTCCTGTTTTACACGCTCAATATTAGCACTTGGCTTATCAATCTTGTTGATTGCAACTATGATCTCAACGCCTGCCGCCTTCGCATGGCTGATAGCCTCTACTGTCTGAGGCATCACACCATCATCAGCTGCTACAACCAGAACTGCAATATCTGTGGAGTTTGCACCACGCATACGCATAGCTGTGAAAGCTTCATGTCCAGGTGTATCCAGGAATGTGATCTTCTGTCCGCCAACCTCTACTACAGAAGCACCGATATGCTGTGTGATACCGCCGGCTTCTCCACGTGTTACATTTGTCTTACGGATTGCATCCAGAAGAGATGTTTTACCATGGTCAACGTGCCCCATAACACAGACTACAGGTGGTCTTGAAACCATATCTTTTTCGTCTTCTTCATCCTCTTTGAGGAGTTCTTCGATAACGTCTACCTTCTCTTCCGGTTCTGCGATGATATCATATTCCAGAGCAATCTCCTGAGCTTTCTCAAAATCGATCTCATGGTTTACAGTAACCATCATACCCTGCATAAAGAGCTTCTTCACAATTACTGACGGCTGCATTTTCATAGCTTCTGCCAGTTCGCGGATCGTCATCTTCTCCGGAAGTGTGATTTCCTTAACCTCAGGTTTCTTCTCTTCCTGTTTTGGCTGCGGAGCCGGTTTCTGCAGAGCTTTCGGGATTCTGGAATTCTTATTGAATCCACCCTGATTTGGTCTGCGTCCGCCACTCTGTGTCTTATCAAAATCTTTTTTCTTGTTTTTGTTCTCTCTGTCTCTTTCTCTCTTGCTGTCTTTGGAAGTCTTTGTCAGTTCCGGTGCAAATGCCATATCGTCATTCTTTCTTGTATTCTGGCGCTGTCCCTGACGTCCCTGACTGCCGCCGAAGCGTCCGTCACGTCCTTCACTTCTGTTTCCGTCCGGACGACCCTGGCCATTGCCCTGCGGTCTTCCTCCCTGACGGTTTCCATCTCCCTGTGGTCTTCCCTGTCCGAAACGTCCTCCCTGACGATTTCCATCGCCCTGGAATCTTCCGCCCGGACGGCCCTGGCCATCGCCCTGGGATCTTCCCTGTCCGAAACGTCCTCCCTGGCGGTTATCTCCCTGGGATCTTCCCTCGCCCTGAGGTCTTCCCTGACGGTTTCCTTCGCCCTGGTTTCTTCCCTGGCCAAAACGTCCTCCCTGGGATCTTCCTTCACCCTGAGGTCTTCCCTGACGGTTCTGTCCGTCCGGTCTTCTGTTGCCTGTACCTGGGCGGTCATTATTATTTCTTCTTGGTCTGTCACCGTCTGTTCTTGAACTGTCGGAATTTCTTCCTTCTGCATTTCTTGGTGAACCTGTTCTCTCGCCTTCAGCTTTCACAGATTTCTTTCTTGTTTTTCCTCCGTCACTTGCATTCTGTGCATGAAAAACACGGATAATATTTTTTTTCTTTTTAGGTGTTTCAGTTTTATCTCCTTCTGATTTTGCTGTTACAACCTTTTCTTCTGTCTTGGGAGTCTCCAATTTCGCAATATGCTCCTTTCCCCTGTTATTATTGTCTTTTCTGAATCTATTCTTTACTTCCGAAACCGCAGGCTCATCCACCATACTCATATGGCTTCTCACATCAACGCCTTTTGATTTCAGAAACTCGATCACTTCTCTGTTCTGTCGTCCAAGCTCTCTGGCCAGCTCATGTACTCTTAATTTTGACAATCGCTATACCTCCTTCATGATTGCTTTCGCAAAGTTCTCATCCTGGACAGCCAGACAGGCGCGGTACTCCTTTCCCATTGCTCTGCCTAAGCTCTCTTTATCTGAGAAGAAGAAAATCGGAACTTCATAAAAACTGCACATATTCCTGAATTTCTTCTTTGTATTCTCGGAGGCATCCTCAGCAACGATCACAAGCAGTCCTTTTCCGGTCTTTACAGATTTCTCTGTGGAAAATTCTCCGCTTACGGTCTTGCCTGCTTTGGTAGCCAGCCCTATCAGCGACAGTACTCTGTTATTTTTCAATATCTTCCAGCTCCTTCTTAAGTCGTTCGTATACCTCATCCGGAACCGCAGTTTTCAGTGAACGCTCAAGTCCATGATTTTTAATCGCTTTATCCAGACATTCTCTGGAAAGACACAGATATGCGCCTCTGCCGTTTTTCTTACCGGTAGTATCAAGCACGATCTCATCTTCTGTAGTCTTAAGAACTCTGAGCATCTCTTTCTTGCTTTTCATTTCCCTGCAGCCGGTACACTGGCGCATGGGAATCTTATTCTTCGTCTTCATTCTCTCCTGCTTCCTGAGCCTGTGGCTCTTCTTCTACAGGAACTTCCTCTGAAACTTCTTCTGCTTCGGTTTCTTCTGTCAGGGAATCTTCTGCTGAAGTTTCCTCTGCTGATGCCTCAGCTGCATCTTCTGCAGTCTCGTCATCATCATAATCATAGAAATCACCGGCTTCTTTTGCCTGAGTCTCACTCTTGATGTCAATCTTAAATCCTGTAAGTCTTGCAGCAAGACGTGCATTCTGACCTTCTTTACCGATTGCAAGGGACAGCTGATAATCAGGAACAACTACCAGAGCTGTCTTCTCATCAGGATCTGCCATAACTGCGATAACCTTTGCAGGGCTCAATGCATTCTCGATCAGGATTGCAGGATTCTCATCCCAGTTGATGATATCGATCTTCTCACCGCGAAGTTCCTCAACTACTGCATTGACACGTGCACCGTTCATACCTACGCATGCACCAACTGCATCTACATCCGGATCGTTGCTCCATACAGCGATCTTTGTACGGGAACCGGCCTCACGTGCGATGCTCTTGATCTCAACAGTTCCGTCTTTTACTTCTGCAACTTCTGACTCAAAGAGACGTTTCACAAGTCCCGGATGAGTTCTGGATACCAGAATACGAGGTCCCTTCGGGGTATCCTTGACTTCAAGAATATACACCTTTATTCTCTCTGTCGGCTGGAAGGTTTCCCCTTTCACCTGTTCATTCTCACTTAATACTGCATCTGCCTTACCAAGATTGATGCTTACATTCTTGCCCATCACACGCTGTACAATACCGGTTACTACTTCTTTTTCTTTTCCATAGTATTCATCATACAGCACTTTACGTTCTTCCTCACGGATTTTCTGCAGGATAACGTTCTTTGCATTCTGTGTCGCAATACGTCCGAATTCCTTAGACTGAATCGGAACCTGTATCATGCCTCCGATCTCAGCTCTTGATGTGATCTTCAAAGCATCTGCCAGAGAAATCTCCATTGCAGGATCCTCTACGTATTCTACGATACTTCTGTCTGCATACACTGAAAAATCGCAGGTTTCCGGATCAATAGTTACATGTACATTGTCAGCTTTTCCAAAATGGTTCTTGCAGGCCTGGATCAGAGACTGCTCAATTGCCTCAAGCAGAGTATCTTTGCTGATACTCTTTTCCTTTTCAAGGATATCCAGTGCCTCCCTTAACTCTCTGCTCATTTTTTTCTTATCCTCCCGAATTAACTAAAACTCTATTGCGAGGCGTATCAGGGCTGTGTCTTTCTTATCAAAAACACGCTCGGTTCCATCCTCATCGATTGTCACACTGTTACTATCATATGCGGTCAAAATCCCGCAGAACTCTTTTTGCTTCTCGATTGGCCGATAGGTACGGATTTCCACCAGTTTTCCCATGTTTCTCTCAAAGTCTTTGTCTTTCTTCAGCGGTCTGTCCAGTCCCGGTGAACTGATCTCCATGATATAACTGTCTTCAATAAAATCATTCTCATCCAGTTTGTCACTGAAAGCTCTGCTGACTGTCTCACAGTCATTTACTGTAATTCCGCCTGGTTTGTCAATGTATCCTCTCAGATACCAGTTTCCTGCTTCCTTTACATATTCTACATCAACCAGTTCAAAGCCGTTAAGTTCTACGATCGGTGCCAGAAGTTCCTCTGCGCGCTTTTCATACTCTTCCCGTCTGCTCATTTTCCCACCTGCCTTTCCATGCAACAAATAAGAGTGGGCTCACGCCCACTCCTTTGTCAACAAGTTCTAATTTAGATGTATTGTAACACCAATTTCCGGCAATTGCAAGGCTTTTCCTGCAAAAACCTTGATTTTAGCGGATTTGTTGGTTTTATATACGTGGTTTTGTTCCTTTACTGTCCCGTTTGGACAGTTTTATCCTGTTGAGAACATAGGGTTTATCATGATAAGTAATGGTATATTCCTGGCGGCTTTCCAGAAGATATGCATGATCCAGCTTATCTCCTTCTGCCAGTTTCATTCCACGCACCCCGATAGATGTTTTCTTCATAGCAGAAATATCCTGTTTCTGAAATCTTAAGAAATATCCGCCTTCACTCTGGAATACCACCTGTTCCATTTCATCCGCAGAACCCACAAAAATCAGAGAATCCTCTTCAGCAAGTTTCGTAGACACGATCGTTCTCTTCGCCACATCAAACTCTGCACCACTCACCAGCTTGCACATGGATGCAGCAGTGACAAACAGAAGTGTATTTTCTTTTACAGATGCCAGTGGTGCTACATAGAGCATACGTTCCTGTGCACTGTCATAATTGCTCAGATTATCTGCCGGTGTCCCCTTATCCCTGAAACGAACCAGCGGAATATCTGCCACCTTGATACTGTGCATCTTTCCATTATCTGTAAAGATACAGATCTTATCTGTATTCATACAGTTAAACACATATTTGTTCTCTGCATTGGCAGCTTCTTTATTTCTCTCATATGCAGACTTATCAATGGTCCGCATATATCCGAAGCGGTCCATAAGGAATGTGACTTCCATTTCTTCCATCTTCTTTTCCTCATAGACAACTTCTTCTGCATTCTCGATCACTGTGCGGCGTTTCGTACCGTATTCTTTCTTGATCTGATCCAGTTCTTTCATGATCACTTCTGCCATGGAATCATAATTATTCAGGATATCTTCATAAATGGCAATGTTCTTCATTGTTTCTGCATAGTCTGCCTGAAGTGCCTCGATCTCCAGACCGATCAGTTTGTACAGACGCATATCCAGGATCGCAGCTGCCTGTTTTTCTGAGAAATGCAGCTTCTGCGCAGCTTTCTCGCTTGATTTGCTCTTGAACCTGATTCCTTCTGTCACACCGTCAACCAGGCATTTCTTTACCTGTTCTCTGTTCTTGCTTCCTCGCAGGATCTCGATGATCAGGTCGATCACATCACATGCCTTGATCAGACCTTCCTGGATTTCTTTCTTCTCCTGCTCTTTATTCAGAAGTGTGGTGTACTTTCTGGTCGTGACATCGAATACGAAATCTACGTGATGCTCGATCACCTGCTTCAGACTCAGAGTCTCCGGTCTGCCATCCGCAACTGCCAGCATATTCACGCCAAAAGTATCTTCCAGCTTTGTCTTCTTATAGAGCATATTTGTAAGATTCTCTACATCTGCGTCACGCTTCAGGTCAAGAACAATACGGATTCCCTCTTTGGAAGACTGATTGGAAATATCCACGATATCTGTTGTCTTCTTGTTTTCCACAAGAGACGCAATATCATTCAGGAATTTTCCGATATTTGCACCGATCATTGTGTAAGGAATCTCCGTGATCACAAGCTGCTGTCTGCCGCCTTTGAGCTTCACTGTCTCCACCTTACCTCTGACACGGAGCTTCCCTGTTCCTGTCTCATAAATCCTGAGCAGGTCATCCTTATTTACTACCAGACCGCCTGTCGGAAAGTCCGGTCCCTTGAGATAGCGCATCAGCCCTTTGACACTGATGTCGTTATTCTTCATATATGCCTTTACCGCATCTACAACCTCTCCCAGATTGTGAGGCGGAATACTGGTTGCCATGCCGACTGCAATGCCGTCTGCTCCGTTTACAAGCAGATTCGGGATTCTGACAGGAAGTACCACAGGTTCCTTCTCTGTCTCGTCAAAGTTCGGCATAAAATCTACTACATTCTTATCCAGATCTTCGAGGAAGACATCCTGTGTCAGTTTCTCCAGTCTGGCTTCTGTATATCGCATGGCAGCTGCACCGTCGCCCTCGATGGAACCGAAGTTTCCATGTCCGTCGACCAGTGTTTTGCCTTTCTTAAAATCCTGAGCCATTACCACAAGTGCTTCGTAGATCGAAATGTCACCATGGGGGTGATATTTACCCATGGTATCACCTACGATACGGGCACATTTTCTGTATGGTCTGTCATAACGGATACCCAGTTCATACATATCATACAGAGTTCTTCTCTGTACAGGCTTCAATCCATCACGCACATCCGGCAGGGCTCTGGAGATAATAACACTCATGGCATAATCTATATAGGATTTCTGCATGACCTCCGCATAGTCGGTGGGAATCACATTCTCCTGTTTTGTTTCCATTTAATTTCTTTCCTCCATCTCAGACACATATCCATGTATCTGTCTTAATTTCCACATAACACTCCGGCGAAATCAGATGTCCAGCTCTGCATCCTGTGCATGCTCATAGATAAATTTCTTTCTCGGCGGAACATCGCTTCCCATCAGAATCTCTGTCACGCTTGATGCAAGTCTCGCATCTTCAATCTCCACCCGCTTCATCATTCTAGTTTCCGGATTCAGAGTCGTCTCCCAGAGTTGCTCCGCATCCATCTCGCCCAGACCTTTATATCTCTGAAGAGTAAAGCTTCCCGGCTTATGGGCACGTCTGTATCTCTCCAGTGCCTTATCATCGTACAGGTATTCCTCCTGCCCCTTCTTAAGCATGACTTTATATAATGGCGGCATGGCAATATACACATGTCCCTCAGTGATCAGATCCGGCATGAAACGATAGAATAAAGTAAGGAGCAGTGTGGAAATATGCGCCCCATCCACATCGGCATCAGCCATGATCACAATCTTGTCGTAACGAAGCTTCGTAATATCAAAGTCATTTCCGTATCCTTCGGAGAATCCACATCCGAATGCATTGATCATGGTCTTAATCTCCGCATTGGCAAGCACCTTATCAATAGTAGCCTTCTCCACATTCAGTATCTTACCTCTGATAGAAAGGATCGCCTGATAATTACGATCACGGGCAGTCTTTGCGGAACCTCCCGCAGAATCTCCCTCTACGATAAAGATCTCACACTGGGAAGGATCCTTTTTTTCACAGTTTGCCAGCTTTCCGTTAGAATTAAAGGAATATTTCTGCTTTGTCAGAAGATTCGTCTTCGCCCTCTCCTCTGTTTTACGGATCTTTGCTGCTTTCTCTGCGCAGGAAAGGATGGTCTTAAGAGTCTCCAGATTTCTGTCAAAATAAAGTACCATCTGCTCTCCTACAACCTTTCCGGTTGCGCGTGATGCATCCTGATTAT